>Ga0207733_100125_pt1 | contig 74242 bp, 78 predicted proteins | sample A23P3SouthBayCA_FD_187735 | JGI IMG/M metagenome (GOLD analysis project Ga0207733, IMG submission 187735) | Aerobic enrichment media microbial communities from Eden Landing Ponds, California, USA - A23 P3 (SPAdes) | ecosystem: Environmental > Aquatic > Marine > Unclassified | place: Emeryville...
GCGGTAGATCACCGAGGCCGTCTCGCGGACGTTCTCGGGGAGGCCGAGCGCGGAGGCCATTCGGTCGATTTCGCCGAGCGCCTGCTTCAGGTTCCGCTCTTTCGAGTTACGCGTCCGGAAACGCTCGTTCCACGTGCGCAGGCGTTGCATCTTCTCGCGCTGGCGCGAGGAGAGCGTCTTCCCGTAGGCGTCCTTGTTCTGCCAGCCGATGTTCGTCGACAGCCCCTTGTCGTGCATCATCTGAGTCGTCGGGGCACCGACACGGGATTTCGAGTCGCGCTCGCTCGAGTCGAAGGCGCGCCACTCGGGGCCGTGGTCGATCTCGTTTTCTTCGACGACGAGCCCGCAGTCCGCACACACCGTCTCGCCGTGTTCCTCGTCGGTGACGAGGTTGCCGGAACACTCCGGACAGACGGGTGTCGTCTCCGTTTCGGTTTCACTCTCTGTTCGCTCCTGCTCGCGTTCGGTCGCTTCCGTGTGGTAGGTCGTGGTGTCGCTCATTGTGACTGTCGAGGCACCGCCGCCGCGGAGAAGAGCCGAGACGAACGGCGGGGGCGTCCTTACCAGAAGTACGCACGCAAGATTTATAAGCGTTGCGACATCGATTCCGCCGATATCGGGTCTGTCACGGTCGTATACGAGAGTTTCTCGTTCGCGCCGATGCCGACCGAGCCTGCGCGTGAACGGTAAATACGTTGCGGTGGTGCGGAGGGTCAGCCGAGGTGCTTGACCTCGACGCGGTGCGGCCCCGAGTCGGTGGGGAGGTCGACGGCGTCGACGACGGCGTTCCGGGCGGCCGCCCGCCACGAACTGACCGCGTCGGCGTGGCGGTCGTGGTGCCGTTCGGTGGTGTACTCGCCCGCCGCCCGCAGGCGGTCCGCCGTCTCGTCGGGATCCGGATACGACGGCGGGTTCGCGACCAGATCCGTCGGATCGAGGTGGATGGCGGCCGTCGCCACCTCGTCGTTCGGCCGGTGGAGACGAGCGCGCATCCGCCCCGAGAACGGCGGCGTGAGCCGGAGGACGGTCCGGCGGTCGCTCCGCCAAGTCGATTCGAGGGCGGTCACGACGTCGTCGACGGTGACGGCGATGGAGCGGATGACCGTCGGATCGGCGTCGGCGCTGTCCATTCGTCCGTCACTGGTCGGCTACGGAGGAAAGCGTGTCGTCTACTGTACCGGTCGCCGGCGCAGGTCGCCGCCGCAGTCCGGGCACGACGACCGATAGGAGATGGGACTCACGCGCTGGTTACAGTACTCACATTCGAACGACGACCGTTCCAACATCGACCGTCCCTATGGTGTGGCCCTTGTTAAAGGTTATCACGGTAGCCGGTCGACGCCTGCCGGTCGTCTCGGCTGGCGGCGTCAGTCGCCACCGTCGAGGTGCATCCCCCGTATCTCGAAGCGGGCGCCACCCGTCTCGCTCTCGGTGACGGTGATCGACCAGCCGTGGGCGTCGGCGATCTCGCGGACGATGTCGAGGCCAAAGCCCGTGCCGTCCTCGTTGGTCGAGTAGCCCGCGTCGAACACGTCCTCGCGTTCGGACTCCGGAATGCCGTCGCCGTCGTCCGCGACGTAGACGCCGTCGGGCAGCGCGCCGACGGTTATGGTCAGATCGGCGTCGTTCGTCGAGCCACGCTCGACAGCGTCACCGGACTGTGTCTGGTTGCCTGTCGAGCCATGCTCGACAGCGTTTCGAAACAAGTTCTCGAACAGCTGGGTCAGCCGGCCGGTGTCGGCGACGACGGCCCCGCTCGCCTCGACGCTGAGATCACTCCCCATCGTCTCGACGCTCCGCCAAGCCGACCGAGCGACGTCGGCGATATCGACGCCCGTCGTCGCGTCGACGGTCTGCCCTTCGCGGGCCAACACGAGGAGGTCGTCGACGAGTTCTTCCATCCGGTCGAGGGCCTCGACGGCGGCGTCGAGATGCTTCCCCGTCGACGCCGTCGGTTCGACGTGCCCGAGACGCCCCTGTGCCACCTGCAACGGGTTACGGAGGTCGTGGCTGACGATGCTGGCGAACCGCTCCAGTCGTTCGTTCTGTCGTTCCAGCCGTCGCTCCTGCCGGTGGCGCTCCAGCGCGTAGCGAACGGCGCGTTCGAGGAGTTCGCCTTCGAGGTGATCCTTGAGGAGATAGTCCTGTGCACCCTGCTGAATCGCCCGGAGCGCCGTCTCGTCGTCGGTCAAGCCAGTTAGGACGACGATAGGGAGTGGCGCGATGTCCTCGCCGTCGATCCGGCCGTTCAGCCGTTCGAGAGTCTCGATCCCGCGACTGTCCGCGAGGCCGAGGTCGAGCAACACGAGGTCACAGTCCGCGGTCGCGAGGTGGTCGACGGCGGCGTCGAGGGTCTCGACGTGGGTCACGTCCGGGGCGGTGAACGTACTGCTCGTGTCCGAGCGGAGGTGGTGGCGAATCAGACGCGCGTCACCCGGGTTGTCCTCGACGAGGAGGACGTGTAACTCGTCCGTGAGATCCCTCCCCATACTCACTCCGGGGGGAGTCTCACGACTTGCAGCCAGAACTCCTCTAGCTTACCCACTACGTCGATGAAGCCGCTGAAGTCTACGGGTTTCGTCAGGTAGGCGTTCGCGTGGAGTTCGTAGGATCGGAGCACGTCCTCCTCAGCTTCGGAACTCGTCAGCACGACGACCGGAATGCGCTTGAGGTCCCCGCTCCCTTTGATTTCTTCGAGAACCTCGCGGCCGTCCTTCCGTGGCATGTTGAGGTCGAGGAGAACCAGATCGGGCCGCGGCCGGTCCGCGTACTCGCCCTCGCCGCGGAGGAACTGCATGGTTTCGACCCCGTCGTTGACGACGTGGAGGTTGTTCGCGAGGCGACCCTTCTCCAGCGCCTTGCGTGTTAGCTTCACGTCGCCGGGATTGTCCTCCGCGAGAAGGATTTCGACGGGTTCCCGCTCTGACATACCGAGCCCTTTCGACCCCATCCTGTTGACTGTTCCGGCTACCGATTCGGGAAGGCGACGTAGAACGTCGCGCCCTCGCCTTCGGTCGACTCGATCCAGATGTCGGCCTCGTGGCGGTTGACGATCCGCTGACAGATGGCGAGGCCGATCCCCGTCCCCTCGTCGTCGCGGTCGGACTGCTCGAAGATTTCGAAGATGCGCTCCTGCTGCTCCGGGGGGATGCCGGGGCCGTCGTCGGCGACGGAGAAGACGACCGCGTCGTCGCGGACTTCGCCGCTCACGTGGACCGACGGCGGGCCGTCGTCGCCAGCGTGTTCTATCGCGTTCGAGATCAGGTTCTGAAAGAGCTGGCCGAGTTGATCCTCGTCGGCGACGACGGACGGCAAGTCGTCGTAGGTGACCGTCGCGTCTCGCTCCTCGATCAGGAGTTCGAGGTTCCGGAGGACCTGTTCGAGAACGGCCTCGGCGTCCGCCTCTTCGAACGCCTCGCCCTGCGTGTGGACCCGCGAGTACTTGAGGAGGGCGTCGATCATCGCCTGCATCCGCTGGGCGCCGTCGACGGCGAACTCGATGTACTCGTCCGCCTCGTCGTCGAATTCGCCCTCGTACTCGGAGGCGAGCAGGTCGACGTAACTGGAGACCATCCGAAGCGGTTCCTGCAGGTCGTGGGAGGCGACGTAGGCGAACTGCTGGAGCTGTTCGTTGGAGCGTTCGAGCTGCTCGACCGTCCGTTCGAGTTCCGCCTCTGCTTCCCGAATCTCCGTCACGTCGCGGTAGACGACGTAACTCCGGGCGGTACCCTCGCTCGTGCCGTAGGGGACCAGTTCGACGACGAAGTGTTTCCGGCCGCTTGGAGCGTAGTGGGTCGCCTCTACCGTGTGCCGCTCGCCGGCCGCGGTTGCCTCCCGAAACGTGCGCATCGTCTCCGCGTCGATACCGGGGAGCCTCGGCTCGTCCCCCTTCTCGTCGCTCACCGTTCCGAACTGCGCCTCGTATTCGGGGTTGGTCGCTTCGACGACGAACCGGTCGCCGTCGAGACGGAGGTCGGCGATGGCCGCCGGATCGTTCTCGAACAGCGACTCGAAGCGTTCCTTCCGGCGTTGGCTCCGATCACGCTCCCGTTCGACCCTCGCGGTGTTGTATCCGACGAGCAGGCCCGCACCCGTACCGACGACGGTCGTCTGCAGGACGACGATCCACGGTTTCAACTGGTTCTGGAGGCTCTGGATGCCGACCACCCACCCCACGAGAAGCGCCGTCGCCAGCGTGCCCGTGACGGTCCACGTCGTCACCGACGAGACGAACGTGTCGTCGTACGCGCCGCGGCGGAGGTTCCACACCACGTAGAACAGTCCCGACAGGAGCAGGAACGGGAGCGCGTTCTCCCCGACTGCGGAGACGAGCGTGTTCCCTTGGACGACCCAGTCTTCGTACACGTCGAACAGCAGGACGCCAGTCAACGCGATCCCGATTCCCGACAGCACGGCCAGCGACACCCGCCGGTTCAGTCGCATTCCGTGTATCCTTTCGGTAGAGTCACTTAGTCCTTCGTCGCCCGGTTTCACGACTGGTAATCCGTTGCGTGAGTGCCATCGAGGGCGACCGTCCACGTCGACGGAACCGGGAACGAATATACCGGGGCGGGACGTAGCGGGAGCCGTGACCGAACACGACTCCGCGGGATGGTTCGCCGCGGTCGATCCCGTCGACCTCGACGGTGCACGCGAGGCCATCGAGGACGGGTCAGCCGACGAGCCGCGTGACTGGCCCGCGCTCGCCGTCGACGCGGGCTTCGCCGCCGACGACGGCGAGTACTACGACCGGCTCCACGAGGCGACCGTCCGCGCGACACGCGAAGCCGTCCGCGAGCGCGAACGGGCCGACGACCAGCAACTCGTCCACGCCGTCCGGAGTATGGACGACGCCGAGCGCACCGCGAACGAACTCGCCGAGCGCGTCGCCGAGTGGGCGGGAGCGCTGTTCGACGAGGCCAGTACCGGCGTCGCCGGCGCCCGCGAGGTAGCCGAGAGAGCGCCCGAGACGGCTGCCGAGCGTCGCGTCGTCTCGCTCGCCGAGCGGGTCGTCGACATCGCCGACGAGGCCGACGACCTCCGGGCGTTCGTCGAGCGGACGGCCCCCGCCGTCGCCCCCAACTTGAGCCGGATGGCTGGCGCGGTGCTCGCCGCCCGACTGATCGCGCTCGTGGGCGGCCTCGGCGACCTCGCGAAGAAACCGTCGGGGACGGTGCAGGTGCTCGGCGCCGAGGACGCCCTGTTCGCCCACCTCGCCGGGCGGGCCTCTTCGCCGAAACACGGCGTCATCTACACCCACGACTACGTCCGCAACACGCGCCCCGAGGACCGGGGCTCGGCCGCCCGTGCGCTGGCGGGCAAGCTCGTCATCGCGGCACGGATCGACCACTACGCCGGCGACATGCGCCCCGAACTCCACGAGGAACTCGACGACCGCATCGCGGCCATCCGCGCGAGGGCCGACTCGTGACGCTCCCCGACGGCGTCGTCCGTCGCACCTTCGACGGCCGCGAGCGCCTCGCGACCCGCGGCGAGCCGGTGTACGGCGAGCCGACCGACGGCCCGTGGCGCCTGTGGGACGCGGGTCGCTCCAAGCTGGGGGCGATGCTGGAACTCGGCCTCGACACCGGCCTCGCGGGTGGCGAGTCGGTCCTCTATCTCGGCGCCGCGAGCGGGACGACGGTGAGCCACGTCGCCGACTTCAGCGGCCCGACCTACGCCGTCGAGTTCGCGCCGCGGCCCGCGCGGGACTTGGTCGACGTGGCCGAGGCCCGGCCGAACCTCTTTCCGCTCCTGAAAGACGCCCGGAAGCCGGCGACGTACGCCCACGTCGTCGAGTCGGATCTGGATGCCCTGATTCAGGACGTGGCCACTCGCGGACAGGCGCGCGTCGCCGCCCGCAACCGGCAGTTCCTCCGCGACGACGGGCGACTGCTCGCGGCGGTCAAGGCGCGGAGCGAGGACGTGACGGCCGATCCCGAAACCGTCTTCGAGGACGTGCTCGACGACCTGCGGGCGACGTACGAGGTGCTGGAGACGGCGCGACTGGACCGCTACCACGACGACCACCTCGCCGTCGTCGCGCGGCCGCGGACGACGGACTGAGACGGATCGTCGACGGCTGCGATAACTCCGTGATACAACCCGGAAAAGATTCTTTGGGAGAGGGGCCTCACTCCCCGTATGGCCTTCACCGACGACCTTCAGCCGGTCGCCGAGTCGCTATGGGACGACATCGTCAGCCACCCGATGGTGTCGCGGCTCGGTGACGGGAGCCTCGACACGGAGCCGTTCGAGTACTGGGTCCGACAGGACTACGTCTACCTGATCGACTACTCGCGGGTGTTCGCCCACGGCGCCGCGGCGGCACCGACGCTTTCGCACATGGGGACGTTCGCCGAACTGCTTCACGAGACGATCAACACGGAGATGGATCTCCACCGGGCGTACGCCGCGGAGTTCGGGATCAGCGACGCCGAACTGGAGGCGACCGAGGCATCGCCGACGACGCGGGCGTACACGGACTTCCTCGTGCGGACGGCCGCGACGGGGACGTTCGGGGACCTCGTCGCCGCGCTCTTGCCCTGCATGTGGGGATTCAACGAGACGGCGAAACGGCTCGAAGCGGACGGGATGCCGGACGACGACCGCTACGCCGAGTGGATCCGCACCTACGCGGGCGAGGAGTTCTCGGAGCTCACGGCGTGGTGTACGGAGCTGATGAACGAGGTGGCGGCGGACGCGACGGCGTCGGACCGCGAGCGCTACCGCGACATCTTCGTCACCTCCGCGCGGTACGAGTACCGGTTCTGGGACGCCGCGTGGAAGCAGGAGACGTGGACGGTGGGCTGATGGACGAGGACCTCCGCGAACTCCACGAGCGGCTCGAAGCGACCGAGGAACTCCCGGTTCGACCGGCGGCGAGCGTGTGGCTCGGCGAGGCCGCGGCTATCGCGGCTGATCTCGTCGATGCCGACCTGCCACGCTCCGTCGTCGTCGACCGGGTGCGGCGGGTGGTGATGCTCCTCGACGAGATCGAGACGACGGAGAACGAACGGGCGGACGAACACGTCCGCGCCGCCGAACGCGTCGCGGCGCGGATCGTCGAGGCAGCAGACGGGGATGGGGGGACGCGGAGCGGCTGAGCGACGCCGGCGCACACCTGCTAGCTATTGATGCTGATCGGATGCGTACGGAAGGATGCCGCGTCAGAGGCACTGTGCCGGCCGGGATTCCCCCTATCCCGGTGTACGCGGCACGTTTTTCGTCAGGCTGGCGTCGCCTCTTCGATCAAGTCCGAGACGTACTGGTTCTCCCACTCCCGACGTGCCTCCAGTTCGCGGCGACCGCGACGTGTCAACGTGTAATAGTTGGTTCGCCGGTCGCGCTGCCCCTTGTCGATGAGGCCCTTCTCGACGAGCGTGTCGAGATTCGGATACAGTCGGCCGTGGTGAATTTCACTCTCGTAGTAATCTTCGAGTTCCTCTTTGATCGCGAGGCCGTGGGGTTCGTCGAGGCCGGCGATCACGTACAGGAGATCTCGCTGGAAGCCGGTCAGGTCGTGCATCGTCACGTACCCTTTATATCTCGATGCTTATATGTCTGTCGTGGAGGGACACGATTGCGTTCATCGGAACCAGTATCGGCTCGAAGAAGGGTCCGGTCGCGGAAATACCTGCGATCCCCGTGTGACACTCACACGTCCGACAGCAGGACGACGTGGGAACGTCACCGTCCGCTGATACTGATAAATTCGATAGTGAATAGCACGGTAAGGAAATGGTCGGCCGACGGGCGTGCGTCGGCCGCGTCGCCCCGTCGCGAAGCGGGTCGCTGGCATTATGTCAGAGGCACGCCGTTGCCATCGACCGAAGACGTGTACGTAGTATTATAAGATAATATTACCGATTCATGTCGGCGTCGTCTCGGCGGAATTGCGGGGCTCTGTCGCCGGTTAATACCGTTCACTCGACAGGTTCGCCGGCTCCCGGTCGATCCGGTCCACGACTTATTTAATCGGCGGTACCGAACGGTGCCCCGATGGATCTCGGCTCCCGGGACGCGTTCGCGCGGATGGGCACGCTCGGTATCGAGGAGGAGTTTTTCGTCGTCGACGAGGCGGGACGGCCGACCGCGGGCATCGACGATCTGATCTACGGGAGCGAACCGCCGGAACCGCTGGTCGACCGTCTCGATCACGAACTGTTTCAGTTCACCATCGAGACGCAGACGCCGTTGATCGAACGGCTGTCGAACGCACGCGACGAACTGGGACGGATTCGGGAGGCGCTCGTCGACCACGCGGCCGATCACGGCTACCGCGTCGCCGCCGCCGGCCTGCACCCGACGGCGAAGTGGCGCGAACTCGACCACGCGACCAAACCCCGGTATCGCGCGCAACTCGACCGCATTCAGTACCCCCAGCACCGCAACACGACCGCCGGCCTGCACGTTCACGTCGGCGTCGACGACGCGGACAAGGCGACGTGGATCGCCAACGAGCTGCGGTGGTATCTTCCGCCAGTCCTCGCGCTCTCGGCCAACTCGCCGTTCTGGAACGGGTTCGACACGGGGCTCGCCTCCGCCCGAGCGAAGGTGTTCGAGAACCTGCCCAACACCGGCATCCCGACCGCGTTCGAGGACTTCGACGCCTACCAGCAGTTCGAGCGCCGCATGGTCGACACCGGGTCGATCAACGACCGGGGCGAACTCTGGTACGACGTGCGCCCACACACCGGTCACGGCACCGTCGAGGTGCGCACACCGGACGCGCAGGCCGACCCGGACCGCGTCCTCGCCATCGTCGAGTACGTCCACGCGCTCGTGCTGGATCTGGCCGACCGTTACGCCGACGGCGAGTCCCGGCCCTCGCTCCGTCGGGAACTCCTCGACGAGAACAAGTGGCGCGCCATGCGTTACGGTCACGACGCCGAGTTCGTCACGCGCTCGGGCGAGGAGACGGTGTCGCTCGGCACGTTCGTCGACCGCGAGTGTGACCGGCTGGGAGTCGACGGCATTCGCGACCTGTACGCGGCATCGAGCGGCGCCACGGCCCAACGCCGGATTCACGAGGAGGGTGGGGGCGACGCCCTCCGAGAGTCCCTGCTCCTCCCTCGCTGACCGGGAAAACCTTTTGTCCGGTGCGTTCTGACCTATTGGAGAGAACATATGTCTGACGGGAACGGGTCCGAGAGCCTCGACATCGACGAGGAACAGGGCGACGACGAGAGCGTATCGGCACGCGAGCGGTTGGAGGCGGAAGCCGACCGGGCGGTCACGGAGTTCGACGAGGGTGTCGTCGACCTACTGGCGTGGGTGCTGGATACGGAGACCCGTGCGCGCATCTACGTCTACCTCCGACAGCATCCGAACTCGACGAGTGACGAGGTGGCCGAGGGGACGGGTCTCTATCCCAGCACCGTGCGAGAGGCGCTGGCACAGCTTCACGACGAGGGGACCGTCGACCGGCACAAACGCGAGAGCGCGGGCGCCGGCAACAACCCCTACGAGTACGAGGCCATCGCGCCGAGCGCGCTGGTCCGGGGCGTCGTCGGGCAGGTGCAAGAGCAACTGAACGCCGTCTTCAACCTCGACCAGCGGCTGGGCGAGGACGGGGACGACGACCGACCGGACACCGAACCCGTGCGCATCACCGTCGAGGACGACGAGGAGTAGTCGTCCCTCGCGACACCGCCGCCGCCCGTCCCGTTTTCGTGACCTTTTAAGTCGCGCCGATTCGTGGCCCCGGATATGCAGGTCGCCCTCGGTGGCACGTTCGACCCCGTTCACGATGGACACCGGGCGCTGTTCGAACGGGCGTTCGAACTCGGCGATGTCACTGTCGGTCTCACCAGTGACGAACTCGCCCCCGAGACGCGTCACGAACCCCGGCGTGTCCGCCCCTTCGACGAGCGGCGGGCCGCCCTCGAAGCCGAACTGGAACCCCTCGCGGCCGACGCCGGTCGCGCGTTCGAGATTCGGACACTCGAAGAGCCGACCGGAATCGCGACCGAACCCCAGTTCGACGCCATCGTCGTCTCGCCCGAAACCCGCACCGGCGCCGAACGCATCAACGAACTCCGCGAGGAACGCGGACTCGACCCGCTCCGGATCGAAATCGTCGACCACGTCCCCGCCGAGGACGGCGAACGCATCTCCTCGACCCGGATCGTCCGCGGCGAAATCGACCGCCACGGCAACCTCACGCCGGAGCGGACACCCGACACCGAGTAGTCGGGGGCGTCGGCCGTCACGATTGCTCCCGCCGGACCGCGGCGGCGAGAATCGACCGACAGGGACGACGGCCCCGGACTTACCACTCCGGCGGCTGGAACCCCGACTCCTCTAGCAGCACTTTCCAGCGGCCCTGCACGCTCAGTCGGGTCACGTCCATCGCCGCCGCGACGGACCCCTGCGACCGTTCTTCGCCCGCGATCAGCGCCCCGGCGTAGAGGCTCGCGGCGGCGACGGCGGGTTTCGAGCGCTCCTCGTCGGGCACGTTCGAGAGGAAGAGGTCGACGGCGTTCGACCGCGCCTCGCTTCCGAGGTCGAGGCCGTCCGCGGCGCGGGTCAGGCGCGCCACCCACTCCTCGTTGTCGATCCGGTCGCGTGCCCGATACATGGTCGACACGACGGGGGCGTCGTATTTAAATCACCGCCGCCGGAGCGACAGCTACTTGACTGCCTCGGTGGCAAACACGAGTCGAGCGCGGGTAGCCAAGCCAGGAAAAGGCGCAGCGCTTAGGACGCTGTCCCGTAGGGGTCCGCCGGTTCAAATCCGGTCCCGCGCATAGCGAGGTGCGAACGGAGTGAGCACCTCGGGAACGCGAACGGCGAGCGGAGCGAGCCGTGAGCGAAGCCTCGAACGAACGTGAGAGGCGTGTATGCGCAACGAGCGATTTGAACCAAGGAGTGAAGCGAGCGAAACGACCGTGGTTCAAATCCGGTCCCCTCTGGAATGCTAGCGGCGAGCGAAGTGTCGAACGAACGTGAGAGCCGGACGTGCGCCCAGCGGATTTGGACCAGACGAGTCGCAGCGGCCGAATGACGCGAGGCCGACCGCCACGTCGTGATCCACATTCGGTCCTGCACACCAAACAGCTTCCCGAAAGCCGCCCGGGGCTCCTCGATTTGTCATAGCCCGACATTTAAATCGGATATTGCAGCCATCCCCACCGTGCTGCTCCGGAAGCATCGCAAATCGTGTCGACAATGCGGTGAAGCCCTCTGGTACGGTGTGAAAGAGGAGCCAACTGGCTGGAAAGTGTTCTACGTCTGTCGAAATTCCGCCGAGTGCGGCCGGGAGTGGTTCGTTGGTCGGATTCCTCGAGAAGGCCCCGACCATCTCGACGAAGTGTTCGCCGAGGCCCAGCAGATGGCACCGGGAATCTAGCCGAGCGTGGGGATTCTGTCAGATGTCAGAGGATGCGTTCCAGAATGACGGACAGTTGTGTCTCCACTTCGGATGCTTGCAGTATCCGAATAGACCGCTGATTGTCTACGCCCGCCGTTTTCGTGTCCGGTAGATCTTGAACGACCAATACTCCATTCCAGCCGGAGCCAAAGACATCTGGTTCTCTGTAAACAAGCTCGTCGTCTTGCCGAAGGAACGTGAGGTACTCCAACGTTTCTTTGATTCCCGAACGGATGGTTTCGGGACGAGTCGAGTGTTTGATTTCGGTGATCAAATACTCAGAGTTCTCCTCTCGTTGTACTTCCAGTACGATCACGTCCGGCCGGCCCGTCGCCGTACTGAACTCCGCTTCTGTGAAGTAGTTGTTCGTGATTTTCTGTGCTTCACGATGTATGCGTTCGGTACGCGAGAGTTCTTCTTCTGACTTCTCGGAGATATTCGATACGAAGGAGAGTCCTCGATCTCTCGCCGAATTGTCGTGATAAAGCACGATTTGTTCGCCGTCGTCGGTCGTGAGCCGAGCCACTTCCTGCGACCCCGACTCTATCGTCCGCAACGTGAACTCCTCGTCGGATAGGCTCTCGATGGCCGATACGTATCGGAAGAGCACGTATAGCTCGAACAGCGTTTCGTCGTCGTCGGGAGTGATTGCGGTTCGATCAAGTAGTTCTCGGACCGCATCCGCATCCCCGGCTAACGTCTCGTGGTAACGGACGAGTAGGGCCGCCGCTTCGCGGTATATCTCCTGCCGGGACGCCGCGGCGCGCTCGATCATACGGTCCGTCGGCTCGTACGAGCGCGGTGATCTAATCCGGCGAACGTGGACGTTTCGTTCGAAAAGGTTTGCCATCGTGTCGATCAAATCGAGGCTGTTTTTCCACCGTTCGGTGACCCACTCGTAGTCGCGCTCGAGATATCTGCTACACTCTTGGAGTGTGTCGTAGATGATTGCCAAGAGCGCCTTCAGCACGAGATTCTCTTCGATATCGTAATTCTCCGAACGGTGTTCACAGACGAATAATGCCTTGTCGCGAGGATTCCGAGAGTATCGCTCCTGTGTCGTGCTGTGCCAGTCGATCCTGCCGTCTACTGTTCCTCGTGAGATCGACGTAACGTTCTTCGTCTGTGTCTTGACGTTACGAATCCGTGTGGGCAACTTTTCGACGAAATCTACGACATCCGGCCGGAGAATGAAATGGAGACGCATGAGTCGCTCGAAATCGTCGAATCGCTGGTCCAGCCCGTTCGGTTTGATTCGCTCGGTAACGTGCTCTTCCGGAAACGAGCCGTGCATCACGTACGTCAGGATATCGGACGTTAACGCTCTGACGAGCTGCTGCCTATCCATCCAACTCCACCTGCAGAATGTCCTCCGCGAGATGCCGTAATCGAGTCCCGTCAACTGCCTCGACCGCGGCGAGTTCGGCAACGATCTGCTCGCGCCCGCGGACGCCCTCAAGCTGTGGGAATACGTAGCTCGCCACGGCTTGTGTGACGGCCTTGGTCGTTGATCGTGTGCTGTTGGTAACGTGTGAAAGCATGTCCATGATGATCGCCGGCCCAATTTTTCGGTGATCCGTGCCGGCGTTCGTGACGTACCACACGTCACCAATCGCTTCGACAGCCGCTCGTTCCGTAGCAATCCCCCAAGCGTCGGCGTACTCGTTGATCATCTGCCTTTGGGCCAAATCGTCCGCTGGAATCGTGGGTGTGCCGATATATATGAAGGCGAATCGACGCATGAACGCATAGGACATCTCGTAGAGCGACGTCTTGTCGTAGCTGTTCATCGTCGCCAAGATCCGCCACGAGTTGGGGACGACGTACTGGTGCAGGTCGAAAGAGCCGTCCCACTTCTCGGCCGGTGTGACCTCGACAGCTTCTCCGCCCCGAGTGAACGGTAGTTGTACCTGCTGTCCAGACAGTAGCGTGAACAACTGCCCGAACGACTTGTCGATGTCCGAGCGATTTATTTCGTCGATAATGAGGATGTCGTTGCGCTGTGTCTCGTCTTCTTTGAAACACCGGAGAATTTGTCCGGCGTTGAAATCTAGTGTGTCGCCGTTCCCTTCGGGCATGTATCCACCGACCGTATCGAAGGTGGACCAGTCGGCAGTCGCCGTCGTGGTTTGATACCCGGTGTATACGTCAGGGTGTTCCGATGACAGATAACCCGCAATCCGTTGAGCAACCTCGGTCTTGCCGGTTCCCGGTGGCCCCGTGAAGATCACGTGTTTACCCGCGTTCAGTGCAGACTGCGTTTGATCGACGATGTCGCCGGCTGTAGTCTCGCTGGATTCGGGAAAATGTAGACCGTCGAGAATGTTCGAGGGAAGACTGATCTCGGGAACTGTGGTGGGATCAACTGACCGGCTTCGCTCGCCGTAGATGAACGATTCGACCGATCCGTACTTCCCACGGATGCCGCCGATTCCCATTTCGTTCAGCGGAGAGAATCCCATCGGATAGTCGATGTCGTATCCGGCTAGCCCGTGGATTTCGCTCGATTCGACCCCCAACTCCACCGGGCTGTCCAAATAGATGATGCACAGCCACGGTGCTCCTTTCTCGTAATTTGGCCAGACGGCTTTCCCGAGGGCTTCGTTTTCCTCGGTGGCGAGCACTTCGGCAGCGTGGGTGTACTCCGAATCCCGATAGAAGATGAGGAAGTCTCCGGGTTCGATACTCGACCAACTCCCCCGTACCGTCTCTTTAGTTCCCCAGAGGTGGGCGGTGTGCCCCGTCGCACAGTAGTCTTGATCAATGCCGTATTCCTCGGCGGAAACCCCCTCGACGACCGTCCGGCTAAAATTTTCGTAGGCCGCGTCGTTTCCGTATGGGGCGCGAAAAATTCGGGGACCCTCGTACGTCATCGAGTGGTATCGTGTGGCGGCATAATAAATAGGCTGGGGTGAGAAATATGCAAAAATATACGTTCATAGACGAATTGCCCCCCGAGAGATGGACCGAGACGCACAACGGTGGCTCGACCACGACTTGGAGGAGAACGCGGGGTTGTACGAGGCGTTCGTGGCGACGCCGGACGAGGACGACGTGTGGGAGGAGAACGGTTTGTCGGGGGACATCGGATGGCTCCTGTCACGGCGGTAGTAGTGCCCCGCTCTATTCACTCGCCGTATCGACCCCCAACACCCGATTCACCCCACAGAAACACGTCACGGCGTTGAACCCGAGCCCCAGCGCACCCATCCCGGCGAGCAGACCCACCGCTCGGTTCCCGCCCCGAAGCGACCGAATCGCGACGACAGTCAGCAGCACGGCCAGCACGGCACGGACGAGGCGGTCACGACCGCCGACGTTGGATTCGAACTCCATACGCCCTCATTGGTCCCACACGGCGTTGTACGTTCCGCCGTCGCCGGAACGCTCAAAAGGCAACGCGACCCACGTCCGGTATGCGCCTGTTCCGGTCGAGCGAACTCCTCGGCATCGCCCGGGAGACGCTGGATTTCGTCCTCGAAGCCAGCGAGGAGACCCACCCCAACGAGTACATGGGCTTTCTCCGGGCGGAGGACGCGCGGAAACTCGGCCTCGACCGGAGCGGGCAGGTCATCACGGACGTGCTGGTGATTCCGGGCACCACCTCCAATCCGGTCAGTGCGACGGTGCGCTCGGAGATGAAGCCCAACGACGTGCAGTCGGTGGGGTCGGTGCACTCCCACCCGAACGGCGTCCTCCGGCCGAGCGACGCGGACCTCGCCACCTTCGGGCAAGGCGAGGTGCACATCATCGTCGGCGCGCCGTACGGCCGGGACGACTGGCGGGCGTTCGACAATTACGGTGAGCCGACGACGCTCGACGTACTCGACGTGGACCTGCCCGAGGAGCGCTTCTTCGATTTCACGCAGGCCGACATCGACGCCGAACTGCTGGCGGAGGGGCGACGCGGCGGCGTGGTCGATCCGGCGGAGCACGAGGACGACGACGGCGGGTTCCTCTCGTGGCTCCGGTGAGCGACGGCGCGGCGTGGCAGTCGCGGTATCACGTCGGCGTGACCGCCGTGCCGTACACGGTCGACCGCGAGGCGGGGCGGGTGACCATCGAGCCATCGCTGACTGGTGAGGCGACACTCGTGGTCCGGGCGCCGGCCGACGCGACGGCGGCGGACGTGGAGTCGGCGCTGGACGACCGGCGCGCGTGGCTGCTCGACTCGCTGTACGGCCGCGCCGACCCGGACCGCGACCGAGCGTTCGCGAGCGGTGAGAGCCTCTGCTACGGCGGCCGTCGCCGACCGCTCCGCGTGTCGGAGAGCCGGGTCGACGAGCCGTCGCTCCAGTTCGACGGGGCCCGGTTCGTGCTCCGGGTACCGCGCGACGGCGACGCGGGGGCGAGCGAGCGACGCCGGGCGGTCGTCGACTGGTACCGGGCTCGCGCGGCCGAGCTGCTCCCCGACTGTGTGCGGGAAGTCGCTCGCGGCCGGCCGGTGCCGACCATCACCGTCGACGACGTGGGTCGTCGTTGGGTACGGGTCGACGGCGCCGACCGTCTCCGCCTCCACTGGCGACTCGTCCTCACACCGCGGCCGGTGGCGGCCTACGCCGCCGTCCACGCACTCGTCCGGCGTGACCACGACCCCGACGAGCCGGCGTTCTGGCGGGCCGTCGACGCGCTCGTTCCGAACGCCCGGAGCCGAGAGCGGTGGCTCCGGCTCAACGGCGCGCGACTGCGGCTCTGACCTCACTCGGCGCCGCGGTCGCGGTGGTCATCCGCGTCACCATCGTTCGCCTCGTCCATCTGGGCTCTGGAGCGGGCGGCCGCAACCGTCTCGCGGGCCGTCTCCTCCAGTTCCTCGATGCCGACCATCACGTCCGCGGCGTCGAGGCGGCGCTCGAACCGGTCGAGCATCCCCTCGGTCAACTCCTCGTCGGAGCGGCGGCCGGTGGCGACGCCGCTGGTCACGATGGACTGGATGCCCTCCTCGACGGTCATGTCCACGTCGAAGACGTGTTCGTCTGAGACGTGGAGGACGTACCCGCCCATCACCGGGTTGGGCGCCATCGGGAGGAAGAGCGTGACCATCTCCGCTTCGTCGGCGCTGTCGCGCACCACGTCGGGCGTGTCCGCGGTCAGGAAGGCGAAGGCGTACGAGCCCTGATCGGGAAACTCGACGAGTTTGACCTCCTGAAAACTGTCGGTGTCGCTGTCGAGGAGGAGGCCACTCATCTCGTCGATGCTCTGATACAGCGAGCCGACGCCGGGGATGCGCGAGACCAGCGTATCGAAGAACGCGCCGAACCCCGAGCGCTGCGGGCGGCGTTCGGTCCAGACACCGATACAGAAAATCGCCGCGAGAAGAATCAGGATCGTGAGGAGTTTGAGGGCTGTATCGGACGCGGGGCGCAGTCCAGTCACCGAGGTAAACAGGCCGACGACCGGGTTGAGCTGCTGGGAGATGAAGTCGATGACGGCCCCGAGGACGACGAGCGTGACGATGAGCGGCAGAGTCACCGCGGCACCGGTGACGAACGCCTGCCGGGCGAAGCCGCGCACGCCGTCGTACTCCTCGAAGGCGTCCCTCTCGCTGGAGCGGGCCATGGTGGTTCCGTCGGGGGCGCCGGCCGAAAGCGTTCTGGCGAGTGACGCTCGAACGGCCGTACCGCATAAGTGTCTCAGAGGTCACGTCCCGCCCATGGACGAAGCACTCGAAGTCGTCGACGTACTCGCCGACTCGGGGCTCGAAGGAGCGATTACGTGGCTCCTTCGGCTGATCGGGCTCGTCGCTCTCCTCACCGGACTCGGGCTCTGGCTGCTCACCGACGCGGGCCTCCTCGTTCTTCCCGCCGTACTGATCGTCGTGGGGCTCGTCCTGCTCGTCGCACCGAGCATCCTGCTCGCCCTGTCCGAACTCGCGGGCTGACCGCGGGACTTTACCACAGCCTGCCGTACGGTCGCGCATGACTGGACACGCACAGACGCTCCGACCGTTTCTGTCGCGAGCGGCGCGGCTGTATCCCGACCGCGAACTCGTCGCCCGCACCGGCGACGGGACGGTCCGGTACACGTACGCGGGCTACGCCGACCGCGTGGGACGGTTGGCGAGTGCCTTGCACGCGGCGGGCGTCGGCCGCGGCGACTGCGTGGCGACGATGTGTTGGAACCACCACCGCCACGCCGAGGCGTACTACGCGGTGCCGAATCTGGGCGCGCAGTTGCACACGATCAACCCGCTGTTGCCCGCTGACGACGTGCGCCACATCGTCGCGGAGGCGGGCGACCGCATCCTCATCGTCGACGCGTCCCTCGCCGAGACGCTCACTGCGGCGTACGATCCGGACGCCTTCGGGAGCGTCGAGCAGGTGGTCGTCGTCGGGGAGACGCCGGACCTCCCGTTCGACACCGTCGTCGACGCCGACACCTTCGTCGCGGGCCACGACCCCGCTCCGGACTATCCGGACCTGACCGGCGACACTCCCGCCGGTCTGTGTTACTCCTCTGGGACGACGGGGCGGCCGAAAGGCGTCCAGTACACCCAGCGGATGCTCTGGAGTCACACCATGGCGATTCTGACGCCCTCGGGGCTCGACATCGCGGACCGGGACGTGGTGATGCCCGTCGTCCCGATGTTCCACATCAACGCGTGGGGGCTCCCGTACGCGGCGACGGCGGCCGGCGCGAAACACGTCTACCCCGGGCCGTCGCCCGATCCGGCCGACCTCGTCGACCTGATCGAAAGCGAGGGCGTCACGCTCACCGCGGGCGTGCCGACGGTGTGGCTGGGGGTGCTGGAGTACCTGCAGGACCACGACGCCGACCTCTCGACCTTGGAGCGCATCGTCATCGGCGGCGCCGCCCCGCCGGAGCGCCTGATCCGGGCGTTCGACGACCGGGGCGTCGAGGTGGTCCACGGCTGGGGGATGACCGAGACGGCGCCCGTCGGAGCCGTCTCGCATCTCAAACCCGAGCTGCGCGACGCCGACTACGAGACGCAGTTGGCCAAGCGGACGAAACAGGGGTTGATCCTCCCGGGGCTGGAGTTCCGGGTGGTGGACGAGTCGGGCGATCCGGTCCCCCACGACGGCGAGTCGATGGGCGAACTGCTGGTTCGGGGGCCGTGGGTCACCACCTCGTACTACGGCCGCGCGGACGACGCGGCGTTCGAGGGCTCGTGGCTCCGCACCGGCGACGTGGTCACCGTCGACGCCGACGGCTACGTCGAACTCGTCGACCGCGCTGCCGACGTGATCAACTCCGGCGGCGAGTGGATCTCCTCGCAGGCGCTGGAGAACGCGATCATGAGCCACGGCGACGTGCGCGAGGCGGCGGTCGTCGGCGTCCCCCACGACCGCTGGGGTGAGCGGCCGGTCGCCTACCTCGTCGACGCGGACGCTGCCGACCACGAGGCGCTGCTCGACGCCGTCCGCGACCGGATTCGCGACGCGTACCCGGACTGGTGGGTGCCGGATCGCTTCGAGTTCGTCGAGTCCATCCCCAAGACGGCGACGGGGAAGTTCGACAAGGTGGACCTCCGAGCGGCGTTCGAGGGGACGCTCGACGAGGCGGTGGACGCGACGCCGCCGGACGAGACGGAGTAGGGGGACAAAACACTTACCGGCGGATGCCACAGGCCCGCCCATGCGGTCACGGTTTGCCCTCCCCGCGATACTGGTCCTCGCGCTCGTGACGGCCGGGTGTACCGGCGCGCCGGCGGACGGATCGACGGCGACGCCGACAGGGACGCCGACAGGGACGCCGACCGGCACACCGGCGGACGGATCGACGGCGACGCCGACCGGCACACCAACCGACACCGCCCCTCCATCCGGCGATATCGACTTCCCCGACGGCCCGAAGGAACGCCCCGCCCGGCCGTCGACGCTGAACGAGTCGACCGTGCGCGAGTACGTCCGGACCTACGAGTACCGCTACGCCTACAACTCGCTGTGGACGAACGAGTACACCGAGGTGACCCTCGACTGTCGCGTCGACGACGTGAGCCGACGCGAGTGGGGCTACGAGGCCGTCGTCACGTGTACGGGCTACTCGAACACCAACCCGCCGGAGAACGCGACGGTGACGGCCGGGCCGCACGCCGACTGGTTCACGCAGTCGTTCCGCTACCGCGTGAGCGAGGGTGCGACCGAGCGGGTCCGGGTGGAGAACCGCGACCCGGTTTAGGACCGCCGCGGACTGTCCGGCGCGAGCGCGTCGTCGTAGATGGTGACGTAGAGGTCGGCAATCTCGTCCCGGGTCGGCTTCCGCGGGTTGTTGTCCGGCGATCCGGAGTCAATGGCGTCCTGTGTCATGTCGTCGACGACGGCGAGGTAGTCGTCGCGCGCGGGCACCTCGCCGAAGTCGTCGAGGTAGCCGGTGAGGTCCACGTCCCGGCAGAGACGGAGGACGCCCTCGGCGGCGGCGTCGGCGGCCTCGCGGGTCGGCGTGTGAGCGTCCGCGACGCCGAGGATGCGCGCGACTTCGGCGTACTTCTCCGGCGCGGCCATCGACGAGAAGTCGACGACGTAGGGGAGGATGAGCCCGTTCGCCAGCCCGTGGGGGATGTGCAGTTGGGCGCCGAGCGGGCGCGCGAGCCCGTGGACGAGGGCGACGGAGGCGTTGGTGAAGGCCTGTCCGGCCTGTAGTTGGCCGACCATCATGTCGGCGCGGGCGTCGAGATTGTCGCCGTTGGCCCACGCGACGGGGAGCGAGCGGGCGATGCGCTCCATCGCCTGTTCGGCGTAGCCGTCGGGGACGCTGTACGATTTCACCGAGACGTACGCCTCGATGGCGTGGGTGAGCGCGTCGATGCCCGTGAACGCGGTGTGGCTCTTGGGGAGGGAGACGGTGAGTTCGGGGTCCTCGATGGCCACGTCGGGGACGACGTTCGCGGAGACGATGAGGAACTTCGTCGACGTGGACTCGTCGCTGACGACGACGGATCGGGTGGCCTCGCTGCCCGTCCCCGCGGTCGTGTTGACGGCGATCAGGGGCGGCGTCGGGTTGGGCACGCCCTCGTAGCCCGCGCGGTCGACGCCGAAGTCGCGGATCGACCCCTCGTTGCTGGCGAGGATGCCGACGCCTTTCCCCGTGTCGATGGACGAGCCGCCGCCGAGCGTGACGATCATGTCGCAGTCGTGGCGCTCGTAGAGGTCGTGGGCGGTTTCGATGTTCTCGACGGTCGGATCGGGTCGCACGTCGGTGTAGACGGCCGCCTCGACGCCCGCCGCTTCGAGACGGTCGACGACGCTCTCCCCGTGGAACTCGAAGATCTGTTCGGTCGCGACGACCAACGCCGTCTCCCCGTAGCGTGCGGCGTGGTCGCCGAGCGTGTCGAGTGCGCCGACGCCGAGTTCGATCCGGCCCGGCGAGACGACCGTGCGCGTCTCGCTCGACAGTACGGTGTCGTACATACCACGACTGAAATCGGGCGTGGTATTCTTATAGATTGGTAGAGTGGACGGTCGCACCGTGGTGGTTAGAGTAGATCTTCAATCGCGTCGAGAAAGGCTTGGAAATCGTCGGCGCCGGCCTGCTCGGCGATGCTCTTCAGCGTGCCCGTGGCGAGTTCGTCGTGGAGAGGAACCGACACCGTCCGTTTCTCGCCACTCGGGGTGCTGATAGCGGAGCTTGACGTGACTCCCGGTCTGATCGACCTTACGGAAGCGCCACTTCCCGAGGGCTTTGACGATCTCTTTTCCGGAGTAGGTTCGGCGCGGCACAGTAATTTCGTCGGCCGTCGACGCATATAACGGTCTGTAGACCGGCGTGAAACTAAATCGTCGATGATGCAGTTCTCCGGGGCTACAACCACGGCGCCGACGATGGTTCGTCGACATCCTCGTCGGCGGGGACGGGACGCTCGTGCAGTTCGAGTGCTTCCGCGAGGTTCGCCAAGGCCTCGGGACGCGTCTTTCCCTGACTCGCGACGCCTGTCGCCTCGTCGCGAGCGACGTACCACTCGCCGTCGAGGGTGATGGTCACGTCGGTAGAGTCTTCGGCTTCCCGTGCCCGGCTCATACTCTTCCGTTTGCGGCGTTAGGATTTAAACCTGTCCGGAAAGTCGAAAACTCGACGTCATCGGTGCTACGACACGTATCGTCGGACGTTTATCCCCGCCACCCGTGGCCACACGTATGCCACAGGTCACCGTCGCGGCCGTCGAGGAAGTCGGCACGCGGACCGTCGCGCTCGAACTCGAGACGCCCGAAGACTTCGACGCCGAACCCGGCCAGTTCCTGCTCGTCCGGGCCACCGTCGATGGGGTCGAGGAGACGGGTTACTACACGCTCTCGTCGCCGGATACGGCGGAGACGATGGAAGTGACCGTCGAGTACGTCCCCGAGGGGACGCTCGCGCCGTGGCTGGCCGAGCGCGACCCCGGCGACGAGATAGAGATCGAAGGACCGTTCGGCGACGTGCGGTACACGGGTGACGGCGACGCTATCGTCCTCGCGGAGGGGCCGGGCATCGGCCCGGCGGTCGGCATCGCGGAACGTGCCCGGCGCGAGGGCCACGACGCGACGGTCGTCTTCTGGGGCGAGCAGCCGCCCCACCGTGACCGTCTCGACGCGCTCGAAGCCGACGGAGCCACGGTACTCCTCGTCGGGTCGCTCGACGAGGCTGCCGACACCCTCGCCGACGCCGGCGACGCGACGGTGTACGTCTTCGGCTTCGAGTCGTTCGTCCGCGACGCGAAGACCGTCGCCGACGCCGTCGGCGTCGACGACCTCCGCGCAGAGAGCTTCGGGGCGCGGTAATCACCACGCTGCGTCCAGCACCGCCCGCACGTCCCCGACCGTCGGGTCCAATCCCTCCGGTACGGTCTCGATCAACGCGTCGTCGGCGATTCGCTCGGCCACGTCGTCCAGATCCGACCGCGCGAGGCCGTCGATGGTCCGCAAGCGCTCGGGGAGGCCGAGCGCGTCGCGCACGTCGGCCACCGTCGAGACGACGGCCGCGGCCGTCGCGTCGTCGTCCAGTCCCGCCGTGTCGACGCCCAGTGCCTCCGCCAGCAGCGCCCGGCGCCCGTCGACTTCCTCGAACAGGTACCGCAGGACGTGCGGCGCGACGATGCCGTGGACGACGCCCTGATGAACCTCGTAGTTGCGCGAGAAGCCGTGGCCGAAGGCATGGATGATCGAGAGTTTGTACGCGCCGGGCTCCGAGACGCCGTACTGGACGCAGACGATGCCGGCCAGTACGTCGTCGAGCGCGTCGGCGTCCATCGGCTCTTCGCGTAGCGTGGGGAGGCCGGAGCGCAGGAGTCGGAGCCCGCGCGCCGCGGTGCCGTCGGTGACGGGCGTCGAGTTGCTGGTGTAGAGCGCCTCGATACCCTTGTCGAAGCCGTTCATGGCCGACGCCGTGAGGATCGACTCGGGCGTCGTCCGGAAGAGTTCGGCGTCGTAGCACAGCGCGGCGGGCATGAGGCGGTCGCCGCCGACGCCGCCGCTGGCCGGTCGCTCCGCGTCGGCGTCGAGCGCGAACGTCACGCCCGCGACGGTCGATAAGTCGGCGCCGGCGAGCGTCGTCGGCACGGCGAGGATGGGGAGCGGCGTGCCAGAACCGAGCGAGAGCGACGCCTCGGCGACCGCTCGCTCTCCCACCGCCTCGGGGGCCTCGTCGTGGGTCGTCAGCGTCGCCATCACCTTCGCCACGTCGAGCGAACTCCCACCGCCGACGGCGACCAGTACGTCGGCGTCGACGGCGTGGGCGTGCTCGACGCCCTCGATGGCGGTGCCGAGGTACTTCTCGGGCGTCGTCTCGTCGAAGACGCCGGCCAGTCGGTCGCCCAGCCCCTCTCGGATCGGGTCCATCACCTCGGGTGTCGACCCGACAGTGGTGCCACAGACGACGAGGGCACGCTCCCAACCGTGGCGCTCGCAGGTGGACGAGAGGTCGGCCACACAGCCCGGCCGACACACGATGTCGCCGGGTCGGTACGCGAACTCGAATCGCTGCCGGTCGCGGGTCATGGCTCCGATAGTTCCGCGGAGAACAAGAAACCTCCAGCCCGGGGCTGCTCGCCGACTCGCGACGAACTACCGGATAGCTATACATACTCTTAATATTATAATTCTGTGTCGGGGCACTCGATAGGAATGACGAAAACCGAACTTATAGGCCCTCAACGGGGGATCTATGGAGAAGCGGCGCTCTGTCGAGAGGGTCGCCGACGATACTCCACAGTTGGCGGCGTTCGGCGCCGAGAGTAACTGATAGGCGACTCTAGTTCGAAATCTGCACTCTCGCCGGAAATTATATAGTAACGGATCGTTCGACAGAAATATATGAATATAGATACTTCGGCGGGTCCGGTGCGATCCTGCCAACGTATATGTAGATCCCCTCCACACGGTGTGGCATGAGTGAGCGGATCAAGCCCCTACAGTTCACGTGGGTCAAGCGGGCCATCGTGTTGGTGGAGGTGACGCTCGGGGCGCTCCTGCTCGCGTGGGTGAGCGCGCTCCTCTTTCAGACGTTCGTGGCCGGCCCCGGTCCGGGTGTCGACCTCGACGACCTCACCCGGTCGTTCGGGCTCCTGTTGGTGATGGGGACGGTGCTCTTTCTGGACGGGTTGCGTCGCGGTCGTCACTGGATGTGACCGTCAGCGCAGGAGGGCGTCACCGGTCGAGGGGTCGAAGAGGTGGATCTGCTCGGGATCGACGGTCACGTCGACCGTGTCGCCGTGCTGGACCGGCATCTGCTCGTTGACGACGGCCTTGACGCGCACGTCGCCCTCTTCGAGGTGGAGGATGAGTTCGTCGCCGGCGGTTTCGACGACGACGACTTCGATTCGCGTCGCGAGGTCGCCGTCGCTCGCACCGCGTTCGGAGACGAGCAGGTGCTGCGGGCGGACGCCGAGCGTGTAGTTCTCGCCGTCCGTCGTCGCGTCCTCGATGGCGCTCCCGCTCGCCGTGTCCGTGGGGACTCGAATGTCGAACACCTCGTTGGCGATGCGGACGGTCCCGTTCTCGTGGTGGGCCGCCACGTCGAGGAAGTTCATGCTCGGCGTGCCGATGAAGTCGGCGACGAACTGGTTGGCGGGGTTCCGGTAGAGCTCCTGCGGTGCGGCGAGTTGTTGGATCGTCCCCTTGTCGAGGACGGCCACCTCGTCGCTCATGGTCATCGCTTCGATCTGGTTGTGGGTGACGTAGACGGTCGTCACGCCGAGTTGGCGCTGGAGTTCGACGAGTGTCGCGCGCATCTCAGTCCGCAGTTTGGCGTCGAGGTTGGCGAGCGGTTCGTCGAGCAGGAAGACTTCGGGGTCGCGGACGATACTGCGACCGAGCGCGACGCGCTGTTGCTGGCCGCCGGAGAGTTGCTGCACGTCGCGGTCGAGAAGCTCCTCGATCTGCAGGAGGTCCGCCGCGTCCTCGACGGATGCCCGGCGCTCGTCGGGGCCGACGCCTTGCATCTTCAGGCCGAACTCCATGTTCTCCCGTACCGTCATGTTGGGGTAGAGCGCGTAGTTCTGGAACACCATGGCCACGTCGCGTTCCTGTGGCGGCACGTCCGTCACGTCCTTCTCGCCGAACAGGATTCGCCCCTCCGAGGCGGTGACGACGCCCGCGAGCATCCGGAGGATGGTGGACTTCCCGCTCCCCGACGGCCCGACCAGCGTGACGAAATCCCCGTCCTCGATCTCAAGCGAGACGTCGTCGACGGCCAACACGTCCCCGTCGTACACCTTCACGATATCCTCGAGAGTGACTTTTGCCATGGCAAAGAATGACAGTCACCGGCATATAAAATCATTGTGGACGGCGTCGGGGTGCCGTGACAGGTGCTATCAGGGTGCTTCGCTGACCGTCACGTCGATGCCGGAGATGACGTCGTCGATGCGGAGGATGGTGGTCGCGGCGCCCGCGGCGGTGTGGACCGACCCACGTTTGAACGCGGCCGGCTCGACGACGCCGGCGTCGAGGGCGCTCCCGAGTTCGCGTTCGAGGCCGAGGACGGCGGCGTCGTGCTCGCCCCGGCTGTGGGCAGTCCGGAGGTCGAGAATCGCGTCGGTCGGGTCCATCCCCGCGTTACGCGCGAGGAGACGGGGGACGGCTTCGACGGCGTCGGCCACCGCTTCGATCACCATCGACTCCCGGCCGCCGACGCCGGGCGCGGCGTCCCGAAGGTACTGCGCGATGGCCATCTCGGCCGCGCCGCCGCCGGGGACGATCCGGCCCGTCTCCAGCGCCGACGCCACGGACGCGACGGCTGCGCTCACGTTGCGCTTGGCCTCCCAGCCCGCCATCCACGTACTGCCGTGGAGGAGGACCGACGCGAGTTCACCCGGCAGGTCACGGAAGAAGATGGCCTCCTGTTCGACCTCCGGGTACTCGCGTCGCGTGACCGAGCCCACCGCGCCCGCGTCGTCGGGCTGGAACGCGCCGAGGTGGGGGAGTAGCGCCCCGCCGGTCGCCTTCGCGAGTGCCTTCAGCCGCGCCTCGTCGGCGTTGCGGACGACGGCGATGCCCGCCCGGTCGAGGCGCGCGACGGTCGCCTCGTCGACGCGGTTGGCCGCGAGGAGTACGTCGACGCCGGCGTCGACGAGCGGACGGACCGCCTCCTCGACCAGTTCGCGTTCGCGGTCGGTGAACCGGTGGAGGTCCGCGGCCGTCTCGGCCGAGACGGTCAGCGACTGACTCGTGCCGGCGTCGGCACCCGCGTCCGACTCGATTCGGTCGTTGACCTGCTGGGACGCGGTGACGGCCTGTGTCGTCATCGCCACCGTCGCGTCCGTCAGCGACTCGGGGGCGTAGTTGCCCGCGAACGACTTCTTGATGACGAGGCCGTCGACGAACTCGCTGTCCGCCAGACTCCCCGCTCGGAGCGACTCGGTGCGGACGGCGTCGGCGTCGAGGTGCCCGTCCGCGGCCGCGTCGTGGAGCCACGCCACGAGTTCGTCGGCGAGGGGTTCGGCGACGGTGCCGCCGAGCGTCGTGTGGACGAGGTCGGCGATCCGGTCGCGCTCGCCCGCATCGACCGGCACGGCCACATCGTCGATGGCGTCGCCGACGAGGGGGACGGCCTCGTCGATACCCTGAATGACGGTCCGCGGGTGGAACCCCCGTTCGATCAGGTCGGCTGCCGCCTCCAGTATCCGCCCGGCGTACACCGTCGCGGTGGTCGTGCCGTCGCCGTGTCGGTCGTCCTGCGCGGCGGCGACGCGGGCGACCATCGACGCCGCCGGCGACTCGAACGGGACGTTCTTCAGAATGTACGCCCCGCTGTTGGTCACTTGGAAGTAGTCGTCCAGCCCCTCCTCTTCTTTCTCGGGCTTTCGGTAGACGATCTTGTCCCGGCCGTGGGGGCCGAGCGTCGTCTCGACGAGGTTGGCTACCGTCGCTGCCGCCGTGACGTTCGCCTCGACGACGCTCTCCCGGTCCGCGCCGGTGGCCTGCCCCTCGGCCATGATCCCGTCGACTCCCGTCTGGGTTCGTCCCCCGTCGTGACTCATTGTGATAGCCCGATACTGTGTTCCGCCTCCTGAACTTTGTGGTCCTCCAGCCGACACGTTCGGCCGGCGCGCCCGGCCGACTCACACCGACGGTAGATTTATACCAGTTACCTCGGACACTTGGCAGTATGGATTTGCAGGACACGCGAGCCGTCGTTACCGGCGGCAGCCGCGGCATCGGAGAAGCGATCTGTCTCGAACTCGCCAACCGAGGGGCCGACATCGCTATCGCCGACATCGACGAGGACGGCATGGCCGACACTGTCGACCGAATCGAGGCCGAGACCGACAGCACGGCCGAGTGGTACTACGTCGACCTCGCCGACCCGGACCTCGTCGACGAGCGGACCGACGAGATTCTCGACGACTTCGGCGGCGTCGAGATTCTGGTCAACAACTCCGGCATCATGGGGCCGACCGCGCCACTGGAGGACGTGACCGTCGACGAGTGGGACGACATGATGCACGTCAACCTCCGCGGGCAGTTCCTGATGTGCCGGGCCATGTTGCCGACGATGAAGGAGGCCGGCTTCGGCCGCATCGTCAACATCGCCTCCATCACCGGCAAGGCTCCGCTGTACAATCGCGCGCCCTACGCCACCTCGAAGATGGGCGTCATCGGGCTGACGCGGACGCTGGCCGACGAGGTGGGTGAGGACGGGATCAACGTGAACGCCATCTGCCCCGGGTCGGTCGAAGGACCGCGCATCCAGCGCGTGTTCGAGAAGCAGGCCGAAGCGCGCGACGTACCCTACGAGCAGGTCGAGGAAGAGGCCAAGGCGGAGAGCCCGATAGGCCAACTCGTCCAGCCCGAGGACGTGGCGGGCGTCGTCGCCTTCCTCTGTACGTCCGACGCCGACCGCATCACCGGGCAAGACCTCAACGTCTCCGCCGGCCGCGTGATGTACTAACCCCGCCACGCCACGTAGATCACGGCGACGCCGCCGACACCCGTCGCGACGGCGACCAGCAACACCGTCCACCGGAGCGACGCGACGAACCCCCGTCCGGGCGAAAGGAGGGCGATGGCCGCGCCAGTAATCAGCGGCCCGACGCTGTTCGAGAGCCGGATGATCGACTCCCCGATACCGACGACGCCGCCCCGAAGGTCAGACTCGACCCGGTCCGTGATGACGTTGCGCAGGAGCGAGAAGGAGAGGCCGAAGCCGACGCCGACACAGCCGACGGCGAGGACGGCGACGGGAATCGAGGGCGCGAGCGCGAACAGGCCGAGTCCGACCGCCAGCGCGACGTTCGCCGCGATCAGGGGGCGGAAGGCGCCGTCCGACGCCGCGGTGACGCGGCCCGCCTGACTCGCCGTCGTCGCGTTGATCAGGCTCAACACTGTCAGGAGGCCGCTCGCGTACAGCGGCGAGTGACCAAGCACTTCGACGACGAAAAACGAGTTGTAGGTGAGGAAGGTGATCCAGACGAACGCCGGGACGCCGAGCGCGAGGAGGACGGCGCCGAGGCGGGGACGAGCGGCCGCCGACAGCACCGCGCGGACGTACGCGCCGGTGTCGCGGGTCGCCGGCCGGCCGCCGTCGGAGCGGGGGGCCGACGACGGTTCGTCGAGGCCGACGTACACCAGCCCCGCGATGGGGAACGCGACGGCGAAGAGGAGGAACGGGAAGCGCCAGGAGAGCGCGGCGAGGGCGCCGGCGAAGGCCGGGAAGACGGCCTGCGAGAGCGCCGAGGAACTGAATCGGAGACCGTGGGCCGCCGTCTCCTCCGCGTCCGCGTACACGTCGCCGATGCTCGTGATGACGACGGGGATGATGCCCGAGTAGCCGACGCCCTGCAGGGCCCGAAGGCCGAGGACGACGGTGTAGTCCGTCGTGAACGCGAGCGCGGAGCCGCCGGCGCCGAACAGGAGCAACGACGCGAGCAACACGGGCTTGCGGCCGTACCGGTCGGCGATGGCGCCCGCCAGCGGGATTCCGACGATGCTGGGTGCGGTGAACGCCGACATCATCAGACCGAGGCTGGTGCCGTCGATGCCGTACGGCCCGGCCAGCCCCTCCAGTACGGGCGAGACGACGACCGCCCCGATGGCGCCGTTGATGTTCGCGAGGACGAGGAGGCGGAAGGTGGTGTCGTCGAGGACCGACGCGCCGTCGCCGAAGGCCCGTTCGAGTGTCACACTCCCCGTGCACCCGGCGTCGAAATAAAACCGGGTGCCGCGCTACTCGTCCTCGTCTCGGCGACGCGCCTCGGCCGAGAGCTGGTGGGCGTGTGTCCCCTCGATTTCGCAGACGGCCGCGGCGTGGTCCGCGAGTCGCGCCGCCCCCTCCGGCGTCGCCTCCTGATGGGTGAGCACCTTGAGGTAGGTGCCGACCCAGATGCCGCCGCTGTACTTGCTGATCTCGAGGGTCGGGAGGCTGTGGTTGGTGCCGGCGCTCTTGTCGCCGAAGACGACGGGCGAGCCCTCGCCGAGGAACAGGGAACCGTAGTTGTGGAGGTCGTCCATCAGCGCCCGGGGCTCCTCCGTCATCACCTGCAGGTGCTCCATCGCGTAGTCGTTGGTCAGATCGACTGCCTCCTCGATGGTGTCCGCGACGATCACCTCGCCGTTCCGGCTCCAGCACTCGCGGGCCACGTCTTCGGTCCGGAGGTCGGGCAACTGGGCGTCGAGTTCGGCCATCGCCTCGCGGGCCAGCGTCTCGTCGGTCGTGATGAGGACCGGCCGCGAGTCGGTGTCGTGTTCGGCCTGCGCGAGGAGGTCGGTCGCGACGAGGGCGGCATCGGCCGTCTCGTCGGCGAGGATCAACACCTCGGTCGGGCCGGCGAGGAAGTCGATGCCGACGTTGCCGTACACCTGCCGCTTGGCCTCGGTGGTGAAGACGTTGCCGGGGCCGCCGACGTGGTCGACGGCGTCGATGCTCTCGGTGCCGTAGGCCATCGCACCGACGGCTTGCGCGCCGCCGACGCAGTAGATTTCGTCGGCGCCCGCGGCGTCCATGGCGTACAGTTGCGCGGGCTGGATGCCGCCCGCGTCGGTCGGGGGCGCGCAGGCGACGATGCGGTCGACGCCCGCGATGACCGCGGGGACGATGGTCATGGCCGGGGAGGCGACGAGCGGGTAGCGGCCGCCGGGGATGTAGACGCCCGCCGACTCGACGGGGACGACTCGCTGGCCCATGCGGACGCCGGGGTGGAACTCCTTCTCGAAGCCCTCGATGTGCTCGTGCTGTTCCTCGTGGAACGCACGGACGTTCTCGACGATGGTGTCGATGGTGTCGCGCTCGTCGTCGGAAATGGCCTCGCGGGCGGCCTCGATTTCGTCGTCGGTGACGCGAATGGACTCGCGCTCTACGCCGTCGAACCGTTCGGTGAACTCGCGGACGGCGTCGTCGCCGCGCTCACGGACCGCAGAGAGGATGTCGTCGACGGCCTCGGTCACTTCGTCGCTGATCTCGATGGACGGTCGCGCCGTCTCTTTGAGGTACTCGTGTCCCATACGTCGGCGCACGACCGTCTGGGCTATAAATCTCCATGTCGCTCGACTCGCACTACAGCACTTGCTCGCTCAGATCCAGCGTCTCGTAGTTCACCTCGCAGATGTTCGCAGTCTGGGTGACGAGTTCGGGCACCTCCGACTCGAAGCGCTCGCCTTTCAGCCGCCCGGTCGGTCCGGAGACGGCGACGGCGCCGAGAGCGTCCCCGTCCGATCCCCGGATCGGCGCGCCGACGGCGCGGAGCCCCTGTAACTGCTCCTCGTCGGCGACCGAGTAGCCTCGCTGGCGAATCCGTTCGAGTTCGTCGAGGAGGGCGTCGCGGTCGGTGATCGTCTGAGGCGTGTTGGGCGGCAGACCCACCTCGTCGATGATCTCCGCGACCCGCTCGTCGGGCGTGTACGCGAGGATTGCCTTCCCCGCCGCGGTGCAGTGGAGGTGTTTCACCGGCTCTTCCCGCTTCCGGTTGTGGTACTCGACGGCGACGGCGTTCTCACCGAACCGCTCGTAGATGGGGACGAGTCGGCCGTCGTGTTCGGTCAGCAGGTGGACACACTCCCCGCTCTCGTCCGCGAGGTCCTCGATCTCCTCTTTGGCCGCTTGGTAGAGGTCGGAGTGGTTCCGGACGAACTCCCCCAGCGTGAGAAATCGGGGACCGAGTCGGTAGCCGTCTTCACCCTGCACGACGAGCCCGTGGTCCTTGAGCGTGGCTAGGTGCGTGTGCACGGTCCCGGGCGAGAGGTCGAGGTCGGCGGCCAGATTCGACACGGTCGCCTCCCCGCGCTCGCGGAGCAGTTTGACGAGCCGACACGTCGTGTCCACCGACTTGATTTTCCGGTGACCGTGTTTCTCGGGCATACTCGCCACGTACGACCCGGGGGGAGTTACGTTTTGGGTATGTCAAAAACGAACGTGTAGAATCCGGCCCGTGGAGCCGGTCGGCAGCCCGCTGGCCTCGCTATCAACCATGTTGGTGACTCACATGGGCGAAATCTTTTGATAACCTCAAATAGGACGAGAATACGGCCGTAGCGGCGCTGTACTATACGTACGGCTTGCCGAGGGTCGACATATAGCACGGCTTACTCGAAAATACAAACATTCGTACTATTGTTACGAATTACCGGCCGATTCGCGCCGACTCGCCCGGCCGTGCGCCGAAGTCGTTTGACTGTCTCAAAAGAATGCCGGCCAGTCGATCAGCGCGCGGCCTCGATCTCGTCGAGCACGTCGGGGTTCTCGATGCTGCTCATGTCGCCAAGATCCTCGCCGCGGTAGATGGACTCGATGGCCCGGCGGATGATCTTCCCGCTCTGGGTCTTGGGGAAGGCGTCGACGAAGAGGACCTCGCGGGGACGGAACGGCTTCCCCAACTCCTCGCCGACGGTGTCACGGATGGCCCCGCGCAGGTCCTCGCTCTCTTCCTCGCCGGCTTCGAGGACGGCGTAGAGGACGACGGCGGTGCCCGTCGTGTCGTCGGGGACGCCGACGGCGGCGGCCTGATTCACCGCGTCGTGTTCCATCGCCGCGCCCTCGACTTCCGCGGGGCCGACCTTCCGACCCGCGACGTTGAGGGCGTCGTCGGCGCGGCCGTGGAGGAACCAGAAGCCGTCCGCGTCCTTCTGGGCCCAGTCGCCGTGGTCCCAGAGGTCCTCCCACGAGCTCCAGTACTCCGCCAGATAGCGCTCGTCGCCGCTCCAGAGCGACTTGGTCATGCTGGGACAGGAGTCACGCGCGACCAGAAATCCGCGTTCGTGGCTGTCGGCGATGGAGTCCCCGTTCCGGTCGACGATGTCGATGTCCATGCCTAGGCCCGGCCCGCCGAGCGTGCAGGGCTTGAGCGGCGTGATCGGCATGGGCATCAGGAAACACCCCATGATCTCCGTCCCGCCGGAGATGTTGATGATCGGCGTGTCGCCGCCGCCGACCTCCTCGTGGAACCAGAGCCACGACTCGGGGTCCCACGGCTCGCCCGTCGAGCCGAGCAGTCGGAGGCTGGAGAGGTCGTAGTCCTCGACCCACTCGTCGCCCCGCTTGCGGAGCGCGCGGATCGCGGTCGGGGAGATGCCGAACTGCGTGATGCCGTGGTCGTCGATCAGCTGCCAGAAGCGGTCGGGTTCGGGGTGGTCCGGTGCGCCCTCGTACATGAACATCGTCCCGCCGTGGGCGTGGGTACCCATCAGCGTCCACGGGCCCATCATCCACCCGATGTCGCTGACCCAGAAGAATCGGTCGGAGGGCTTGAGGTCCATCCCGAAGTACACCTCCTTCGCGGCCTGCATCAACGCGCCGGCGTGGGTGTGGACGATACCTTTCGGTTTGCCCGTCGTCCCCGACGAGTAGAGGAGCATGGACTCCTGACTCGCGTCGAGGGACTTGGTGTCGTAGTCGTCGCCGGCCTCGCCGACGGTCTCCTCCCAGTGTTCGTCCCGGTCGTCGTCCCACGGGATCTCCTCCTCGCTCGCGAGGCCGAGGCGGTCGTAGACCACCGTGTGTTCCACGTGGCCCGCCTGTTCGATGGCGTCGTCGGCCGCCTCCTTCAGCGTGACGTGACTGCCGCGTCGGTAGAAGCCGTCGCCCGTAAAGAGCACCGAACACTCCGCGTCGCCGATGCGGGTCGCGGTGGCGTCGACGCCGAATCCGGAGAAGATGGGCACGGCGATGGCGCCCACCTTGAAACAGCCGTAGAGGATGGAGATGACTTCGGGCACCATCGGCATGTAGAGGCCGACGGTATCGCCCGTTTCTATCCCTCTTGATTCGAGGTAGTTCGCCACACGGTTCGACTGCCGGGCGAGCTCGTGGTACGTGACTTCGCGAACCTCGCCCGGTTCGCCCTCCCAGATGCAGGCGACCTTGTTTCGCCGCTCCGAATCCGGAGCCGCGTGCCGGTCGACCGTGTTGTGCGCGGCGTTGAGTTCCCCGCCGGGGTACCACTCCGTGAACTGCGGCCCCTCGGCGTCGTTGCGGACCGCGTCGTACCCCTCGTCGAACTCGATGTCGAGGTAGTCGACGAGTTCGTCCCAGAACCACGAGACGCCGGAGCGGGGTTCGCCCTCGACCTCCGAGGTGGTCCGCTCGATCAACTCCTCGTAGTCGTCGATGTCGTACGTCTGCATGAAATCGTAGACGTTGGTCGATTCGACGAACTCCCGCGAGGGGGTGTAGACGACTTCGTCGGTCCGCTTCTCGCGCTCTGTCATGATCCGAACTGTACCACGAGAGGGTAATAGGTTTTTGCGTCGTGGCGCTCACCCGTAGTGGTCGCGGTGGGCCGCCTCCAACTCCGCCTTCGCTATCTTCCCCGTCGCGGTGTAGGGGAACGACTCGACCACCTCGATAGACTTCGGACGCTCGCACGGCGCGAGACGCTCCTCGCAGTGCGCCCGCAGAGCCGCCTCGGTCGCTCCCCCTTCGAGCCGGACGAACGCCGTCACCGCCTCGTCCCAGCGGTCGTGCGGGAGGCCGACGACCGCACACTCGGCCACTGCGGGATGATCGAGCAGGCACTCCTCGACCCGGATCGAGGCGACGTTCTCCCCGCCCGTCTTGATCATGTCGCCCTTGCGGTCGACGAAGCGGAGGACGCCGTCCGCGTCGAACCGCCCGAGGTCGTCGGTCCGGTGCCAGTCGTCCGTCCACGCGGCCGCCGACGCGTCCGGCCGGTTCAGATATCCCTGCATCACGCTCGGCCCGCGGACGACGATTTCGCCCGTCTCGCCCCGGTCGAGCAGTTCGCCGCCCTCGTCCATCACCGCCACGTCCGCGAAGGGCGTCGCCTCGCCCACGTAGTTGCCCGGCTTCTCGAACTGCCAGCGCGGATCGAGGAAGGTGGTCACCAGCGTCTCCGTCTGCCCGTACACCTTCTGCAGGTCGGCGTCGAAGGCGTCGACGACCCGCTCCCGCACGGCCATCTCCATGGGCATCCCGTGGACACAGCGTCGCACCGACGAGACATCCACGTCCACGCCGGCGTCGAGGAGCCGCCGGTACATCGACGCCATCAGGTTCACGTACGTCACGTCGCGGTCGTCGATACTGTGGAGGAAGGCGTCGGGGTCGAAGCCGTCGTAGAGAACCGTCGTCGCGCCGACGCAGAACGCCGCCTTCGTCCAGAGGTCTTGGTGGATGTGAAAGAGCGGGAGGACGCCCGTCTGCACGTCGTCGCGGCGTACGTCGCCGCCGACGAGCGTGTTCACCACGCCGTACGTGTACGACCGGTGGGAGTGGACGACGCCTTTCGGCTTCGCCGTCGTGCCGCTGGTGTAGAGGACGAGCGCGGGGTCGTCCGGGGCCGGCGTCACGTCGGGCGGCGGCGCGTCCGCGTCGGTCAGCGACGCGACTGGAACGGCGTCGGTGTCGTCCGCTGCGGTCGTGATCGTCGGATCGAGGTCGCCGTCGAACGCCGTCAGTTTGGAGGCCAGCGCCGGATCGCGGACGACGGCGTCGGCGCCGCCGTCACGGAGCTGGTACGCGAGCGCGTCGGACGTGAGGTCGGCGTTGAGAAAGAGGGTGACGACGCCGGCTTTCAGCGCCCCGACGTGTGCCGCGTACATCTCGACGCCGTTGGTCGCGAGCACCGCGAGGGTGTCGCCGGCGGTCAGCCCCCGGTCGTGGAGCGCGGCGGCACAGGCGTTCGACCACCGCTCGAACTCGCCGAAGGTGACCGTTCGGCCGGAGTCGGCGTCGACGAACGCGACGCCCGCCGGGTCCCGGCGAGCGGCGCGCGTCGCGATGCTTCCGAGGTCGCCGCGCGTCACCGGCGTAGGCGGAGTGGTTGTGTGTGACATTACCACGCCCCGTCGCCCGCCGCTCACAAGAACCTTCGTGCGAGTCGGTCGCCAACGTATATCACGGCGGCGCTCGCATGGCTCGGGCATGGCACTGTCACCACCCACGCTCGACCGGACGGCCGGCCACCACCTACCGGGTCGGGGGCGATGGCCGTGACCGCACCGATCAGCGGCCCGACGGACCTCTCGGGGACGACAGCCGTCGTGACGGGGGCGGCCGGCGCTATCGGTCAGGCGACCTGTGACGCGCTCGCGCGGGAGGGGGCGGACGTGGTCGCGACCGACGTGACCGACGACGGGCTGGTCGAGGCGGCGGCGCGAGCCGAGGTCCACGGCAGCGACGCGACGACCGTGCAGGCGGACGTGACCGACCCCGACGAGGTGGCCCGGCTCCACGACCGGGCGACCGACGCGGGCGACGTGGGTATCGTCGCCACAGTCCACGGCGTCGTGAGCCGGAGCGACCTCTCCGAGATGAGCCTCGACGACTGGCGCACGCAGATCGACGTGAACCTCACGGGGACGATGCTGGTCGTACAGGCGTTCTACGACGACCTGCGTGACCGCGAGTACGGCAAAGTCGTCTGTGTGGGGTCGGTCGCAGGACAGGTCGGGGGCGTCATCAGCGGGCCGAACTACGTCGCCTCGAAAGCGGGCGTCCACGGCTTCGTCCGGTGGGTCGCGCGTAACGGCGCGGCCGACGGCGTTTACGCCAACGCCGTCGCCCCCGGCCCGGTCTGGTCGCCGATGACCCGGAACGAGCCCGGCTACGACGACGAGATGACCCCGCTGAACCGCCTCGGCGAACCGGAAGACATCGCGGAGGCCATCGTCTTCCTGTCGGGACAGGGGTCGAACTGGATCACCGGGACGGTCCTCGACGTGAACGGCGGCATCTCGATGGGTTAGGACAGCAGCGCGAGCAGGTCGTCGTGAATCCGCCCGTTCGAGGCGACGAGTCCCTCGCTTCGAGGCGTCCACGGCTCACCCCGAAGATCGGTCACTTGCCCGCCGGCCTGCCGGATCAGGTGGACGCCGGCGACGGTGTCCCACGGGTGCGACTCGACGACGCCGAGGGTGGCGTCGACGTGGCCGCCAGCGACGAGCGAGAGCGCCGTCTGGGCGGAGCCGAGCCGGCGCACGTCGCCGACGGCCGGCGAGAGGGTGTCGAGGAGCGAGCCGTACGCGGTGCCGTGTTCGCGGCCGTACCGGAGGGTGGGAGCGACGACGCTCGTCTCCAGCGCGGCGGTGTCGGTGACCGTCGCGGCGGCCCCGTCGTGGATGACGCCGTCGGTTCCCGCGTGGTACACATCGCCGAGCGCCGGGAGGCAGTTCGCGGCGGCGACGGCCTCGCCGTCGACGACGGCGGCGACGCTCGTCGCCCAGAACGGGATGCCCCGGACGTAGTTGGTCGTGCCGTCGATGGGGTCGATCACCCACGCCGTCTCGCCGTCCCGCAGCCGCTTTCGCCCGTCGCCCTCCTCGCCGACGATGGTGTCCGACGGATACGCGTCGACGATTCGGCCGACGATCCGGCGTTGGGCGCCGGTGTCGGCCTCGGTGACGTAGTCGGTTTTCGACGCCTTCGTCTCGACGTCGAGTGCCGTGCGGAACAGCTCCGTAGCGAATTCCGCCCCGGCGCGTGCCGCCTCGACGGCCATGGTCTGACGGTCCATCGACGACGAGTACCCGACGACAGGGCAAGAAGCGTTCGGTCGCGGACAGGACGTCCCCAAATGTTTATTAACGATGGATGGAAACCAGTCTGGATACCCATGGCAAGTGATACCACTGCCGAGGAGGAGGAGAAACGGTTGGAGATGCAGCGGCGTCGCGTCCTCGCTGGGGCCGGCGCCATCGGGGCCACGGCGCTCGCTGGCTGTAGCGGTGGCGGTGGTGGCGATGGTGATGGTGGCGACGGCGGCGGCGGCGGTGGCGGCGGTGGCGGCGGTGGCGGCGGTGGTGGCGGCGGTGGCGGTACGACGGTGAACCTGCTCACTACGTACACGTCGCCGGCGTCCAAGCGCTCGTACAACGTCGCCACCGAGCAGTTCAAACAGGACCACCCCGACATCAACATCTCGATGGGGTACACCAACTGGGAGAACATCTACTCCCGGCTGGTGCAGGCCGCCAACACCGGGAGTTGGCCGGAGATGGCCTTCTTCATCGACAACGAGCTCTCCCTGATTCTGAACGATCAGGGCTTCACCGACGACCCGCAGAAGGTCATGGACCCGGTTACCGAGGTGGCGGGCGATGTCGCCGACAACGTGCCGAAGACCCACTATCAGGCCAAGGACGGCTCGTTCTACTGCGTCCAGACGAACAACCAGACGCCGGTGTCGTGGTACCGGACGGACGTGATGGAGGACATCGGCGTGGACTCCAAGCCGTCCAACTGGAACGAGGAGCTGGAGTACGTCAAGGCGGCTCACGAGGCCGACAACGACCTCTACGGCACGTCGCTCTCGACGGCGCGCAACACCTACATGTCGGACATGTTCTTGGTGCGCCTGCGCAACGCCGGCGGGAACGCCCTCGACCCGGAGAAGAACGTCGCGTTCGACTCCCAGGTCACGCGGGACGTGCTGAACCACTACAACGAACTCGTCCAGTACGCCGCGCCCGGGAACGAGAGCTTCAGCTACGGCGAGGCGTACACCAACTACGCCACGGACAACGTCGCCCACTGTATCTACTGGGGCCGGACGACGATCAACGTCGTCGAGCAGACGCCGGAGATCGTCGAGTACGTCGTGAACGGCCACCCACCGAAGCCGAACAACGATCAGGCCGACCCCAACGACAACACGAGCGTCATGTCGGGCGACGGCGGCCAACTGATCAAGGACGCGACGAACAAGGACGCCGCCATCGACTGGTTCCAGACGTACCTCCAGCCGGAGATCTTCGTCAACGAGTACATGACGGGGACGCCCGGCAACACGACGCCCATCTTCACGGAACACGAGGAGCCGTGGAACAACATGGAGTTCTGGAGCGAGGTCGAGAACGGCGAGCAGATCCGCGACCTGCTGGTCGAGTCCGCGCGCACCTCCCACCCCAAGTGCCGCGCTGGCCCCGAGTTCCCGGCCTACCCCGAGATGGCCGAAATCGTCCGGACGCCCGTCATGAGCGGTCCGGCCTCCCAGTACTTCGCCGGCGACATCTCCGCCGACGAGGCCGCGACGCAGATGGCCGAACGCGCCGAACAGGCCGTCGCCAACTACGGAGGCGGTAACTAACGTCTGCGCCGATCACCGAGACCATCGCCGGCGTCGACATCTCCGCCGACGCCGGCACCGCTACCCATCCTCCTTCTTCGCCGCCTCAGTCGCCGAACGCGTCGGCCGTGAAGCCGTCGTCGACCGTGAGGACGCTCCCGTTCGCGTAGCTCGCGGCGTCGCTGGCGAAGTAGATTGCCGCACCGACCATCTCTTCGGGGTCGGCCATCCGACCGTTCGTCGTCCGGCGGACGATCTCCGCGTTCCGGTCGGTCCCTTCGTCGTACGTCCCCCCGGTCTGTTCGGTACGGACGAACCCGGGCCGGATCGCGTTGACCCGAATCTCGGGGCCGAGTTCCTTCGCCGCGACCCGCGTGAACGCGTCGATGCCGCCTTTCGCCGTCGTGTACGGCACCAGATTCGGGATGGAGAGGCCGTTCGAGATGGAAGAGATGGTGATGATCGACCCCTCGTCCATGCGCTCGGCGAACGTCTGGACGGCGCGGTAGGTGCCGTCGAGTTGTACGTCGAACACCGCGTCCCACTCGTCGTCCGTCCCGGTGGCCAGATTCGACCGAGCGATGTAGCTCTGGGACGTGACCAGTACGTCGATACCGCCCAGCGCGTCGATGGTGGCGTCACGCAGGTCGGCGAGCGTCTCCCGATCCGTCACGTCGCAGGTTCGTTCGATGGTCTCGGCGCCGAGTTCGCGGAGTTCGGCCGCCGTCTCCGCGACGCTGTCCTCGCTCCGACTCGTCGCGACCACGTCGGCGCCGTCGGCCGCGAATCCGCGGGCAATCGCCCGCCCGATGCCGCTCGTTCCGCCGATAACGACTGCGCGTTTGCCCTCGACCGTGACCGGTGTGTGTTCGTAGGCCATGTGCCACGCGTCACGGGTAGGTCACTTAGTCGTTGCTCGACGGGCTGGTCGGTGGCCCGCTCAGCCGATCCTCCATTAAATATAATAGGTGGTGCACAGTCGTTAGCGGCATGAGCACTATACGCAGACAACGGAAGCGACTGGTACGGGGGGTGACGGACCGGCTGCTGAACTGGCGGATGGAGGAGAACAGGCTGGGCTGGCTCCTGATCCTGCCGACGCTGGTCGTGTTCGCCTCTATCGTCTTCTTCCCCCTGCTGTACTCCATCTACCTGAGCTTCCACTCGACGAGCGGGTTCGGGATGACCCTCTCGTGGGTCGGCGTGGAGAACTACGTCCGACTGCTCGGACAGGACGTGTTCTGGCAGTCGCTGAAGAACAACGTCCTCTGGACCATCGGCACCGTCTCGGTCCAGCTCGTGCTCGGCGTCGCCGTGGCGCTCCTGCTCCACAAGTCCTTCGCGGGCCGGAACACGGTTCGGGGAGCGGCGCTGTTCCCGTACATGGTGCCGACCATCGTGGCCGTGTTCAACTTCCGCTGGATCTTCAACGCCACCTACGGCGTGTTCAACTCCATCCTCCTCATGATCGGTGTCGTGCAGGAGCCCATCTCCTTTTTCGGCTACGATCTGGCGATGGCGTCCGCGGTCATGCTCGGCGTCTGGCGGTTCACGCCGTTCGTCGTCATCACGGTGCTCGCTCGGTTGCAGACGATTCCACCGAGTCTCTACGAGGCCGCCCAACTCGACGGCGCCTACAAGATCGCACAGTTCCGGTACGTGACGCTGCCGCAACTGTACAACATCCTCGTGATCGTCATCCTGCTGCGGGCGGTCTGGATGTTCCGCAAGTTCGCGCCCATCTACCTGCTGACGGGCGGCGGCCCCGGTACCGCGACGCAGACGCTACCGATCTACGCGTACATCGAAGCCTACACCGGCCTCCGGTTCGGCTTCGCGGCGACCATCGCGAACGTCATGTTCGTGATTCTGATGACCGTCGGACTGCTGTACCTCCGGCGGTACTACAACGCAGGAGGGACCGACGTTGAAGCTTAATATCACCAACATCAGCAACGACCTAGAGCAGCGCCTTCGAGACAGCGTACCGGATCGGGTGTACGCCCTGACCGGCCGGGGACTCATGTGGGGCCTGATCGCCGCCGTCCTCGTCTACTCGCTGTTCCCCCTCGTGTGGATGGCGATCACGTCGCTCCAGCCCGAGGTGCACCTGTTCACCCGGCCGCCCGAAGTCGTCCCCCAGAAGTGGTCGCTGCAGCACTACTTCGCCCTCTGGGAGACCAACCGCGAGTTCTTCTTCTACTACCGCAACAGCGTCATCGTCTCCGTGCTGGCGACGACGGCGACCATCGTCCTCGGGACGCTCGCGGCCTACAGCATCTCCCGGTTCGAGTACCGCGGCAAGGAGTTCCTCGACAACTCCATCCTGCTCGTGTACATGTTCCCGGCCATCGTGCTGGTGGTGCCGCTCGGCATCCTCATGAACGACTACGGGCTCACGAACACGTGGTACGGCCTCGCGCTCGTCTACCTCACGTTCGCGCTCCCGTTCAGCATCTGGGTGCTTCGGGAGTTCTTCAACGGCATCCCCTACTCGCTGGAGGAGGCGGCGATGATCGACGGCGCCAGTCGGATGCAGGCGTTCGTCTACGTCGTCCTCCCCAACGCCCTGCCGGGGATCATCGCCACCGCCATCTTCACGTGGTCGCTGGCGTGGAACGACTTCCTCTACGCCTCGGTCATCATGTCCCAGAACAACATGCAGACGCTCCCGGTCGGGCTCAACCAGATGCTCAACTCCGCGAACCCGCCGTGGGGGCAGTTCATGGCCGCCAACACGCTCGTGACGATTCCGGTGCTCGTCCTCTACATCCTCGTGCAGGACTACTTGGTCGAAGGATTCGGGGCGGGCGGCGTCAAGGGCTGACCCGGTCGCTCTTTTCGCCCCGTTCCGGCACCCCCAATAATATAGTAGTCGGGGCCGTCCGCACGGCCGTATGCGCGATTTCGACAAGACCATCATCTCGTGTGCGGTAACCGGCGCGATTCACACCCCGACCATGTCGCCTCACCTCCCCATCACCGCGGAGGAGATCGCGGAGGAGGCCATCGCGGCTGCCGACGCCGGGGCCAGCATCGTCCACATCCACGTCCGCGACGAGGAGACGGGCGAACCCGTCTCGGATCTCGACCTGTTCCGACAGGTCGCGGAGACCATCCAAGCCAACTGTGACGCCATCATCCAGCCGACGACCGGCGGGGGCCACGGGATGTCCGTCGAGGAACGCATCTCGGTCGTCCCCGAACTCGAACCCGAGATGGCCTCCTGTAACATGGGGTCGATCAACTTCGGACTCTACCAGCTGCTCCCCAAATTCGACGAGTTCGAGTACGACTGGGAGGAGGAGTATCTCGCCAACTCCCGCGACTACGTCTTCCGGAACACCTTCGAGGACCTCGAAACCATCCTCCCCACCTTCGAGGAACACGGCACCATGCCCGAACTCGAAGTGTACGACGTGGGCCACCTCTACAACGCGAAACACATGGTCGACCGGGGCCTGCTCCCGACGCCGCTTCACATCCAGTTCGTGATGGGCATCCACGGCGGCATCGCCGCGACGGCGAAGAACCTGAACCACCTCGTCGACGTGGCCGACAACCTCTTCGGCGACGAGTTCTCCTTCTCGGTCATCGGGGCCGGGCGCCACGAGTTCCCCCTCGGCACGCAGGCCGTCCACATGGGCGGGAACGTCCGCGTGGGGCTCGAGGACAACCTCTTCCTCGAACGCGGCCAACTCGCCGAGAGTAACGCGGAACTCGTCGAGAAGATGGTCCGCCTCACGCGCGAGGTGGCCGGCCGCGAAATCGCGACGCCGGCCGAGACCCGCGAGTTCCTCGGGACGAAGGGGCAGGCGGAGACCGACATATGAGCACCCCCGACGGCATCGACACCGCCGCCGTCCTCGGCTCCGGCGTCATGGGCCACGGCATCGCCCTCGCCTTCGCGCTCGACGGCCGCCCAGTCGCGCTCTACGACGTGGACGAGGACCTCCTCGCGAAAAGCGAGGATCGGGTCCGGTCGGTGCTCGACACGCTCGTCTCGGCGGGCGAAGTCGACGCCGACGAGGCCGACGCCGCGGCCGACCGCATCACCCGCACCACGTCGCTCCCCGACGCCGTCGCCGGCGCCGACTTCGTCACCGAGGCCGTCGTCGAGGATCTGGACATCAAACGGGAGGTGTTCGCGGACCTCGACGACCACGCCGACTCCGACGCCATCCTCGCGACCAACACCTCGGGGCTCTCCATCACGGCAATCGCCGACGCCACGGACCGCCCGGCACAGGTCGTCGGCACCCACTGGTTCAACCCACCCTACGTCGTCCCCCTCGTCGAAGTCGTTCGCGGCGAGGAGACGGCCGACGCAGTGGTCGAGACGACCTACGACTTCTTCGACGCGATGGGCAAGACGCCCGTCAGAGTGGAGAAGGACATCCCCGGCTTCATCGGCAACCGCATCCAGATGGCGATGATCTACGAGGCCTTCTCGCTCTTGGACCGCGGCGTCGCCAGCGCCGAGGCCATCGACCGTGCGGTCAAGGCCGGGTTCGGCTTCCGTCTCCCCCTCCTCGGCATCTTCGAGAAAGTCGATCACTCCGGCCTCGACGTGGAGTACGAAGTCGAGGACTACCTCCTGCCGGAACTCGACCGCGGCACCGAGTCGAAAGACGTACTCGCCGACGCAGTCGAGAACGGCGACTACGGGCTGAAGACGGGGAAGGGCGTCTACGACTGGTCCGACGTCGACCCCGACGACATCTACGACCAGCGCGACGAGGCCCTGCTGGCCATCCTCGACCTCTACGACTCGCTGGACATGGAACGGACGCCGCGGAAGTAGCCAAAGCTACCGGATCTAGAGATATTCTTCGAATTTTATGTTTATATACCCATATATTTCTGCCTCGGGAGCCATTATCGGGGCTTGAGGGTGGTGTTGACTCCTTAACGCTCGAATTAGAAAGTGCCACTGGATCCGACCTTCGACGTGGCTAATTCGACTGAAACCCGTTAAATCACTCGACTTCCGCCATTAGAGGCGAGTCGTACCCGAACTCGGATAACATAACACATCTAGCACGCTTTTCGAATCGTAGTCGCCAATCGACAGCTCTTTCGCCTGCCTGCGTCACGCTCCTGCCGTGCCCGCTCGCGCCCCGCTCCGGCCGGGTACAAAACCCTTTAGTACGGTCTGAGGGTACGCGGGTACATGCTCTGGGAGAACACCGATCACTCGGCGAGCGAGGCGACGCTCCAGTACACGATGGAGCCGAAAGAGTTCGAGAATCGGTTTCTCCCGTACGACGTGTTGACGAACCTCGCGCACGTGACGATGCTCAACCGGCAGGGCTTCCTGACGGACGCCGAACTCGCCGAACTCCGTTCGGCGCTCACCGACCTCTACCAGGAGGCCGACGAGGTGGAGGGGGAGGACGTCCACACCTTCGTCGAGGAGCGGGTCACCCAGCGGACCGAGGCGGGCAAGAAGATGCACCTCGCGCGCTCGCGCAACGACCAGATTTTCGTCGACACGCGCCTGTTCATGAAGGACGCGACCATCGACCTTGCCCACCGCATCCTCGACTTCGTCGACGCACTCCGCACTTTCGCCGAGGAGAAGAACATGCTGATCCCGGGGTACACCCACCAGCAACAGGCGATGCCGTCCTCGACGGGGCTGTGGGCGTCGAGCTACGTCGACGCCTTGATCGACGATCTGAAATCCCTGCGGGCGACCTACCGGATCATCGACTCGAACCCCCTCGGTGCCGCCGCGTCGTACGGCACCAGCCTCGACATCGACCGCGACCTGACGACCGACCTCCTCGGCTTCTCCCAGAAACAGCACAACCCCATCTACTGCTCGAACCGCGGGAAACAGGAGTTGCAGCTGCTCCAGACGCTCGATCTGGTGATGCTCGATATCCAGAAACTCGCGGAGGACGTGATCAACTTCTCCGAGGACCAGCAGTTCTTCGAACTCGCCGACGACTACACCACGGGGAGTTCGATCATGCCCCAGAAGCGCAACCCCGACATCCTCGAACTCGCCCGCGCCAAGGCGGAGGAGGTGTCGGCGGGCAAGGAGGCCGTCCGCCGGATCATCGGCAAACTCCCCAGCGGCTACAACCGGGACAGCCAGCAGACGAAAGGCCACCTGATCGAGGGAATCGACACCGTGCGCGCCACCGTCGACATCCTCACACCGCTGGTCGAGAACCTCGAACTCTCGGACGACTTCGAAATCGACGAGGGCATCTTCGCCGCCTACACGGCGAACCAGATGGTGAAAGAGGGGATGCCGTTCCGCGACGCGTATCACGAGGTGAAATCGAGCCGGGAGTACGAGGTGCACTCCGAGGTGGCCGACCCGGTCCACCAGCCGGTCGGCGACCTGCGGTCGTTCTGGGCCGACGAGCGCGAGGGCTTCGACGCGATGTCAGAGCGGCTGCTGACCGCGGAGTCGTAAGAGCGGACGGCCGCGAGAACGAGCGCTTACAGCGTGTGTTCGTCGTCCGACTCGTTGCGGATGGCGGGGTCCTGCTGGTCGTCGACGACCTGTGTGAACAGGTCCTCGTCCGGCGCCTGATTCGGCGACTCGTCCGTCGTGTACGCCGAGACGCCCAGCGAGAGCAGTTCCTCGACCGCCTGATCGCGGTTGATGAACTCCCCCTCTTCGACGAGCTGGCTGATCTCTATGTCTACGTCGTCCGGCAACGAAACTTCCGCAGTAGGCATGGTCGGGAATCAGACGTTCCGTCGTATTAAAAACCGGGTTCGCCAGTCCCGGCCCGAACACGTTCGCCCCGACGCCGACGACGACGGAGCCCGTACCCTCGCTCATGGCGACCATCCCCAGCGACGTGGACACGACCAGTCAGCCGCCGCTCGCCATCCCGCTCAGACACTTCGTCGTCGCGCTGGGCTTTCTCCTCGCCGGGGCTGCCGTGGGCGTCGCCGACGCGCTCTGGACGGTGCCCGGCCTCGCCCGTCTCGCCCACCTCCACCTCCTACTCGTGGGCTTCGTCTGTCTCACCATCGCCGGCGCGATGACCCAGTTCGTCCCCGTCTGGTCGGGGACGACCCTCCACTCCCGCCGGCTGGCGCGCGCCCAACTGTGGCTCGTCGCCGGTGGCCTCGTCGGCTTCGTCGCCGCACTTCTGACGGGGCGACTCGTGGCCCTCCCGCTGTTCGGCGGCGTTATGCTCGCGGGCTTCTGGACGTTCGCCTACAACGTCGGACGGACGCTCGCCACGGCCCGTCCGCTCGACGTGACCGAGCGTCACTTCGCCGCCGCGCTCGCCTTCTTCGTCGCGCTCACGGCGCTCGGTCTCACGCTGGCCGTCGACTTCGTGGTCCCCGTCTTCGGCGGCTCGGTCGAGCGATCCAGCGTCGTCGCCACCCACGCCACGCTCGCGCTCTTCGGCGCCGTCCTGACCACCGTCTTCGGTGCCCTCTACCAGCTCGTCCCCATGTTCGGACAGACGGAGCTCGACGCCGTCGACCGGCGCCTCCAGCGCGCCGAGACGGTCGGCTATCCGGTCGGCGTCGTCGCCCTCGCGGCCGGCCGACTCCTCGCCAGCGCCCCCCTCGCTCGCGTCGGCGCCGCTCTCCTCCTCGGTAGCACCCTCGCGTTCGTCGTCGTCCTCGGTCGCCGGCTCCGCGACGCCCGCGCCGAGTGGACGCCGATGCTAGTTCGCTACGGCCTCCTCGCGCCCGCGATGGCGCTCTGGGCACTCCTGACCCTTCCCGCGTGGCTCCGCGCCCCCCTCGCCGACGACGCGACGTTCGGCGCGCCGGGAACCGCCCACCTCCTCGGGCTGGTCTTCCTGCTGGTCCTCGTCGGGACGCTGTATCACATCGTCCCCTTCCTCGTCTGGGTCCACCGGTACAGCGACCGCCTCGGCTTCGAGGCCGTGCCCATGATCGACGACCTCTACGACGACCGCCTCGCGACGGCCGACCTCGTCCTCGTCGCCGGCGGCGGGACGCTCCTCGTCGCCGGCGAGTGGGCGGACCACGCGCTCGCCGCCACCGTCGGCGGCGTCGTGCTCGCGCTCGGCCTCGCCGTCTTCGCGGCGAACGTGGCGCTGGTCGTGTGGCGACACGCACCCGGGTCGCTCCGCCGTGGTGGGACGGCGACGGCCGATGGCGGCGTCGACGGCGACACCCGGACCGACGGCGACTGACCGTCTTCAGAACGGGCTCGTCGATCCGTCGCGAGCCGTCGCCTCGTGCTCACCGCCGAGCGTGCCGCCCGCGTCGTCGCCGGGCACGTCGCCGCGTTCGCGGTACGCCGACTCCATCTCCACCAGACGGTCGTTGATGCGCTCGCTGGCGTCGTGCATCGGCGCGACGCGGACGCGGACGAGGTCGAACTCGTGAGGCGGAGCCACGTCGTCGGCGTTCCACGCTCGGAACGACGCCGTCACCAGCGTGTCGCTCTGCGGGCAGAACTCGGTCGTCGGCGTGAACTCCGCGCGTAGGACGCTGGAGTCGTCCGCGTCGACGGCGTACCGGTAGCCTGCGTCGGGATGCCGGGTGTCGAGGTTCAGGCGCGCGAGGTTGTAGCCGAACGTCACGTCGTAGACGGTGCGCTCCTCGAAGCGGTCCCTAGTCAGCCGGTGGAAGGCGGCGTGGTCGCGCCCGGTCAACACCGCGTGCCCGGCGAGGAACGGGCCCGGTTCGGGCAGGTGTTCGGGGACGAACGCGTCGTAGTCGTCGAAGTCGCTGTCGTCGCTCGACCACGGACGGGGGACGATGGGCATAGGTGACGGTACGGCCGCCCACCGCCTACGTTCAGTCCCGAATACGTTCGGGGTCGAACAGCCGCGCGACGGCACGGTCGTCGCCCCGATTCGCGGCCTCCCGCGCCGGTTCGAGGACCCCCGCAGCGATGCGCCCGGCCATGCGCGCGACGGTTCGCCGCTGGGCCGGCGTCAGGCCGTCGAGCCCCGACAGCGCCGTCCGAAGTTCTCGCTCGGCGACGGCGACGCCGCAGCGGCGGAGGCGGCGGTCGATGGCGTCGCGGTCGACTGCGCTGCCGTCGTCGGCCTCCAGTTCGGGGGGACACTGTGTCGCCATGGCTCAGTCGCTCGGTGCCGGTTCTCGACCGTTCGGAAGCGGTCCGTCGTAGCCGTCGGGCACGTACGCACAGAGCGGGTCGCTCCCGAGCGGGTCGCCAGTCGTCGCGTACGCCCGCGACCGACTGCCGCCACAGACCCCGCGGAACTCACAGGCGCCACATTTTCCGTGGAGGGCGTCGGGGTCGCGGAGGCCGGTGAACAGGTCCGACTCGCGGTAGATGTCGACGAGACTCCGCTCGCGGACGTTGCCGGCCGACTCGGGGAGGAAGCCGGAGGGGAACACTTCGCCGACGTGGCTGACGAACGCGAAGCCGTCGCCGGCGGTGATGCCCGTCCGGCGACCGATGGCGTCGGCGGCGTCGCCCGTGCCGTCGTCCCGACGTTGCTGGAGGGCGACCCGGCGGTAGTGGGGCGCCTCGGTGGTCTTGATGCCGAAGGCCTCGGCCGCCTCTACCTCGACCAGCCACTCCATTACGTCCTCGGCCGTCTCCGGGCTGATGGCGTCGAGGACGGCCCCGCGGCCGACCGGGACGAGGAAAAACACCGACCAGAGGACGGCCCCGAGGTCCGCGACCAGATCCCTGATCGCCGGCAGTTCGTCCACCGTCTCGGCACAGACGGTGGTGTTGATCTGGAGCGGGAGGCCGGCGTCGCGTGCGGCCTCTGCGGCTCGAATCGTCGACTCGAAGCTCCCGGGTTCGCCCCGGAACTCGTCGTGGGCGGCGCGGGACCCGCCGTCGACACTCAGCGCCATCCGGCGCGCGCCGGCGTCCGCGAGGGCGTCCACGCAGTCGGGCGTCAGCGACGCCGTCCCGCTCGGCGTCAGCGTCATGAGGAGCCCTCGGTCGGCGCCGTACTCGACGAGGTCCACGGTGTCGTCGCGGGCGAGCGGGTCGCCGCCGGAGAGGACGACCAACTGGTTCTCGCCGAAGCGCCGCGCCTCGTCAAGCAGCGCTTTCCCCTCCGCCGTCGTGAGTTCGTCGGGGTGACGCTCCGGCTGGGCGTCGGCCCGGCAGTGCTTGCACGTCAGCTCGCACGCTCGCGTGAGTTCCCACACGAGGACGAACGGTCGCTCGTCGGTGTCGAGTGCGTTCGGATTCATCGGTCAGACGTGGACGCGGGTGACGTACCCGCCACAGCCACACTGGTCGACGTACTCCACCGTCGCGTCGTCGAACGCTTCGCGGAGTTCGTCGTAGAGGTACGCCTCGGGGTGGCCGTGGTCCCCGTGCGTGACGAGGTTGACGTGGTTCCCGGATTCGGTGCGCTCGACGGCCTCGATGGCCTCCTCGATCAGCAGATCACGGCTGGCCGCGTGCTCCGGGCCTTCGAGGTTCGCGGACCACGAGGTGTCGTGGCGCTCGTCGTGTTGGCTCATACGCGTCCGTTGGAGCCGACCGGCCCCAAATCGTCCCCCGAACACGTTCGTATCGGGTAGCCTACCGGCCGCGATCACTCGACCGCCGATTCGAGGAAGTCGAACTGCGCGTCGAGTTCCTTGTGCCGCTGTCGCTTGATGATCGTCGAATCGAGCAGGTCGCCGACGAGCGCCACGTCGAGCGCGAAGTCGGTCGTCGCCTCGACGTGTGTCCCCTCTCCCGCGTCGTCGAGGTGGTAGACGGTCCGCATCGACTCGAAGATGCCCTCGCGCTGTTCGTACGCGAGGACGGCGTCCGGCACGTCGACGCGTTCGAGGGTCAGTTCGATGGTGGCGATGCCCACGCGGTTGCGCAGTTGCATCTCGTCGCCGTCGACGGTCACGTCGTCGAAGCCCGCAGCGAGCATGAACGCCTCGATGTCGTCCATGGCCGCCCGAACGTCCGCTTGGGGCGCGTCTATCGTCCGCGAGACGGTGACTGATTGCATACGCGTGCCACCCGTAGCCACGACCAAGAAGCCTCGCCCGTGGCGAACAGGTTCGGGACAAACCCCTCGATCCTTGCTGTCCACGTATCGAGTATGTCAGGCGTCGACTCGCTTCTGGCCGAAACGAGCGCACCGACGACCGGAATCCACGAGGTGCTGGACGTGCGCGACCTGCCGCCGCCGGAGCCGCTGAAGCGGACGCTCGAAGCCCTCGCCGACCTCGACGACGACGTGCTCGTGCAGGTGAACGACCGCGTCCCCCAGCATCTGTTCCCCCGACTCGACGACCGCGGGTTCGCGTACGAGGCGGTGGAGCGCGACGACCGCGTCGTGACGGCCATCTGGCGCGCGTGAGGCGTCGCACACGCCGTCGACACGCCGTTACCCGTGGATTTTTATCGGCCGGACACCACCTGCCGGGTAATGAAGGAATCCCTGATGGAGATCCTCTGTGATCCGCTCGACAAGAGCGATCTCGAACTCGAAGTGGACGAGCGCGACGGCGAGGAGATCATCGAGGGCCGCCTGATCGGTACGGTCACGGGCGAGGTGTACCCCATCGAGGACGGTATCCCGAACCTCCTGCCGCCGGACATGCGCGACGAATAGCGACGTGACGGCCTGAAGTTTTTTCGTCCCCCGGTGTGACCCTCCGCCTGTGACTCCGGTGTTGCTCGTCGAGTTGAACCGTGGGGAGCTTCACAGCGTGGAAGCGCCGGCCGAGTTCGCCACTTCGGAGCCGTTCTCGGTCGAGCTCCGCAATCACGGCGAAGCCGTCCACGTCCACGTCCGCGCCGACGAGGCGCTGGCCGCCGTCGCCCGCATCGACACCGACGGCAACCTCTTCGTCGAGCGCGAGACGACCCAGTCGGTCCCCGTCGGCGTGGAAGACGTCGACTCGCCGGTCACGGGGACGCTCGAAATCGCCACCGGCTACGGCTCCGAGAAACGCACCGTCGAGGTGACGGTCGAACCCCAGTCCGACGGCCAGTCGGTCGACGTCGACGAGAACCTCGCCCGCCCGAAACGACCCGACCGCGACACCGACACGACGCCGCTCGCCGAGCGTCTCGCGGGTGCCCTCCCCGGCCGGCGCGTGCTTCCCGTCCTCCTCCTCGGCGCCGTCGCCATCGCCGTGGCCGCGGCCGTCGCCAACGCCGTCCGCAGTCCCGCCGTCTTGGTCGGTGCCGGCGTCGTCGTGGGCGCCGTCCTCGTCGCCCTCGTCGCCTTACTCCGGTAGGTGAGTGACGCGGCCGTCGGGACGACGAGATGCCGGCCCGGCCGTTCACTCCTCGGCCAAGTGGCCGGGGATCCACTCGCCCTCGAACTCCTCGTGGAGGTAGGGCTTCGCGTTCTCGCCGGAGTAGGTGGCGACCAACTGGCCGCTCCCTTCGAGGTAGTACTTGTAGGTCGTGAGGCCCTCCAGCCCCACGGGGCCGCGGGCGTGAATCTTGCCCGTGCTGATGCCGACTTCGGCGCCGAGTCCGTAGCGGTAGCCGTCGGCGAAGCGCGTCGACGCGTTGTGGAAGACGCTCGCGGCGTCGATGCTCCGCATGAACGTGCTCGCGCGCTCCGCGTCCTCGGTCAGGATGGACTCGGTGTGTTTCGAGCCGTAGGCGTTGACGTGATCGATGGCGGCGTCGAGGGAGTCGACCACCTTGATCGAGAGTTCGAGGTCGCCGTACTCGGTCGACCAGTCCTCGTCGGTCGCGGGGCCGATGTCGACGACCTCACGCGTCGTGGCGTCGCCACGGAGTTCGACCCCCGCGTCCTCGTAGCGGTCGACCATCCCGGGCAGGAAGTCCGCGGCCACGTCCTCGTGGACCAGTAGCGTCTCGACGGCGTTACAGACTGCCGGATACTGCACCTTCGCGTCGAAGGCCACGTCCTCGGCCATGTCCAGATCCGCGTCGCGGTCGACGAAGACGTGACACACGCCCTCGGTGTGCCCGAGGACGGGAATCTTGGTGTTGTCCTGAATGTAGCTGACGAACTCGGAGCTCCCGCGGGGCATGAGGAGGTCGATAGAATCGTCCATGTCGAGCATGGTGTTCACGTCCTCGCGGGCCTCGATGAGCTGCGCCCAGCCGTCGGGCATCTCGCTCGTCGCCTCGCCGATAATCTCGTAGAGGACGCGGTTGGAGTGGCTGGCCTCGCTCCCGCCCTTCAGAATCACCGCGTTGCCCGACTTCAGGCTCAGTGCGGCGATTTGCACTAGCGCGTCGGGTCGGGACTCGAAGACGGTGCCGATGACGCCGATGGGGACGCCCACCTTGTAGAGTTCGAGGCCGTCGTCGAGGCGGCGGGCCGAGAGCGTCCGGCCGAGCGGGTCCGCCTGTTCGGCGACGCTCCGGACCATCTCCGCGATGTCGTCGAGTTTCGACGGCGAGAGCTTCAGCCGGTCGACGAGCGCCTGACTGTACTCGCCGGCCGCGAGCAGCTCCTCGCCCTCGGTTACGTCCTTCTCGTTGGCCGCGAGGATGCGCTCCTCGTTCGCTAGGAGGGCGTCGGCGACGGCGTGGAGCGCGGCGCTCCGCTCGTCGTCTCCCAGTTTCGCCAGCTCCAGCGCGGCGGTCTGTGCCTCCGCGACCTTCCGTTCGGTGGCTTGCTCAGTCATCGATGACACCGTTCACGGGAATGAATATCGTTCCCACGGATTTGCCAGTAGCGATTTTTTCCAGTACGTCCGGCTCGGCCGACCCGGCGATGATCGCCGGGATGCCGTGTTCGCTCGCGTCGCGGGCGCCCTCCACCTTCGTCTGGATGCCCCCGAACCCGACCCCGTCGCTCGACGCACCCTCGATGAGTTCCTGTACCGCGCCGTAGTTGCGGCCGACGGCTTCGATGCGCTCCGCGTCGGGGTCCGCTTTCGGGTTGCCGGTGTAGACGCCGTCCACGTCCGTCAGCGTCACCAGCAAGTCCACGTCGACGCCGATGGCGACGGACGCGGAGAGCATGTCGTTGTCGCCGATCCGAATCTCCTCGGTCGCCACCGCGTCGTTCTCGTTGATGATGGGGACGACGCCCCACTCGAGGAGCGTCTCGACCGTGTTGCGGAAGTTGGTGAACCGCTCGGGATTTTCGAGGTCGTGATCCGTCAGCAGGATCTGGGCGACCGTCCGCCCGTACCGCTCGAAACTCTCAGTGTAGCGGCGCATGAGGTGGCTCTGTCCGACCGTCGAGAGCGCCTGTGACTCCTCGACCGTCTCGTGGGGGTAGCCGACGCGACCCTTGCCGGCGCCGATGGCGCCGGAGGAGACGAGCAGGACCTCCTTGCCCCGGTCGAGCAGGTCGGCCACGTCGTCGACGAGTTTGTCGAGTTTGTCGTCGTCGAGGTTGGACTCGTCGTCGGTCAGCGAGTTGGTCCCGGCCTTCACGACGACGCGTTTCGCGTCGGCGGCGAGCCGTCGCGCGCGCTCGATCTCCTCGGCGGCGACGACTTCACTCTCACTCATCGTCGAAGCCACCGGCCAGTTCCCGTGAGCGGTCCGCGGCGGCCCCCAGCGTCTCGCCGATCACCGACTCCACGTCGCTGTCCCACAGTATTTCCATCCCCTCGATGGTCGTGCCACCCTCGGTGGCGACGGCGTCGATCAGGGCTTCGAGGCTCTCCTCGGAGCGGAGCGCCGTCTCGGCGGCCCCCTTGAACGTCTGGGCGGCGAGCGTCTCCGCCGCCTCCGGATCCATCCCCTCCGCGGCGGCCGCTTTCGCCATCGACTGGATGAGGTAGTAGACGAAGGCCGGCCCGCTCCCGTTCAGCGCCGTCGCTACGTCCATCTGCGCCTCGTCGATTTCGACGAACTCCCCGAGATCGTCGAGGAGGGCGGCCACCGCCTCGTCCGGTTCGTCCCACGCCACGGCCGCGGCCATGTTCCCCGTCTCCGCGGCGAGGTTGGGCATGACCCGGACCACCGTCGCGTCCGTGTGTTGCCGGACGAACGACCGCGGGACGCCCGCGGCGATGGTGACCAGCGTCGCGTCCGCGGGGAGGTCGAGGTCGGTGAGCACCGCCTCGATGACGCGGGGCTTCACCGCGACGAACACCACGTCGGCCGTCGCCGCCTCCGCAACGTCGCTCGTCGTCTGCGCACAGTACGGCTCGACCGCTTCGAGGGCGTCCGTGTCCAGATCACACGCCGTCACCCTGTGAGTGCCGGTCCGGGCGAGCCCCTTGACGAGGGCACTCCCCATGTGGCCGCACCCGATGACGCTAACGTCAGTCATTCGTACTCCCTATAGACGCGGGCCCCGATATACAGACTTTGATTCCCTCCAGTCCTGCTGGTGTGGTGTCACGCGCTCGATTCCCAGTCACCGGCAACCGACCGGCCGGATTATGATCGACTGACACGTAGCGCCCGCCATGGCCCAAGAGTCCACTGCCACGACCATCACGGTCACCGGCCGGAGCGAGGGACCGAAGCGCACCACCATCGAGACGGTGGACACCGAGTTCGTCGTCGGGGATGCGAGTCCGCTCGAACACCTGCTTGGGTCGCTGGCGGCCTGTCTCAACGTCGTCGGCTACCTCGTCGCCACGGAGCGCGGCATCGTCATCCGTGACCTCGCCGTGGACGTCGAGGGCGACATCGACCCCGCGAAGTACAAGGGTGGGGAGACGGACGCCCGCGCGGGGTTCTCGTCGATTCGCGCGCACGTAACCGTCGACACCGACGCCGACGACGCCGACCTGCGTGACTGGATGGCAACCGTCGAGGAGCGCTGTCCCGTCGCCGACAACCTCACCGACGGGCTGGACCTCCACGTCGAGGCCGAACACGCCTGAACGGTCGACGGGACGAATCTGAGTGATGCCGCCCGAGCCCAGCCGCCTGTTCGTCTCTCCCCGGGCACGACGACGCGTCGTCGTCCACGTGCTCGTCCTAGCGCTGCTGTTCGTCGGCGTAGCCGTTCTGTTGCGACGCCACGTGGTGTTTCTGACCGACGCCGACGCGGCCCGGGCCTACGTTCGCGGCTTCGGCGTCTGGGCGCCCCTCGTGTTGATCGCGTTGCAGGCGATCCAGATCGTCTTGGCGCCGATCCCGGGACAGGTGCTGGGCGCCGTCGGCGGCTACCTCTTCGGGCCGTGGCTGGGCACGCTCTACAACATGATCGGCATCACCATCGGCAGTACGGCGGCGTTCTGGCTGTCGCGTCGATTCGGCCGGACGTACGTCGAGCGGATGATCGACGCCGACGCGCTGGCGACGTTCGACACGTTCGTCGAGCGACGCGGCCTGCTCAGTCTCTTCGTCCTGTTTCTGATCCCCGGCCTCCCCGACGACGTACTCTGTTTCGTCGGTGGCCTCACGCCCATCCCGATCCGAAAGCTCGTCGTCGTCGCCATCGTCGGCCGGACGCCCGCGTTCTTCCTCGTCAACGTCGTCGGCGACCTGTTCGCGACGGGCGATGTCGGCGCGGCTGTCGGCCTGCTCGTTCTGGTCGGTGGCCTCTCGCTGCTCGGCTACCTGAATCGGGAGCGGATCGTCCGCGCGCTGGAGGGGTGGTTCCAGTGAGTACCGACGGCGGAAACCCGTCGAAGCGAAAGCGTCAGTGGGGACCGTTGTCGCGACGGATCTGGGGGAGTTCGTCGCATGCGTGACCACGGCACGGCGACGCATAACTGTAATCCGAACGACGCTTCTGTAATCTACGTGATCAAAATCGGCACGTGTCGTGGCGAGAGATTTTTGCCGCCGGCGGCGCGTCGGACGGTATGTCTACTGCCGAACGGACTCGCGAGGCCGTCCGCGAACGGCCGTTCCTGCTGGAGGCGCTCCGCGCGGGCGTGGTCAACTACCGCGCCGCCGCGGCGACGCTCGATATCGACGCGAACGAGGAGTCCGTCGCGGCGGCGCTCCGCCGATTCGCTGCGGACCTGCCCGACAGAGAGCCGAGCGAGCGCTCGGTGCGCGTGACGGTCACGCGAGGAGTCGGCGTCGGCGACAGCGAGGATTCCCCCGACAGCTCTCTCCTCACGGTGGGCGACCGGGCGGTCGTCGCCGACGCCGGATCGTCCACGGCGCTGCTCGGGACGGGCGACGTGGACGCTCACGCGCTGGCGACGGCGCTCGACCGACTGGCCGCCGTCGGCATCGGCGTCGAGGCCGCCGCCGTCGCCGGCGACCACTTGCTCGTCGTCGTCGACGCCCGGTCGGGTGGGCGGGCGCTTCGCGTCGTCGAAGCGGCACTCGGAGCGGTTCCGTCACCCGCTCGGGACGCTTGACTGTCCCCCTGAGGGCGTTTCTACAGATATTAATGCCTCGACGCGGAACGACTCTCTCATGACGCTGTCCGTGACCAACACGCTGACGGGCGAGCGCGAGGCGTTCGAGCCGGAGGACGAGGAAGTCCTGCTGTACGTCTGTGGGCTGACGGTCTCGGACGACGCGCACCTCGGCCACGCCCGCGTGTGGACCCACGCCGACGTGATGCACCGGTGGCTGGACCACCTCGGGTACGACGTGCGCCACGTCGAGAACTTCACCGACGTGAACGAGAAGATCGTCGCCCGCGTGGGCGAAGACGACCTCGGCGAGTCGGAACTCGCGGTCGCGGAGGGGTTCATCTCGTCGGTCCTCGCCGACATGCGCGGCCTGAACCTGAAGCGCGCGGCCGTCTACCCGCGGGTGTCGGAACACATCCCCGAAATCGTCGACCTCGTGGAGACGCTGATCGACCGCGGCTACGCCTACGAGACGAACGGCTCCGTCTACTTCGACGTGACGACGTTCGAGGACTACGGCAAACTGTCGAATCAGAATCTCGACGAGATGGAGGCACAGGGCGACCCGGACGAGCGAAGTGAGAAGCGCCACCCCGCCGACTTCGCGCTCTGGAAGGCCGACGGCGTCTCGCCGGCGGACGTGGCGGAACACCGTAAGGACGACCGGCCACTGGGCGAGCACCCGCCGAGCGGCGAGACGTGGGACTCGCCGTGGGGTGAGGGACGCCCCGGCTGGCACATCGAGTGCTCCGCGATGAGCACGACCCACCTCGACGACACTATCGACATCCACGTCGGCGGGCACGACTTGGTCTTCCCCCACCACGAGAACGAGATTGCACAGAGCGAGGCGGCGACGGGACAGCAGTTCGCCCGCTACTGGCTCCACACTGGCCTGCTGGAGACTGCGGGCGAGAAGATGAGCTCCAGCCTCGGCAACTACTTCTACGTCGCCGACGCCCTCGACGCGTTCGGCCCGAACGTCATCCGCACGTTCTACCTCTCGACCAACTACGGATCGAAACAGACCTACAGCGAGCCGGCGATGGCGGAGGCCGAGGAGCGATGGGAGCGTCTCGAACGCGCCTACGAGACGGCCGTCGACGCCTGCGACAGCGTCGACGCTCGAACCAAGGTTCGGGACGACGACTTGCGCTCGGCGGTCGAGGAGACACGCGACGAGTTCGCCGCCGCCATGAACGACGACTTCGGGGTGCGCGAGGCGACGGCCGCCCTGCTGGAACTCGCGTCGGCCGTCAACCGTCACGTCGACGAGCACGACCAGTACGACTACGTCGGCCTCCGCGAGGCCGTCGAGACGGTCGAGACACTCGGTGGCGACGTGCTGGGACTCGACTTCGGTGGCGGCGAGGGCGGCGAGGCCCACCTCGCGGATGACCTGATCGAACTCGTCCTCGACGTGCGCGAGGCGGAGCGCGAGGCGGGCAACTACGAGCGTGCGGACGACCTGCGGGACGATCTGGAGGCTCTCGGCGTCACCGTCGAGGACGGCGACGACGGGCCGACCTACCGGTACTAAGTCTCTGCCGCCGGGACGCACTCGAACCGCACCGTCTCCTCGTGGGTCACGTGACAGAAGTAGCCCCCCTCGAAGCCGAACGCCACGTTGACGAGGGGGACGTGCGCTAGGATCTGACTCACGACGGAGTACTCACAGGCGTCGTCGGGCGGGCTCGTCGTACGCTCCACGCGCGTCTCGACCAGTTCACATCCCTCGGGACAGTCGTCGAGTTCGCGCTCGAAGGCCGCGAGCAACACCTTCACCTGCCGGACCGCCTCTGACGTGGCCGACTGATACGCCGCCGCTCGCGTCGTCGCCCGCGCCGATCCGGTCCCCGTTCGCTCGAAGACTTGCTCGTCCGGACAGCCGAGCCACGGCCGTGTAGTGACCAGCAGTCGGGCGTCCTCGATATCCTCGTTGGTGATCGGCCCCCGCCGGCGAAGCCAACTGGTTCCCATGGTCCCCACACAGTACTACGCCGGATGACAACGCTCTTTCGCTGGCGGCTAGACGGTGAACAGTTCCGTCCCCTCGGGGACGGCGAACAGGCCCATCCGCACGCCAGCGTCTAGCCACCCGTAGCCGTACGAGAAGGAGGCGAGCGCGTTCACGGGGTCGTCGTTCTCTCGGAAGTGACGGCCGTCGTCGAGATACGATTCGGCCATCTCGCGGCACTCCGTCGCCGCAGTCCCGAGTGGCGTCTCCGCAGGCGGGCGCGTCTCTGCCTCGTCGAGGGCGTCTGCGAGCATCCGCTCGTAGCGGTCGGTCTTCTCCTCTAGGTCGGCGGGCATGAACGGCCGTGGGTGAGCCGGCGACAAGAAGGTAGGGAGTGGCGCGTGACCGCCGTGTCCACCCGACAGCGCAAGCTAAATGGGTCCGACCGACGTATCGCAGGTATGAGCGAGAGCGACGGCGCCGAACACCGGCGTCTCATCATCGCGGGGAGCGGAATCGCGGGACTCACGGCCGCCATCTACGCCGGCCGGTCGAACAACGACCCGCTGGTGTTCGAGGGCGACGAACCCGGGGGCCAGCTGACGTTGACGACCGACGTGGACAACTATCCGGGCTTCCCCGAGGGGATCAGCGGACCGGAGCTGGTGAACGACATGAAAGAGCAGGCCCGGAAGTTCGGCGCCGAGATCAAACACGGCGTCATCGAGTCCGTCGACGTGGCGGAGTCGGCGGGACCGGGCCACACCTTCCACGTCACGCTGTCCAGCGGCGCGGAGTACACGTCGGACGCGTTCATCGCCGCCTCGGGCGCCAGCGCGCGCACGCTCGGCATTCCCGGCGAGGACGAACTCATGGGCTACGGGCTGTCGACGTGTGCGACCTGTGACGGTGCCTTCCACCGCGACGAGGAGATCGTCGTGATCGGCGGCGGCGACGCCGCTTGCGAGGAGGCCGTCTTCCTCACCAAATTCGCCTCGACCGTCTATCTGGTCCATCGGCGCGACGAGTTCCGCGCCGAGGACTACTGGATCGACCGCGTGATGGAGAAAGTCGACGAGGGTGAGATAGAGCTGAAGTTGAACACGGAGGTGACGGAACTCCACGGCTCGCAGGAAGCGGGCATCGACCACGTGACGATGGTCTCCAACCCCGAGGGGCACCCGACGGACAAGCTCGACGACCCCGAAACCGAGGCGTTCGACTTCGACGCCGGCGCCGTCTTCTACGCCATCGGCCACACGCCGAACACCGGGTATCTGGCGGGACTGGACGTGGAGATGGACGACGAGGGCTACCTCGAAACCGCGGGCGGTGACGGCGGCGGGCAGACCGCCACGGGCGTCCCCGGCCTCTTCGGCGCGGGCGACGTGGTCGACTACCACTACCAGCAGGCGATCACGGCGGGCGGCATGGGCTGTAAGGCCGCCATCGACGCCGACGACTACCTCGAAGACTTGGAGCGAGAGCGCGCGGCGACGGAGGAACCGGCCGCGGCCGAGAGCGACGACTAGTCCGCTTCCCACACGCCCTTATACCGGGCGCCCCGAGTAGCGCCCATGGTCGACACCGAGACGTACACCATCGAAGGCCCGGACGGTGACACCGACGAACTCGAACTGCCGGTCGGGCTGGTCGACGCGCTCGCGGAACAGGGTGAAGATCCGACGACGGTCGTCGCGGAGATCGCGCTCCTCTCTTTCGTCCAGCGGTCACACGCCATCGTCCACCACGCCGAGGGCGAGGTGCCCGCGGACCTCCGCGAGATCAACGAGAAAGCCGAGGAACTGTTCGAGGAGCAGTTCGGCATGACCTTCGGCGAGGCGACGGGCCACAGCCACTAGACGAACAGGAGCGGCACCATCGCGAGGACGCCGGTGACGACGCCCGCGGTGAGTTCGCGTTTTCCGCCCCCCGGTAGCCCCTCGCCGATGTCGAGGGCTTCGGGGATGAACTCCGTGACGACGAGATATATCATCGCGCCGGCGGCGAAGCCGAAGCCGATGGGGAGGAACTCGCGGGCGATGCGGACGAACAGGTACGCGATGACCGCACCGAGCGGCTGCGGGAGACTGGAGAAAACCGCCCACCAGACCATCTTCCACTCCGAGACGCCGAGCGTCCGGAGCGGAATCGAGATGGCGACGCCCTCGGGGACGTTGTGGATGGAGATGGCGACGGTCATGAAGACGGCGAGGAGGGGGACGGCCGTCCCGAACACGGCGATGGAGGCGTCCGCGGCCCCCTGCAGGCCGAGGTCCGCGAACGCGACGCCCACGGCGACCCCTTCGGGAAAACTGTGGACGGTCAGCACGCCGAGGATGAGCAGGAGTTTCCGGAAGTCGGCCTCCTCGTACGTCCGGGGGTTCACCTCGTAGCCCTCGATCACCTCGTGGGCACCGACGACGAGGACGACACCGGCGACGAGCCCGGGCACGATTTCGAGCGGCGAGTCGGCCGCGGACAGCCCCTCGAACACCAGCCCGAACACCGACGCCGAGACCATGATCCCCGAGGCCAGCCCCCACAGCGCCACGTTCCAGCGGTCGCTCACGTCGTCGACGAGGAAGAAGGGAATCGCCCCGAGACCGGTGGCGAGCGCCGTCAACAGCCCGGCGACGAAGACGAACGCGAGGTTCCCGTGCAGCGCCATCGGTCGATCCCAGACGGCCGACGCGGTTAAGTATTATCATATTCTCGATATATTTGGCGAGCCTAAATCTCCCAGTCACCCGCCGCGTTTATGCGGCGCCCGGTGGTATCCGCGGACGATGGGACAACTCTCCTCGCTGTTCTCCCCGGAGCGGGTCGCCGTAATCGGGGCGACGGAGCGTTCGGGATCGGTCGGCCGCGCGCTCGTCGAGAACCTCCTCACCGACTTCGGGGGTGAAGTCGTCCCCGTCAACCCGAACTACGAGACGGTGTGTGGGCTGACCTGCGTCGACGACGTGGGCGAGGCGGACGCGGATCTGGCTGTCGTGGCGGTGCCGGCCGCGGCTGCCGTCGACGTGGTGCGCGAGGCGGGCGAGGCCGGCATCGACGACGTGGTCGTCATCACGGCGGGCTTCGGCGAGACGGGCGGTGAGGGTGCCGACCGGGAGCGCGACCTCGAAGCCGTCGCCGAGGAGTACGACCTGAACCTCGTCGGCCCGAACTGTCTCGGGATCATCAGCACGCCGGTGGGGCTGAACGCGACGTTCGCCCCCCGGTCGGCGCCGCCGGGCTCTATCTCCTTTCTGAGTCAGTCGGGGGCGTTCGTCACCGCCGTCCTCGATTGGGCGGCGGATCAGGGTGTCGGCTTCAAGGACGTGGTGTCGCTCGGGAACAAGACCGTCCTCGACGAAACCGACTTCGTCGACTCGTGGGGCGACGACGAGGGGACCGACGTGATCGTCGGCTACCTCGAGAGCATCGAGGACGGCCGCCGGTTCGTGGAGGTGGCGGGCGAAGTGACCCGCGAGACGCCGGTCGTGGTGGTGAAGGCCGGGCGAACCGAAGCGGGAGCGCAGGCGGCCTCCTCGCACACCGGCGCGATGGCGGGCCGTGACCGCGCCTACGAGGCCGGCCTCCGGCAGGCAGGCGTCATCCGCGCCGACACGGTGCAGGAGCTGTTCGACGCCGCGCGCGTCCTCGCCGGCCAGCCTCTCCCCGAGACGAACGGCGTCGCCGTCGTCACCAACGCCGGCGGACCGGGCGTGATGGCGACCGACGCGGTCGGTGACGGCCCCCTCTCGCTCGCCGACTTCGGGAGCGACACGGTCGACCGTCTCCGCGAGCGACTCCCCGACGGGGCGAACGTCTACAACCCCGTCGACGTCATCGGCGACGCCGACAACGAGCGCCTGCGTGCGGCGGTCGACGCCGTCCTCGCCGACGACGCAGTCGGATCGGCCGTCGTCATTGCTGCCCCGACCGCGACCATCGATTTCGGCCGGCTCGCCGCCGACGTGGTGGACCTACAGACCGAACACGGCCTCCCCGTAACGACGTGTCTGATGGGTGGTGAGCGCACGCGCGAGGCCGACGACACACTCGACGAGGCGGGCATCCCGAACTACTTCGACCCCGCGCGGGCCGTCGACAGCCTCGGCACGCTCGAACGCTACCGCGCGATTCGGGAACGCGAGCGCCGCGAGCCGACGACCTACGACGTGGACCGGGAGGCGGCGCAGGCGGTGCTGGACCGTGCCCGCGAGCGCGGGACGACCCGGCTCGGCGTCGAGGCGATGCCCCTCCTCACCGCCTACGGCATCCCGACGCCCGCCGGCGAAGTGGTCGACTCTCCCGTCGACGCCTTGGAAGCGGCCGAGGAAATCGGCGATCCAGTCGTGATGAAAATCGTCAGCCCGGACATCCTCCACAAGTCCGACATCGGCGGCGTGAAAGTCGGCGTGGAACACGCCGACGTGTACGACGCCTTCGAGGACCTGATCGCCCGCGCGCGCAACTACCAGCCCGACGCGACGATCCTCGGCGTGCAAGTGCAGGAGATGGTGGAGACGGAGTCGGGCGTCGAGGCCATCGCCGGTACGAATCGCGACCCGCAGTTCGGCCCGCTCGTCCTCTTCGGTCTCGGCGGCATCTTCGTCGAGGTGATGGAGGACACCGCCGTCCGAATCGCGCCGCTCGCGGCGGCGGACGCCCGGGAGATGACCGAGGAGATTCGGGCGGCGCCGCTCCTGTCCGGAGCGCGGGGACGCGATGCCGTGGACCGCGAGGCCGTCGCCGAGACGCTCTGCCGGCTCGCCCAGCTCGTCACCGACTTCCCCGAAATTCTGGAACTCGACGTGAACCCGCTCGTCGCCCGGCCGGACGGCGCCGTGGCCGTCGACCTCAGACTCACCATCGAACCATGAACACCCTACTCGTCACCGCGACCGGAGAGAGCACAGGCAAGACGGCAGTCGCTATCGCGCTGGGTCGCCACGCACAGGCCCAAGGGCGGAGCGTCGGCTACATGAAACCGAAGGGCACCCGCCTCCAGAGCCACGTCGGCAAGACGCTGGACCGCGATCCCATGCTCGCGCGCGAACTCCTCGGCACCGACGACGAGATGCACGAGATGGAGCCCATCGTCTACTCGCCGACGTTCGTCCGGAGCGCGATGGAGGGCCGGGAACAGCCGGACGAACTCCGCGAGCGAGTTCGTGAGGGGTTCGGCGCAATCTCGGCGGGCCGGGATTTCGTCGTCGTCGAGGGCGGCGGCCGCCTCACGACCGGCGGCGTCGTCGACCTCACCGACGCGGACGTGGCCGACCTGCTCGATGCCGACGTGGTCCTGATCGCCGACTACGGCTCCCCGTCGGACGTGGACGACACCCTCGCGGCCGCACGGCGGGTGGGTGACCGCCTCGTCGGTGTCATCTTCAACCGGGTGCCCGAGGCCGCGTACGACGAAGTCGAGAGCCTCGTCGCGCCCTTCTTGGAGCGAACGGGTATCCCGGTCGTGGGCGTCCTGCCACGTGACCCCGGCCTCGCGGGCGTCACCGTCGCCGAACTCGCAGAGGAACTCGGCGTCGAGGTGCTGACCGACGCGCCGACCGACGGCGTCGTCGAACGCTTCCTCGTCGGCGCGATGAGCGGCGAGGAGGCGCTTCGATTCTTCCGTCGGACCAAAGACGCCGCCGTCGTTACCGGCGGCGACCGGACCGACATCCACACCGCGGCGCTCGAAGCCCCGGGGATCAAGTGTCTGGTCGTCACCGGCGGTCGCCGTCCGCCGGGGGCCGTCCTCGGCAAGGCCGCGGAGAAGGGCGTCCCCGTCCTCCTGTCGAACGCGGACACGCTCGCGACGCTCGAACGCGCCGAAGAGGTGATCCGGGGCGGGCGGACGCGCGACGAACACACCGTCGACGTGATGGGGTCGCTCCTGACAGAGCACGCCGACGTGGACGCGCTGGTCGGTGGTGGCAGCGACGATACCACCGCGAACGCCGACGGCGACGAGTGACGGCCACCTCTCTCCTCAACACCGCCACCGACGATCCGTGTGGTTCAGCCGCTCCGCGCCGTCCGCCGTGACGACCACCAGATCCTCGATCCGCACCCCGAACCGGTCGGGCAGGTAGACGCCGGGTTCGACGCTGAACACCATCCCCGGTTCGAGTTCCGTCTCGCCCCCGGCGGCGACGTTCGGCGCCTCGTGTACGTCGAGGCCGACGCCGTGGCCCGTCCGGTGGACGAATCGGTCGCCGTAGCCCGCGTCTTCGACGACTTCGCGGACGGCGCGGTCGACTGCACCCGTCGTCACGCCGGGGTCGACCGCCGCCACGCCCGCCGACTGCGCCTCGCGAACGACCTCGTGGACCGTCTCGAATTCGTCCGGTGGCTCACCGGCGAAGACGACCGTTCGGGTCTGGTCGCTCACGTACCCCTCCACCCGCGTCCCGAAGTCGAGGACGACGGGGTCGCCGGCGCGAATCTCGCGCTCGTCGCTCGCGTGGTGCGGGTCGGCGCCGTTCGGCCCCGACGCGACGATGGTCTCGAAGGCGACGCCCTCGCCGCCGTGGGCCGCGAGCCGGTCCTCCACGAACGCCGCGAGTTCCGCCTCGGTCATGCCCACCGCGTCGGGGCCGAGTGCGCGCACGTCGCGCATCGTCGCGTCCGCGATGTCGGCCGCTGCCCGGAGCGCGTCGAGTTCGCGCTCGTCCTTCCGGCGACGGAGCGGACCCAGCACCTCGCTCGCGAGACCGACCGACGCGTCCGGCAGTCGCCGCTGGAGGGCGAGCGAGAACTCCGTCCACATCCGGTCTGCGAGGAGGATACGCGACGGCGACAGGGAATCGAGCACCGGGTCGAGGGCGGGATCCGGCCCGGTGTCGTCGTCCCACGTCCGCACGTCGTCGACCCACGTCGCCGCCCGAATCGGCTCGGCTTCGAGCCGGGGCACTACGAACGTCGGGTCGCCGTCGGCGGGAAGGAGTAACAGTTGGAGGCGGTCGCTCTGTTCCCCGTCGACGCCGGTCAGGTAGTAGCAGTCCCGACCGGGCGACAGCGCGAGCAGATCGGCGCCGATGTCGTCGAGTCGTGACTGTGCGCGTCTGGCCCGGCGTTCGGACGGCGTCATGCTCCGGTGTTCGGCCGCGGGGGTATAGGAAGTGTCGTCGCGTGCGGCTCTCGCCGCCCGAGACCGACCACATGGCTTTTTGTCATTTCGAAGCGGTGACTACGGTATGCCCTCCAACTGGTACGCCTTCGTGGCCCTGTCAGATGCCCGTGACGCGACCGAGGACCTCCTCTGGCCCGTCGACCGCGGGCGGTGGCTCCGCCTCGCCCTCATCGCCCTGTTCGTCGGCGTCGGTGGTGGAGCGCCGACCGGTGGTAACGCCAACGTGCCGTCCGGTGGCGGTGGTGGTGGCGGCGCCCCACCCGATTTCCCGGCGCCGTCGATGCCCGACCCCGGCTCGGTCGCTGCCATCGTCCTCGGCATCCTCGTCCTAGTACTCGTACTGGCGCTCGTGTGGAGCGTCGTCGGCGCCGTGATGGAGTTCGTCCTGATCGCGGGCCTTCGCGACCGCGACGTGTCGATCCGCGACCCGTTCCGCGAGCAGTTCTGGCCCGGAATGCGGCTGTTCGGCTTCCGTCTCGTCGTCGGTCTCGGGAGCCTAGTGTTGATTGGCCTTCCCCTGCTCGCGGTCTTCGGACTCGGGATCGGCGTCTCGCCCGCCCTCCTCGTCCTCCTCGTCCCGCTCGTGATCCTGTTCGGCATCGTCGCACTGGTGTCGAGCGTCGTGCTCGGCCTGACGACCGACTTCGTGGTGCCGACGATGCTGACCGAGGAGCGGGGCGTCATCGACAGCTGGCGGCGGCTCTGGCCGACGCTCCGTGGCGAGTGGAAACAGACCGTCCTCTACATCGTCGCCAAGTTCGTCCTCGGCATCGCGGTGAGCCTCGCAGTGTCGCTGGTCGTCCTGCTGGCGGCGCTGATCGTCGCGATTCCGTTCGCCCTCGTCGGCGGTGCGCTGTTTTTCGCCGCGTCGGCCGCCGGCGCGCAGACGGTGGGGTGGGTGTTCGTCGGCATCCTGATCGCGCTGTACGTCCTCGTGTTGATCGTCGTCGGCCTGATCGTGCAGGTGCCCGCGCTCACGTTCGTCCGGTACTACTCGCTGTCGGTGCTGGGGATGCTGGTGCCCGAACTCGATCTGGTCGGTGTGGAGCGACCGGGCGAGGACGGCGACGACGAGGAGGGGGACGGCGCGACGACGGACGACGGCGATGGACCGGACGCCGGTGACGGGGCGACCGTCGACGGCGACGACGCCGCGGGTACCGCCGGCGCGTACCCCACGGTGTAGGTCGCCCCGACTTGGCGATTCAACACCCCGACGGGCCGAATCACTTCCGAACGAACGGCCGAGAGGGTCTGCCGAACTCCGCACTATTTGACAGAAATCGCGTGTTGCGTGTCTAGTAGCGTGAAGTTCGTCGCTGGCGAAGGTCTATTACATCTCGTTGGCTATCCAAATTAAGGATGAGTAGTGAGCTGCCGTCTGCATTTGCGGAACTCGAAAAGTCGGTGACGCTCTTTTCGCGTGACGGAACGCCACTGGACTGTAATCCCGCGACCGAACAGCTACTCGGCTATGGTCAGGCGGAGTTCCTCCGAGCGCCGTTGGAGGCGTTGATCGTACCGCACAATGACTTGGCGGCCGATGATATCCGCGAGTACATTGGGATGGCTGCCGAGACGGGAAGCGCCTCGTTCGAGTGGCAAATACAGCGGGGTAACGGTGAGCCTCGGTGGGTGCAGACGACACTGAGCCCGATTACACTCGAAGGCACGCAATACGTGATTGGTGAGTTGCAGGATTTGACGGCGTACAAGGCGCGGGGGCGTCGCCTCCAGTTGCTCTATCGCGTCTTACGACACAACCTCCGCAACGAGATGAACGTGATTCAGGGGCACGCAGAGCGGCTCGACGACGCAATCGAAGGCGACGACCTCACACAACAGGTCGAAATCATCAGGGACACCGCGGTAGAGGTGGGCGAACTGAGCGAGACGGTCTCCGACTTGGAGCGTCTCGTCGAGAAAGATGCGACCGAACGGGAACGGATGCACGCCGCCACGGTGGTCCAAACAGTCGTGTCGGAGGTCGAGGAGCGCCATCCCGACGCGCAGATGCAGATTACGATAGAGGCAGAGGCAACGGTGAGTGCAGACGAGGGATTCGTCTTGGCGCTCGATCACGCGCTCACCAACGCCATCGAACACAACGAGAACGCTGTCCCTGAGGTGGGGACTATCGTCGACGCAACCGACCGAGAAGCGATTATCGAGATTTCCGACAACGGACCGGGAATCCCCGAGATAGAGATTGACGCGCTCGACACCGAAGTCACGGCGCTCGAACACGGTAGTGGCTTAGGTCTCTCGATCATCAAGTGGTGTACGCGGTCGCTTGGTGGCTCGGTCGACGTCACGGCCACCGGTGAGGGAGGATCTACCCTAACGATTCGACTCCCGAGACTTGACTGAGACGAACCCACCCGTCGAGGCGGTCACGCCGCAGGCATCGTCGACACAGCTTTCAGCATCGGTTGCGTCGCCCCCGTATTCAGCCCGACAGTCGAGTCCGCACCCGAGGGTTTCGACGGGGCCGACCGACGTATCACCGCCCCTCTTCTTGCAACCGCTCGGTCGTCTCGATCAGCGGGTGGCGCGCGTAGTCGACGACGGAGATGTCGTCGATGGTCTCCAGTCCCTCCTTCTCGGCGGTGCGTTGCATCCCGAGTTCGAGTTCGTCCGCCGCGTCGATGACGATCACGTACGCGTCCATCTCCTCGATATCGAGGCGGTTGGCGGCCATGACGCGGTGGTGGCCGTCTGCGAGCAGGAGCGTCCCGCCGTTGTCGATGACGACCAGCGGTTCGGCCAGTCCGTGTTCGAGTTCGTAGCTCCGTCCCTGCAGTTCGTCGGCGTACACCCGCGACTGTGTCGGCGTGAGTTTCGAGAGCTGGATCTTGCGGCGCTCTTCCTCGACGTCGATTTCGTGGATCTCTTCGAGCGTGTGCATGAGCTTCCCCACCTTCTGCGGCGTGGCACGCTCGATCTGACTCCGGATCACGTCCGTGTTGGAGATGATGCCGACCAGATTCCCGGCGTCGTCGACGACGGGGAGCTTCTGGATGCCCGACCGCAGGATCACCCGCGCGGCGTCGTTGATCTTCATCTCGGGGTGGGCGACGACGAGGTCGTCGGACATCACGGTGAACACCCGGGCGGTGTCGTCGGCCGCCAGCAGATCACGGGCGCTGATGAACCCCTCGACGTGGCGGCCGTCGGTCACTGGAAAGCCCGTGTGACCGTCGCTCTCGACGATGCGGCGCGCCACTTCGGCGACGGTGTCGTCCGGTGAGACCGTCGCCACGTCACGGGTCATGTATTCTTCGACAGTCGCGTTCGCGGCCATTGCAGGGCCGTACGACGCCGAGTCTCAAAAGGGTGGTCGTCCCGGTTCGTCACTCGTCGGCCAACGGGAACTCGAACGCGATGTCGGTCGCAGCCCGGTCGCGCGGGGGTGCACTCGGCGGGTTCTCCAACACCTCGAACAGGCGGCCGGCGATCACGTCGTCGACGATGCTCGCCAGCGACTCGGTCGACGCCTCCTCGACCGCTCCGAGGATGCCCAGCGGGATCTGTGCGCCCGCCATGTCGGCGTGCCCCCCCGCGCTCCCGATGGGCCCGAGGGCGTCGCGCAACACCTCGCCCAGATCCACGTCGGTTCCGCGCGCCCGGGCGGAGACGTAGACCGTCTCCTCCATGAACCCGTGGACGACGGCGATGCCGATGCCCTCCATGTCGAGCAGTTTGTCGGCGGCCTGTGCGAGGGCGTCCCGGTCGTGGATGCGGCCGACGCCGCTCGTGAGTACCTCACCACGAACCTCCCGGTTGCGGATCGACGCCGCCAGCGTCGAGAGCACGTCGGCGCTCATGCTCGGTTCCTCGACGCGTTCGAGCACCGACTCGTCGACGTGTGGGAGCAGGAACGCCGCCGCCTCGAAGTCGGAGTCGACGGCCTCGCGCGTGAAGTCCCGCGTGTCGATGCGGATGCCGTACAGGAGCGCCGTCGCGACCTCTCGACTGGGCGTCAGGCCGAGCCGTTCCAGATGTTTCGCGAGGAGCGTGCTGGTCGCACCCACGTCGCTCCGGAGGTCGAAAAAGCGTGCCTCGACCGGTGCCCGCGGCGGGTGATGGTCGATCACTACGTCTACCTCGGTGTCGGGGTCGAGGCCGTCGTTCACGCCGGGGCGGGAGTGATCGACGAGGGCGACGCCCGCGTACTCCGCGAGTTCGTCGGCCGATTCGACGTTCCGGAGGTCGAGTTCGAGCAGGTTCACCAGCGCTCGGTTCTCTTGGTGTGAAATTTCGCCGAAATAACAGGGGTCGGCGTCGACGCCGACCGTCTCGGCGATGTGAGCGAGCGCGAGCGCCGACGCGATGGCGTCGGGGTCGGGGTTGTCGTGCATCACCACGGCTAGGCGCCCGTCGATTCCACGGAGGACGTTCAGGAGTCGGTAGACGCGCTCCGCCGCGTCACCGGTGACCGAGTCGAGGAGGTGGTCGGTGACGATCCCCAATCCGTCGACGACCCGATCCGCCACGTCCGCGAGCGCTGTCGCCGTCTCCGACCCCTTCCACCCCGCGTAGGCGACGATCAGCGCGTCGGGGAACGACTCGCGAGCCTGTCGGGCGGCCGCGAGGTTGCAGTCGGCGTCCTCGCCGAGCACCAGTACCACGTCGGCCCCGTCGGGATACGTCTCCGGATCCGCCGGATCGCCGTGGACCACGTCCGCGACGCCCTCGATCCCGTCTATCCGAGCCTCGTCGGGGACGACGGCCCGGAGGTCTCCACCCCACGTCGACACGACGCCCGCGACGGTTTCGCCGGCGCGCCCACACCCGAGCACGAGCCGCCTCACCATATCCGTGCGTTACGCCCGCCACTCAAAACCCTACCGTCACGAGCACGCCGATGGAGTTATCCTGTTGTGTTGCGTGTTACCGTATGCCATGAGCGAGCATCGCGACCTCATCGACCCGTCGCTCGAGGAGCAACTCGTGAGTGCCTGCCGGACGGCCGTCGGAGACAGTCTACGGAGTATCACGTACTTCACGCCGGACGCGTACGAACAGGTGTACCTGCGCTCCGATCTGGAGGCCGACGCCGACCTCGCGGCATCGGTCGAGCACGAGGCGGCGGGCTTTCGCACCCAGATGGCCTACGAGGACAGCGAGCTCGGCGAGTACCAGTACACGCTCCGCGTGTTCGAAAACGGGTTCGTCACGCGCGTCATCGACGGCGACCGGGGCGTGTACATCACGACCGACGGCATCACCGTCCTCAGGTCGAGAGAAGTGACGGAAGCGATCCGGTCGACGCTGCGAGCGGCGCCGCCGGCCGACTGATCGGCCGTTACGCGAACAGCGCCGTCGCGGCGCTCTGGGCCGTCTCGACGACGGGCCCGAACGCCGGCAGGAGTACGAGCGTCCCGACAGCGGCTACCAGCACCGCGACGTAGATGCCGAGCGGCGTCGCGCCGAGGTCGAAGCTCCCCGACGGGTCCTCGATCCACATCGCCTTCACCACTCTGGAGTAGTAGAAGAGCGACAGCGCGCTGTTGATGGCACCGACGGCTGCGAGCCACCAGAAGCCGCCCTGAATCGCCTCGTAGAAGAGGGCGTACTTCGAGAGGAAGCCGCCGAAGGGCGGCAGGCCGGCCAGCGAGAACATGAAGACGGTCATCGCGAGACAGGCGACCGGTGCCTGCGTCGCCAGTCCGTTGTAGTCCTCGAAGGTGCGGCCGACTTCCCAGTGTTCGACCATGGCGATGAACAGGAACGCGCCTGTGTTCATGAAGCCGTAGACGAGCAGGTGGGCCATGCTCGCGCCCATCACGCTGCCGTTGGGGCCGCCGCCGGAGAGCGCCGCGAGACCGATCAGCGCGTAGCCCGCGTGGCCCACGGAGGAGTACGCGAGCATCCGCTTGACGTTCTCCTGTGTCGCCGCCGCGAAGTTGCCGAGCGTCATCGTGACGACGGCGAGGACGGCGAAGAGCAGCGGCCAGTCGATGCCCATCGGAACGACGGAGTCGATGGGGAAGGCGACGGCGAAGACACGGAAGGCGACGGCGAAGCCGGCCGCCTTCGACGCCGACGAGAGGAAGGCACTGATGGGGGCAGGTGCGCCTTCGTACGCCTCCGGCGCCCAGAAGTGGAAGGGGACGGAGGCCGTCTTGAACGCGAACCCGCCGGCGATCATGACGATGCCGACGCCCGCGATGCCGACGAAGTCACCCGCCGAACCGATGGCGCTCGCCACCTCCGAGAGCAGGAGCGATCCCGTCACGGCGTAGACGAGCGAGATGCCGAAGGCGAACACCGCCGAGGAGACGGCGCCGACGAGGAAGTACTTCAGCCCCGCCTCGACGCTCCCGCGGTTCCGCTTGAGGAACGCGACGAGCGCGTACGACGGCAGAGAGGCGAGTTCGAGACTGACGAACACCGTCGCCAGCGACCCCGCCGAGCCCATGAGGCTCATCCCCGTCGCGGCCAGCATCACCAAGGCGTAGAACTCCGCTTGGTAGGTGCGGTCGCGCAGGTAGTCGTAGCTCGCCAGCGACACCATGGCGGCGACGCTGGCGAAGATGACGGTGAAGAACAGGCTCAGCCCGTCGACGACGATGGAGCCACCGTAGAGTTCGATGGCACCGCCACTTCCCGTCTGGCCGGTGCCCGCCATGAGGAACCAGCCGGCGACGGCGAGAGCGGCGACGCTCCCGAGCGCCGAGATGCCCGCGAGCGCCGTCGGCCGTGTCGAGTCGGGGTCGATGCTGTCCACCAAGAGGAGGACGAGCGCCGTCAGGCCGAGCAGTAACGTCGGCGCGACGGCCGCCCAGGTCGGCAGTTGGGTCTGGATTGGGATCACGAGAGCTCACCTCCGAGTTCGAGGAGGGGGTTGACCGCGTCTTGGATCATCCCGAAGAAGAGGTCGGGGGCGACGCCGAGGACGATGATCGTCACCAGCAAGATGGCGAGCGGCACCGTCTCGTGGAGCGCGGCCGGACCGACCTCGTAGTCGGTTTCGAGGCGGAACGCCCCGAACAGCGTCCGCTGCATCGCAAAGAGCAGGTAGCCGGCGACGATGACGATGCCGAACATCGCCGCGCCGGTGAAGAGGGGCATGGCCGCGTGAACCGTCGACTCGAACGCGCCCTTGAAGATGAAGAACTCGCCCGCGAAGCCGGCCATCAGGGGCAGGCCCATGTAGCCGAACGCGCCCGCGACCAGAATCCCGGTGGTGACCGGCATCCGGTCGGCCATGCCGGACATATCCCCCACCATCCGCGTGTGGGTGGCGTTGTAGATGACGCCGACCGACATGAACATTAGCCCCGAGATGAGGCCGTGGGCGATCATCTGGAACGTCGCCCCGCCGACCCCGTAGGTCGTGTAGGCGATCAGCCCGAGGATGACGTAGCCCATCGACGACACGGAGGAGTAGGCGACGATACGCTTGAGGTCCTGTTGGGCCAGCGCGAGCATCGCGCCGTAGATGACGCTGATCACTGCGATCAGCGCGATGGGTACCGCGAACTGCGTCGCCGTCTGCGGCATCATGGTGAAGTTGAACCGCAGCAGAGCGTACGTCCCCATCTTCAGGAGGACGCCCGCCAGCATCACCGACACCGGCGACGGCGCCTCGACGTGGGCGTCCGGCAGCCACGTGTGGAAGGGAACGATTGGCACCTTCACCGCGAAGCCGAGGAACATCGCCACGAAGGCGACGCTCCGGAGCGTCGCGGCGGGGATGCCGTACAGCGCTCCGAGTTCGCCCCCGCGAAGCGCCTGCGCGATGGCCGGCATGTCCAGCGACGACACCGAGTCGCCGAGGCCGAACACGAGGGCGATGAAGCCGATGAACATCGCCAGCGACGCGATGTTGGTGTAGACGAAGAACTTGATCGCGGCGTACTTCCGTCGGGGGCCGCCCCAGACGCCGATGAGGAAGTACATCGGCAGGAGGACGGCCTCCCAGAAGACGAACCAGACGAAGAAGTCGAGCGCCGTGAAGACGCCGAGCAGGTTCGCCTCCATGAACAGCATCAGGCCGTAGAACTGGGACTCACGGTCGTCGATGGGCGTCCACGCGCTCACGATGGCGAGCGTCGAGAGCAGCGTCGTCAGCACGACCAGCGGAAGGCCGATGCCGTCGACGCCGACGTGCCAGTTGAGCGTGTAGCCGCCGAGTTCCAGCCACGGAACCATCGTCTCGAACGCGACATCCCCGCCCGTGAGGGCGTTGCCCGACGCGTCGAACCGACTCCACATGTAGAGGCTCCCGACGACCGGAAGCAGACTCAGCGCCGCCGCGAGGCGGCCGGCCACCCGGTCGGGGGCGAGCAACACCGCAATCGAGGCGGCGAACGTAACGGCGATGAGTGCTTCGATAATCATGCGAACCACCCTCCCATCAGTCCGAAGACGACGAGCAACGCCGTCAGCCCGAGGGTGAGGAGCGCGGCGTAGTTGGTCACGACACCGGTCTGCACGCGCCGGATGCGACTCCCGGCGAACAGGCTCACGCTAGAGACGCCGTTGACGACGCCGTCGATGACGCCCTGATCGAACTTGTCGGCCAGCCGAGCCAGCGGCAGGACGACCGATTCGGCGAGCCAGACCTGGTACTCGTCTTGGTAGTAGTTGTTGTACCAGAGCGTCTTGACCGCGCCGAGTTTCTCCGTGTGTTCGTCCGGGTCGGGGACGTTGTAGAGGACGTGTGCCGCACCCGCACCCGCGAGGGCGAGGGCGAGCGACACCGCGCCCGCGACGTACGACGCCACGTCCGCCGAGGTGTAGTGGGCGTAGTCGTGGAGCAGTTCGCCGTAGTGCTCGCTCGTGAGCGCCGAGATCTCGCCGTGGGCGAGCCAGTCGTGCAGATATTCGAGGTGGATTCCCGTCAGGTCCTGCACCGGCACCATGTTGACGAAGCCGGCGGTGGCGGCGAGGACGCTGAGGACGACCAGCGGCCCCTTCACGTTCCAGCGCACGCCGTGGGGATCACGGGCAGTCTCGGTTCGCGGCTCGCCGTGGAACGTCAGGAACACCATCCGGAAGGTGTAGAAGCCGGTGAAGAAGACGGCCACCAGCCCCATCGCGTAGCCCGCGAGGAGGAGCGGCGACCCGGCCAGTCCGTGGACGAGCGCCTCGTACAGCACCTCGTCTTTCGACCAGAAGCCCGCGAACGGAACGATGCCCGCGAGCGCGAGCGATCCGGAGAGGAACGTGTAGTAGGTGACGGGCATCCGATCCTTGAGCCCGCCCATGTTCCACATGTCCTCGTCGTGGTGCATGGCGATGATGACCGCGCCGGCGCCGAGGAACAGGAGCGCCTTGAAGAACGCGTGGGTGAGCAGGTGGAAGGTCGCGGCGACGTAGCCGCCGGCGCCCAGCCCCAGCATCATGTAGCCGTACTGCGAGATGGTGGAGTAGGCGAGCACCTGCTTGATCTCCCGCTTGACGACGCCCATCGTCGCGGCGACGAGAGCGGTGAACCCACCCACGAGCGCGATGATGCCGAGCGCGGTCGGGGAGAGCGCGTAGAAGCCGTACATCCGCGCGACTAGATAGACGCCGGCAGCGACCATCGTCGCGGCGTGGATGAGCGCGGAGACGGGGGTCGGACCCTCCATGGCGTCCGGGAGCCACGTGTGCAGCGGGAACTGCGCGGACTTCCCGATGACGCCACCGAGGATCAGGAGACCGACGATGGTGAACCACGTCTCGGGCGCGAAGCCGAAGGTGCTCACCTCGGTCCCTCCCCTGAGCGCCTCCTCGGCGAGTACCGGGAACGACCCCTCGCCCGCG
>Ga0207733_100126_pt1 | contig 74031 bp, 67 predicted proteins | sample A23P3SouthBayCA_FD_187735 | JGI IMG/M metagenome (GOLD analysis project Ga0207733, IMG submission 187735) | Aerobic enrichment media microbial communities from Eden Landing Ponds, California, USA - A23 P3 (SPAdes) | ecosystem: Environmental > Aquatic > Marine > Unclassified | place: Emeryville...
AAGTCGGTCTGGCCCGCCGTGATCCCACGGACTGCCCAGGGAACGCCGTCGGTCGGTGCGGCGACCGCGAAGATCGTCTCCGCCCGTCCGTCGACCTCCAGATCCGTCGCGGCACGTTCCAGCCCATTCAGGATTCGCTCGGGTCGTTCCTCCAGGGTCGCCGCCGCGGGCGTCACCAGCCGAAACGTCTGATTATCGACCGTCCGCTGGTGGACGGCAACGTCGCCCAGGTAGACGAGCCATTCCCCAGTGGCGCCCGGACCGACGGTTCGACTCCGTCGCTCGCTATCGAGGTCTTCGCGGCCACGATACTCCCAGGAGGAACTCGTCGCTGGCCGGCGGAACAGGGCCCAGTCGCCCGTATCAGCGAACAGGAGACTGCCATTGGCGGCGACACTCGCGCGTGATCCGGTCTCGTTCACATCGAGGGTGTACGATATCGAGGGGGCCTCAGTCTGGCCATCCCACTCGTAAATCGTCTCGTTCGAGCGATCGAAGCCATCGAGGGTGGTCACGTTCGCTCGTGCTGGGATCGCGGTCCGGAGTGAGACGACCCGATCCGGGACGGTAAATCCGTGATTCACCGCGACGGACCCGGGCACTTCGGGAAGCCGTCGAAATTCCTGGGTCAGGACGACGCGGTCCGACGCTGTGGCATCGACCTGTGCCGCTGGTTGCTGCTTCGCGGATGCCACGCCACCTTCGACGCCGTCGTCGCTGCCGCCTCCGTCGGTAGCGACGACCCCGGCTGCGGCCGGTCGCGTGGCGGTCATTTCACGCTCGTGGGTTGATTCAACGTGAGCGGGATCGTCCGCGACCGATAGCGGTCCGTCGTCCGTCTCGTCGGGCAGGTCCATTGCTGAAAGCCACTGCCAGTCCTGCGCGCCGTCAGCCGGGGCCCCCTGGGTCGCCCCGACCGGCGGCCCCCCAGCCGCGGCTAGGCCCACCACCAGGATCACCGCCAGCAAGACCTGGCCGACCCTGCGCATCACCTCTCCGTAGCCACCGGGACGGGAAATAGCTGTCCCGGGGAACGAACGGCCGATGGGGCTCCAAACTCGATCTAGCGCCCCAGGGCCGGCTCCGAAAGCTGTCACCGGTCGGGAATTTTTTCGTTCTGGGACACAGAGTCACTGGCATGCAATCTCGTCGGCGTGTCCTCGCCGCGTCCGTGGCGGCGTTCGGCGCCAGCGGTACCGGTGGCTGTCTCGGTCTCGGGACTCGCGGCCCGGCGTCGGTCGATTCCTCGCCCACCTCGGGCGGGGTCGCCTCGTTTCAGTACGACGGCGGGAACCGCGGCTGGTCCGACGCTAATCCACCGACGGACGACCCCCGTGTCGCCTGGCGACAGATCGTCCCGCCGTCGATCGCCGGCCAACCGGTCGTCCGCGGGGAGCGCGTCGCCCTCCTCTGGCAGGGGACGCTCGTCACGTACCGATCGACCAACGGCGGGGTCGCTACGACCGCGGAGTTCGAGTGGTCGGCGAAACACACGCCAGCGATCGTCGGCGAGACGCTGTACGTGCCCATCTGGAAACAGGACCCACCGACGGCGACGGCCTGCAAGGCCATCTCGCTGGCCGACGGCACGGTTCGATGGAGCGTCGACGGCGGCGGCCAGGTCACACCTGCTGGCGACGGCGTCGTCCTCGGCGGTTACGGAACCGAACAGTTACAGCGCGTGGGCAGCGACGGCGAGAAACGCTGGACGCGGGACCTGGGTGGGTTCGCCTCTGGACCGGCGTTCGTCGACGGAACGACGACCATTGGCCTGGACACGGGCGCGGTCCGAAGCTACGGCCCGGACGGCACCGAACGCTGGACACGGACGGTCCGCGGTGACGTCAGCGCCGCACCGACCGTCGCACCGGACGGGACGGCGTTCGTCCTTACACAGGCCGGCCGCGCCTATCGGATTTCCCCCGAGGGGGACGTCCGGTGGGAGACGGGGGTCGCCGACGGCACCAACGACTCGGCGACGCTCGCCGACGGAACGCTGTACGTCCCGACTGGCGACGCCATCGTCGCACTCGACACGGCGGACGGGAGCGAGGAGTGGCGAACGGAGGAGGCCGTGGACGCAGCCATGACCGCCGCGAATGATACCCTTTACGGCACGAACGACGCCGAAATCGTGGCTCTCGATCGCTCGAACGGCAAGCGGCGGTGGACCCTGCAGGTGTATCCGCGGCGCTACAGTGACGCGATGCTCTCCACCGTTCGCGCGACGCCGGTCGCCGTGGGTGAGACGCTGTTCGTCGCCGCAGACACCGGAGAACTGTTCGCGATACGGGCGCGGTAATTAGGTGAGTTCCACGCCGTCGACGTCGAAGTGGCGACGGGCGAGCGTTCGGACGATGTCGATGTTCTTTCCATCGGTTCCGATCGCAACGCCGCGGTCCTCTTCGGCGACTTCGACGTAGGCGACGGTGTCGTCGTTCTCGGAGATGGTCACGTTGTAAACGGCCGCCGGTGCGAACGCGTTCGCGACGAACGCATCGGGTCGGTCCGCACCCTCGACGAGTTTTACATTCTTGCCGAGTTTGCGCTCGATACGCTTGACGGTGCGACCACCCGGCCCGATCGCATCGCTCATCTGGCCGGCCTTGACCACGAAAACCACCAGACCGTACTCGTCAACGAGGACACAATCCCGGACGACGACGTCGGCCTCGTCCTCGAAGAGCGCGACCAGACGACGGGCGTCGTCCGAGAGTTCGAGGGCCATCAGTCGCCGTCGGTGGCACCCATCCGCAGGTCGACGTCACCGGTGCCGAGCTTGATCGGCTTCCCGACGATGACGTTCTCGGTCACGCCGTTGAGGTCGTCGACCTCGCCGTGGATGGCGGCATCGAGCAGGTGGTTGACGGTAACCTCGAACGCTGCTCGTGCGAGCACGGACTGCTTGTTCCCCGAGATGCCGTGGCGACCGATGGATTCGATCGTCCCACGGTTGGTCATGATGTCCGCGACCAGCATCAGGTGCCGGACGTTCACGTCGTCAAGCCCCTGCTCTTCGAGCGTGTTCATCGTCTCGTTGATGAGCGTCTCGCGAGCGGCCTCGATACCGAGCTGGCGGTGGATCTCGTGGATGTTGTTACAGGTCGTTCGCGAGGCGTCGACGCCTTCGATTTCGAGTGCGTCGCCGAACGAAGAGCCCTCGGTGTAGAGGACGAACTCCTCGCCATCCTCGAGTTCTTCCTTCCGGATCACGACGCGGGAAACCTCCTCGATCCCCTTGAACACGATCTCTCGCAGCTGTTCGACGAGCTGGAGCAGTTCGCGGTAGGATGGTTCGTCCGGACCGAATTCGATGACGGTCTCGACCCGCGTCGTCTCGACGCCGAGGTTCGACTCGATGGTCTCGGCGATTTCCTCGGCGGCGTCCTCCACGTCGTCGACCGTCGGCCAGCGCTCCGCGAGGGTGTCCTCGTTGAGGTCGATCTGAACGAGCATGTCCGCGACGTTCGTCGAGATGTCACCCAGCGCGAGGATGCGCGTCGCCTCGATCTTCCAGACGACCTCGTGGGCCTTTTCGCGATCGGTCGCGTACTCGTCCTCCAGGTGGACGGTCATCATCGGCGTGTCCGGCGTCTTCCGGGCGTCCACGAGTTCGATCAGTCGCGGCAGGCCCTGCGTGACGTCGATTTCGGCCACACCGGCGTAGTGGAACGTGTTCATCGTCATCTGCGTTCCCGGTTCGCCGATAGACTGGGCCGAGACGGTCCCGACCGGATCGAGGGGGTCGACGCGCGTATCGAGGTATCGTGCTTCGACGGCCTCGGCAACCTCGGTTGCTTCTTCGGTGCCGATACCGCGTTTCTCGACCGTCTTGTACACCTCGTCCTTGAGCCGACGGGGCAGGTCAGTGTTCTCGACGACCGCCTCGACGTCGGATGATACGTCGTAGGTACTCATGTTAGTCGTCCCCCTCGGCCATCCACCAGTCGTCAGCGTGCTCGGAGAGGTTCGTCGGTTCCTCCTGGGTCTCCCCGAGGAAGGCCGCCTTCTCGCCCTCTTCGAACTCCCCATCGAGGACGCGGTCGGCGATTTCGTCCACGTCGATCGGGTTGTCCTGGCTCGAGGACACCTCGACCGGCGACGTGCCGTCCTCGCCGAACTCGAACTGGACGATGGTGTCGCTCGTGTCGCGAACGGTCCCGTCGTACTGGGTCTCCAGTTCCGACAGCGCGTTGATCAGTCGGCGCTGGAGGTAGCCGGACTTCGACGTCCGGACGGCCGTGTCGACCAGGCCCTCGCGGCCACCCATCGCGTGGAAGAAGAACTCCTTGGGCGAGAGCCCGCCACGGTAGGAGTGCTCGACGAAGCCGTGTGCCTCCGCCGAGAGGTCGTCTTCCTTGAAGTGACTCAGGGTGCGGCCCTCGTAGCCACGGTTGATCCGCTCGCCACGGACTGCCTGCTGCCCGACACAGCCGGCCATCTGGGTCAGGTTCAACATCGACCCACGCGCGCCGGATTCGGCCATGACGACCGCCGGATTGTCGTCAGCAAAGTGGTCCTCCGCGATGTCACCGGCGGAGTCACGCGCCTTGCCCAGCGTCTGCATGATCTTCATCTCCAGGGTCTCGTCGACCGTTCGGCCGGGGAGGCTTTCGAGGTCGCCCTTGTCGTACGTCTCGATGAGTTCCTGGACGCGATCGTACGCGTTGGCGATCGCTTCGTCGATCTGTTCTTCGGCCTCGCGGGGGATGGACTCGTCGTCGATCCCGATCGAGAACCCAAAGTGCATGATCGATCGCATCGCCAGCGAGGCGACCTCGTTGACGAAGATCCGGGCTCGCGTCTTCGAGTACTCCTTGGCGATGGTGTCGACCACTTCGCCGCCGAACGCACCGACAGCGCTGTCGTCGACGGTCCCCTCGACGAGTTGACCGTCCTCGATGACGACCGGGTCGCCAGCTTCGGAGGTGAACTCGATCGTCAGGTCGTCGGGGAGCAACTCGGAGAACAGTTGCTGACCGGTCCAGTACTCGGTGTCGTCCTCGTCGACACCTTCTGCCGGTGGCAACTCGTCGATCCGGGTGGCTCGCAGCAGGTCCAGGGCCTGGGTTTCGTTGAACTGCGGGTTGTCGTGGGTCAGCAGGTAGGTCCCACTGATGTGGTCCTGGATCGCCCCGATGATGTTCTCACCGAAACGCGGCGAGAGCATCTGCTCTTGCACGCGCATGAGGACGCGGGCTTCCGCCCGTGCCTCCTCGTTTTGTAGGGCGTGCATGTTCATCTCGTCGCCGTCGAAGTCGGCGTTGTACGGCGGACAGACCGTCGTGTTCAGCCGGAACGTCTTGTACGGCATCACCACGACCTCGTGGGCCATGATGGACATCCGGTGGAGCGACGGCTGTCGGTTGAACACGATGATGTCGCCGTCGACGAGGTGCCGGGAGACTTCCCAGCCAGGCTCGACCTTTTCGGCGAGTTCCTCGCAGTTTTTCTCCGTCACCTTCAGGCGGCGGCCGTCGGGGCGCTTGACGTAGTTGGCGCCCGGGTGACCCTCCGGCCCATTGGAGACGTAGCCACGGGCGGTGTCGAGGTTGCGCTCGTTGACGTTCATCGTCTGGGTCATCTCGCGAGCGACCCGCGTCGGCACGCCGACCTCGTTGAGCGAGAGGGTCGGGTCCGGTGAGATGACGGTTCGAGCCGAGAAGTTCACACGCTTGCCGGAGAGCGAGCCACGGAATCGCCCTTCCTTGCCCTTGAGTCGCTGCGAGAGGGTCTTGAGGGGACGGCCCGAGCGGTGTCGGGCCGGCGGCGTGCCCGAAATCTCGTTGTCCATGAACGTGGTGACGTGGTACTGCAGCAGTTCCCAGAGGTCCTCGATGATGAGCTGTGGTGCACCCGCTTCGCGATTCTCCATGAATCGCTGGTTGATGCGGATGATGTCGACCAGCTTGTGGGTCAGGTCGTCCTCGGATCGCTGGCCGTTGTCAAGCGTAATCGAGGGGCGTGCGGTCACCGGCGGGACCGGGAGCACGGTCAGGATCATCCACTCCGGTCGCGAGCGCTCGGGGTTGATACCGAGCACTTCGATGTCCTCGTCCGGGATGTCCTCGAACCAGTCCCGAATGTCGCTGGGCATCAGCTTGTTCATGTCCTCCTCGGTCAGGGAGACGTCCAGTGCCTTCTCGAGGGCCTTCCGGTCTTCCTCACGGGGCCGGAATTCGCCACCGAGAATGTCCTGGACGCGACCGAGTTCGATCCCGCTCTCGTCGGCGAGCTGCTGGGGCCCCATCGGTTCTGCGTCCTCGTTCTCCTCGTCACCCTGCATCGCGCTGGCGATGCGCTCGGGGTAATCCGAGGACAGCACTTGCTGGACTTCGTAATAGGTCGTCGGCTTCTCGTGCTGAATGTCGTACTGCTCTTCGCCACAAAACGGACAGTGGTTCTTCTTTCGCGCCTGGCGAATCGCGGCCTTCGTAACGTCGTTGAGTTCCTGGCCGAGTTCGCGCGTACGGTCGAGTCGCTGCGTGAACTCCTGGCGTTCGGACTCGTCGAGACAGAGTCGCGAACAGTTTCGGCAGGTCCCACGCAGGAGTCGGCGAATCAGCTTCGCGAAGCCGACGTGAATGACTGGCGCGGCGAGTTCGATGTGGCCGAAGTGGCCGTTACAGGCACCGGAGTGTTTGCCACACGTCTTGCACTCGAGGCCAGGGTCGATGACACCGAGCCGCGGGTCCATCAGGCCCATGTCGATGGGGAACCCGTCGTCGTCGTAGGTGTCGGCGGTGATGACCTTCGTCGCACTCATCTCCCGGTACTCCTCGGGGTCCATCAGCCCGAAGCTGATCTGCCCGATCGCTTTGGGGCTGTGTTGTTGGGCTGAGCTCATACGGCGTCCTCCAGTTCGATCCGCGGCGCGATGCCAAGCGCCTTCATCTCGTCGAGCAGGAGCTTGAACGCGTACGACATCTCCACGCGGTGGATGTCAGTCTCCTCCTCACAGTTCGGACAGTAGACGCGCCGTTGCTCGATGTTTTCGACGGCGGTCATTCCACAGTTGCCACAGACGTCGATGTGCTCCTGGTCGGACTCGTCGAGGAGTCGTTCCTTGAGCGCCATCGCCGCACCGTGACCGATGAGGACGTCCCGCTCCATCTCGCCGACCCGGAGGCCACCCTCGCGGGCGCGACCTTCCGTGGGCTGGCGAGTGAGCACCTGCACCGGCCCGCGCGAGCGGGCGTGCAGTTTGTTCGAGACCATGTGGTAGAGCTTCTGGTAGAAAATCGTCCCGACGAAGATTTCGGCCTCGATCTTCTCGCCGGTGACACCCGAGTACATGACTTCCTTGCCCGAGGAGTCAAAGCCACGCTCTTCGAGTGCACCGCGGAGTTCTTCCTCGTTTTCGCCCGTAAAGGCAGTCCCGTCGACGCGGCGGCCTTCGAGCGAACCGACCTTGCCACCGAGCATCTCCAGGACGTGGCCCACCGTCATCCGTGATGGCAGGGCGTGTGGGTTCAGGACGAGGTCCGGCACGACGCCCTCCTCGGTAAACGGCATGTCCTCCTGGGGAGCCAGGTGGCCGACGACGCCCTTCTGCCCGTGCCGGGAGGCGAACTTGTCACCCAGTTCGGGAATTCGCTCGTCACGCACGGAGACCTTCGAAAGCTTCGAGCCATCTTCGCCTTCCATCAGCGTCACCGTGTCGACGACGCCGGATTCGCCGGAACGCATGGTGACGGAGGTTTCGCGTCGTTTCTGTGGCGAGAGACCACCCATGTCGTCCGGTTCTTCGAGGAATCGTGGTGGTGAGGTCTTGCCCAGCAGGACCTCGTTCTCGCCGACCATCGTCTCGGGGTTGACGAGGCCGTCCTCGTCGAGGTGGGTGTACGCTTCCTCGCCACGAGCGCCACGAACGTCGTCGTCGGGCATCTCGAAGCGGTCTTCCTGTCCACCGGGGTAGCGTCGTTCTTCGCCCTCGTACGTCCGGAAGAAGTGCGAGCGGGCGAGGGCTCGTTCGACCGAGCCCTTGTTCATGACCAGCGCGTCCTCGATGTTGAACCCCTCGTAGCTCATCACGGCGACGACGAAGTTCTGTGCCGCCGGGCGGTCGTCGTAGCCGATCTGTTCGGTGGTCTGGGTCTTGACCATCGAGAGCTGCGGGTAGTGCAGCAGGTGCTGGCGCGTGTCCGGCCGAATCCGGTAGTTCGCGCTGGGAAGCCCCAGTGACTGCTTGATCATCCCCGAGCCCATCGTAATCCGCGGGCTCGCGTTGTGTTCGGGGTACGGAATCATCCCTGCGCCAATACCGAACATCAGCTGTGGGTCGACCTCGAGGTGTGTGTACTCCTCGGGGTCGGCACCCTTCGATTCGGGTTCGAGGTCGGACTCGTCGACGGCGACGAGGATGTCTTCCTCTTCCTCGGCGTCGATGAACTCGATGACGCCGCGTTCGACGAGTTCCTCGAACTCCATGTCGCCGTTCGTGATCGCGTCGACCTCGTCTTCCGTAATGACGGGTTCGCCGTCCTCCACGACCAGGAGCGGTCGCCGTGCGCGACCGGCGTCGGCGTTGATGATGACCTCGTCGGTGCGGTCCTTGACGGAGACGTTGACCATCTCCGAGACCTCACCGCGTCGGCGTGCGTGCCGAATCCGGTCTGCGAGCTGTTCCGGGTCGGCGTGTGTCCCGACCAGACTACCGTTAACGTATACTTTTGCGTCTCGTCCCTGACTCATAGTTAATCGTCCGCCGGCTGCGTTGCTCGCTCGATACCGGGAATCCCCTCGACCCCCATCTCCGCGAGTTCCTGTTTCAATCGGCTCTCGTCCTCGACGTTCTGTGAGAGTTCCATGGCCTGTGCGAAGTTCTTCACGAGTCCACAGTTCGGCCCCTCCGGCGTCTCGGAGGGACAGATCCGCCCCCACTGGGTGGCGTGCAGGTCACGCGCCTCGAAGTGTGGCTGTGATCGGCTGAGTGGCGACCGGAGACGGCGGAGGTGTGACAGGACCCCCATGTAGTCCGTCCGGTCGACCAGCTGGGAGACGCCCGAGCGGCCCCCGACCCAGTTGCCCGTCGCGATCGGGTGCTCGAGTCGCTCGGTGAGCACGTCGGATCGAACGACGGTCGAAACCGACAGTTGTCGGTTTCGCATGTTGGCGCGCTCGAGCTGGTACTTCACGTCGCGTGCCAGCTTGTTCAAGGCCGTCCGGAACAGGTCCTTCATCAGGTCGCCGCTGACCTTCAGGCGCTTGTTCGCGTAGTGGTCCTTGTCGTCCGAGTCCCGCCGATGGAGGGCGAGTTCGAAGCAGGCCTCGGCCATCCGGCAGAGATAGTACGCCTTGTTGATGCGCACTTCCTCGTCCTCGACGCCGTCCTCGTGGAGGTGGGGCAGAAGATAGCGATCGATGACGTAGTTGGCCCGCTTGAGCTGGTAGTTCTTGCCCTGGCCGGAGGCGACGCGCTCACCGAGGGTTTCGATGGCGGCCTCGGTCGTCTGGACCTCGGCTTCCTCCAAGTTCTCCAGCATGAACTTCACGATCTCGGGGTCGTCGCTCACGCGGTGGACGATCTCCTCGTCGGATTCCAGTCCGAGTGCGCGCACGAGCGTCACGAAGTCGATCGATCCAGAAACGGAGGGGAACGAAACTTCCAGCAGTCCTTCACGATTTCGCTCACAGAGAACCAGCGCGCGATACCCGCGACGCTGGGAGAACGTCTTGGCGACCTGCACCTCGTCGCCGTACTTCGTGTCGTACTCCGCGAGGATCTTGTTCGGTGCCAGGTCCTCGCTCGTCATCAGAACCCGTTCGGAGCCGTTGACGATGAAGTAGCCGCCGGGGTCGGCGGGGTCCTCGCCGATGTCGATCAGTTCGTTGCGGGTGAAGCCGTGGATGTTACACTTGCTCGACCCGACCATGATCGGCATCCGACCGATCTTCGTTTCGGTCTGGTCGACGACGCGCTCTTCTTCCTCGTAGCCACCCTTGATGATGGCCATCTCCATGAAGACTGGCGCGGCGTACGTGATGTTGCGCAGTCGAGCTTCCTGGGGATAGAGTAGCTCCTCACTGCCGTCGGCCTCGCGAACGCGCGGTGTGACGATCCGCACGTCGCCGAGTTCGACGAAGACGGGCTCTTCGCCCTCCTTGTCGCCGATGTCAGTGTCGATCGTCGCCTTCTCGTCGACGACGTCCTGCATCCCTCGCTCCAGGAAGTTGTTGAACGAGCGGAAGTGGTGCTCGGCCAGGCGCTCACGCGAGAAGTACTCCCGTGAAATCTGCCGTCGGTCACTGGTTTCCATCAGTCGACCACCAGCCTGTACACTGTCGCCTGGTCGGTCGTTCGCGAGTCACGCGTAATCTCGATGACGTCACCCACGGCCGCGTCACCGGGACAGGCTTTGTCCTTGCGCTTGATCTTTGGCAGATCGGTTTTCTTGATGCTATACTCCTCGAGAACCGTCTCGATCTCGGCCGGATCGAGGACGGTGTGGTCCGGGACGAGTTCGTGTTGATGTACGTCTACCATGTTTGTTGGGGCGTCCGGCAAGTGGAGAAGGTTGCTGTCACAAGATACTACAGTAGGCTCTAGCCGGGATCCATTTAACGCTTACCAAGTGTGCCTGCTGTCGCTACCCGGCCCCGCGGCCGGCCGCTGCGTTACCTGCCTATTGGGGGAACACACTCATAGGCGTTTGGGTAGGGCCGACACACCCGAGAGAACCCTGCTCCGTGCCGTCGGGGCCGCCCATCGGCGCAGGAAAGCGACTCACGTCAGTGAATCACACTCGGTCCGGCGTTTGGAAAGCCTTAAGCATGCCACCCGGATACCTGAAAGTACGACAGGCCCGGGTGGTGTAGTGGCCCATCATACAACCCTGTCACGGTTGTGACGCGGGTTCAAATCCCGCCTCGGGCGTGTTTTTCGACGCGACAAGAACGAGAAGCGACGCCACCGTCAGTCACGAGGCGCCTCCTCCCCGATACGATCACGTTCGGACCAAGCTTATTCTGAGTGCCGCTTGAAGCCCCGACGATGCTCGACATTGGCGACGTTGCACCGACGTTTACGGCGACGCGTGGAACGAGTGAGCACGAATCGTTCGATCTGGCAGACCACGTCGGCGACGGGCCGATAGTGCTGGCCTTTTTCCCGGGCGCGTTCACCCCACCCTGCACGAACGAGATGGTCGCCTTCCAGGAGCGTCACGCGACGTTCGCGGACGCTGGCGCGACGATCCTCGGCGTGAGTGCCGATTCACCGTTCTCGCAGGGTGCGTTTCGCGACGAGCATAGCCTCGAGTTCGACCTCGTGAGTGACATGGCGGGGACCGCGATCGACGCCTACGACCTCGAAATCGACATCGAAGCTCTCGGACTGTATGGCATCGCGAACCGTGCAGTGTTCGTCATCGACACCGATGGGGCCATCGCGTATCGCTGGGTCGCGGACGCTCCGACAAACGAACCGGACTACGACGCCGTGCTCGACGCCGTTAAGGCGGCCTGAATCGCGTTCTGCCGACCTCCTTCTCCGGCTCGACGGCGTTCTGATACTCGAACTATCGCTCGGCACCCGTTCAATGCGCGGTGGATCGATCCGCCGCTGGACACCCTCCCACGGTCCGAGCAGCCATGCCATCGATTACCCCATCGTACGGCGTTCCCCCTCTGCAGCATACCGACTGGTCGGTACCGCCTCGTCGTCACGACTCGGAGGCGGCACGCAGAAGGCCGTCCTGCCAAAAGCCCTCGAACCGGCGCTTTTCGTCCGAACAAGATGGTATGGTATTTTCCGTCTGGCAATTGTTATTGAATGGCATGAATGGGCTCCGGGCGCGCCTGAACAAGAGTGCGGCACGAGTCGCTGGGATCTATCTCCTGGCGGCCGTGGTCTGGATCGTCCTGACCGATCTGGGGGCGCTGCAGGTCGTCCTGGACCCTATCGCGCTGACGAGCCTCCAGACGGCGAAAGGACTCATGTTCGTCACGGTCAGTGCCGGCCTTCTCTACGTTTTGATCGCGCGCGAACACCGGCGGCTTTCGAACACGAACGAGGAACTGGAACTCGCGCTCAGACACGCAAGCGTCCTCCACCGGCTCCTCCGACACAACCTTCGCAATAGTTGTGATGTCGTGTTGAACAACGTCGAATTGCTCAGGGCAAACAAGACCGACGAGACGGCGGCGTACGATCGGATCGAACGGCAGGCGGAAGCGCTCAGTGCCATCGCCGAGAAGTCACGTCACCTTCGTGATCTCGTCCTTGCTGAGGAACCGTCGGTCTGCAACCTGGATCTCGGAGTCGTCGTCAGCGATCAAGTAGCCACCGTTCGCGACGAATTCCAGGCTGTTGACATCAGCGTGGACATCTTATCACACAGCGAGGCTCTGGCACACCCCCGAATCGGAATCGGCATCGAGGAATTGCTTCGAAACGCCATCATTCACGGGAATCCTGCGGAGACGAGCGTCGCCGTGTCCGTGTTCGAGACCGACGATACTGTGACGGTGCAAGTCGAGGACGCGGGGCCAGGACTGCCGCCGATGGAACGAGCGGTGCTTAAAGGATCTACCGAGGAACCACTCGAACACTCACGAGGAATCGGTCTCTGGCTCGTCCAGTTTCTCGTCGCCCGGTCCAACGGCAGCGTCTCGACCAGCGATCGGGAGCCGACGGGTAGCACGATTCGGTTACAGTTCCAGCGAGCGGAGTGATCCCGACGAAAAGGGGGAGAGAAGTACCCCTGCCCTGTCAAGAGGGGTGTCCATCCCACCTCGGGAAGGACACTGAGGTGGTTGGATTCGGTCGGTATAGCTTTTGTGCCGTGATCGGTCCCACCCGGCTGGAACCCCATCGGCCGTGCGAGCCGTGGCTGCCTCTCAGTGAGTTCCGCGATGGACGCACCAACGCATTTACCGACCGAGTTCCTTGGAAGCCTATGGATGACGTGAGCGAAGAGATGCCGCGAGCGATCGTGGAGGGCTTTCTGGATCGCGAGCGTGGCGCCCGCGCACTCCTCGACGAACTCGAAAAACTCGTCGTCGAAGGCCGCCACGACGAGGTCCGTGAACGGATCCGGTCGCTGGCGGACAATGATGAAGCAGTCTTCTACACGGTCGCCTTTTCGCTGACGAATTCGACGCAGTTTTTCGGCGACGTCGAGGCACAACTCGACGTTACCGCCGCCGACCGACTACGCGACGTCGCGGAGACCTATCCCTCGCTCGCCGAACCGTTCGCCATGGTCAGTCGAGAGGACTCGGAGGACCGGAAAAATCCCATCACGGACACCCGGTATTCGGTAAGTTTCCACCACGCAATGGAGACGCCAGTTATCAGCTACGCGCCGATGTCCGGGGACCGCGAGCTGTACGAATCCCGGGCGACGCCCTCGGAGGTACTGCACCTCGCTTCGGACCTCGTCACCGCGAGTACGGATGCGATCGAGGTGGCACTCGACCACGACCATTCGGTCAACACCGAAGAACTCGGAGAACTCATCGATCGACGGGAGGAACTCGAGTCCGCGATCGGGCGACTCCAGGACGATCTCGACGAACTCCGTCGAACGCCGATCGAGGACCGGGAATCCTGAGGGAACCTCGACCGCTGGCGGGTGCGTTTATGTAGCGCCGGCCGATAGTGGCTTTCATTCAATGGGCATCGATCGACTCTCGGAGCAGGTCGAGAAGGAAGGCCGGGACCTCCAGGTACTCGAAACAGTGACCGACGAGGGCCCGATCGGTATCGTCCGCATTGCCGCGACGACCGGCATTGACGAGCACAAGGTGCGGTATTCGTTGCGGATGCTCGAAGACGACGGGCTCGTCGAGCCGACCCAGGACGGTGCGATACCTGCCGAGGACATCGCGGATTCGGCCCAGCGAATCAACGACGGCATCGATCAGCTCGTGGCCCGCCTCGAAGCCATGCGCGACGACCTGCCTGGGACGCAGCACGACGACGAATAGGCCAGCGTCAACCGAGTGCCGTCCCCATCGCACCGCCGAGAAAGATAGCGCCGATCGCGAGAGCGGCCATCCCGATCGCATACCCCACCGCCAGCCGTTGCCGACCGTTTTCGAGCAATCGGACCGTTTCGACCGCGAAAGTCGCAAAGGTCGTGAAAGCACCACAAAAGCCGACGCCGAGTGCGAGGAGGAACGGATCGCCGACCGCAGCGCCAACCAGACCGCCGAGGCAGAGACTCCCCACCACGTTGACGAACACCGTCGTCCGCACGACGCTGTCGAGGACACGTCCCACGAGATACCGAGCGATTGCCCCGAAAATCCCGCCGAAACCCACCAGAAGTAGTTCGATCACGTCGACCACCTCACGAGCAGGGGGCCAGCCACCACTGCGAGGAGTCCGAGGACGATATTCGCACTGACGTAGGCGAGTGCCCAGGGGGGCGAGAAGGTGGTCGCTTCCAGGGCGAACGTACTGTAGGTCGTGAACGAGGAGAGGACGCCGGTGGCGAGGAACAGACGCGTTCGATTCGACACCTGCCCAGCGACAACGGCATCGGAGAGGAGGAGCCCAAGCGCGAAACTGCCAACGACGTTCACTGCCAGCGTGCCGATGGCCCCACTCGGTGCGGACACCGTCACTGCGTGGCGAAACACGGCACCGAGGAACCCACCGATGCCGACGAGACCCACGGCGAGCGGTCGGCGGGGCTGGGTCATGGGCACAGCCTCTCGGGGGACGTACACGATGGTTCCGGTCTCAGCCGAAAAGCGAAATCGCGGCCCGACAAGGATGGGAGCGCCCCGCCGACCGGAGTGTGATGCGCCGTTCCCGGGTGGGAGCGGGTCCCGGATTCACTCCCTCGCCACGTGCACGCCATCCGAGACGCGCGGACTCGCACCACCGTCGGGCGTGTCTCGCTGACGGACGCGGATCGCGTGTGCAGACTCCGTCGCGTCGTCGACCAGCAGCGCATCACCGGGAACTGTCGGCAATCGCTCCAGCAGCGTGCCATCGACGTAGCCGGGTCGGGCGTCTGCAAGCGCCTCGCGGTCCGTCCGATCGGTCAGTCGGTGGGTAACGAGGAGGTCCGACTGGGACGTGGCGACCGACGGCAAGGCACTCGGCCGCTGGGTCGCGAGCACGACGGCGACCCCCGGCTGCCGGCCGCGCGTCAAGAGTCGTTCGAGCGACGGGCCGGCGACGCTGCCATCGAAGGCGTGGGCTTCGTCGACCAGGAGCCAGGGCATCCGGTCGAGCCGCCCCGCTTCACGTGCCTCGTACAGCAAATCTGCCGTTGCCGCGAGGGCGGCGTTCGTCGGTGCGCGATCGACGCCCGAAAGGTCCAGCACGCTCGGCGTAGCGCAGATGTCGCTCGCGTCGCGCCCGGTATCGTCGAACACGCGCCAGGACGCCGCGAGCCTGAGATGGTTCAGCGCGGCCTGCCGCACGGTGTCGGGGGCGGCGGCCGTCTCGACTCGCTGTCGAATCGCCGCGAGCGTCTCGTGCTCGGCGGCTGCCTGCCAGATGAGAGCCCCGGCCCCGCTGGCCGGATCGACGTCGAGGAGGCGACACCAGGCACGTGCGTCGAGAGCGTCGGGAGCGATGGTGGGTCGATCGACTCGCGCACCGACTGGCGATTCGTTGAGCGTCTGGAAGGCGCCCATGGGATCGACCACGACTGGAGCGACGCCGTCCGTGCGGGCGAGTTCCTCCGCCAGAACCGCGAGGGTATAGGATTTCCCGGCCCCACGCTTGCCAACCACGACCGCGACGTGGGGCCGGTCCAGATCGAGTTCGACGGCACCACCTTGGCTGCCATCCTGCGCGCGATAGTGACCGAGCCGTCCCGTGGGGCCGCGCTGGTCCCGCCTGCCGAGAATCACCATGGCCGCGTCTCCCCGCGCTTTCCAAGATAAATCCTCGGCCAGGGGTACGCGCGAACCGGCCGAGGCTTTACATAGGAACCCGCGACCAGGCGTGGCCATGTTCGATGCACTGTGGCGTGACGAACGCGCGATCGAGGGATTGCCGATTCGACTGGTCATTGCACTCGTCGTGGGGGTCGCCAGTCTGAGCGTGATGCTCAACACACTCTCCGGCGTCGAGGCCATCGGGGTGGCGGAGTTAGACGTCAAGCCAGAACCGGAAGTGACGACGACGGGTGAACAGGCAATCCACGTTCAGGTGGTCGGACCGAAGAACGAACCCGTGTCGAACGCGACCGTGGTCGCCCGTGGTGACACTGCCCGCCTTTCCAGCATTACGACGGCGAGAACCGACGCGGACGGCCAGGCAAACATGACCCTCGATCCGACACTCGGGGATAATCAGGCGGACGGTACCGTCGCTTTTGACATCAAACCGCCGGCTGGGGGGCAGTTCGAGGACAGACGCGGCAACACGAAGCTACTCGTCGTGGCCGAATGAGCACGGCGTTGCCGGCGAAACACCGCCTTACCGGCACTCCTGTCGCGAAAGCAACGTATACCTATCGGGGTCCCGTTCCCAGCCCGCTCCATGAAACTCGCCGTCGTCGGGATGGGCAACGCAGGTAGCAAGGTCACGGATCGTTTGCTGGAATTCGAGGCCGATACCGGTCGCTCACTGGTGTCGTCCGTCCTCGCGATCAACTCTGCCTCCGTAGATCTCGCTCGCCTGTCGTACGTCCCCTCCGAAAACCGCCTTCTCCTGGGCCAGACGAACCAGAAAGTCAAGGGCCACGGGGCCGGCGGCGACCCCGACCTCGGTGCTACCGTCACGCGGGCGGACATGGCCGAAATCGAGCGTGCAATGGACGGGATACCGGTCCACGAGATCGACGGCTTCCTCGTCGTCGCCGGCCTCGGCGGTGGCACGGGCAGCGGCGGTGCACCGGTTCTCGCCAGGCGGCTCGGTGAAATCTACGACGAACCCGTTTTCGGTCTGGGCATCATCCCCGGCACCGACGAGGGAGGTCGCGCCTCGCTCAACGCCGCTCGGTCGCTACAGTCGTTTGCCGACGCCACTGACAACCTCATCGCGTTCGACAACGACGCCTGGCGCGGCACCACTGACTCCCTGTCTGCCGGGTACGAGCGGACGAACTGGGAACTCGCACGGCGTATGGTGACGCTACTGGCGGCCGGGGAGATGGACGGATCCCGGATTTCGGAGACGGCGATGGACTCCTCGGACATCCGGCGAACCCTCGCGACGGGCGGGATCAGCACCGTCGCGTACAGCGAGGCACCGATCGAGGAAAGCACGCGCGAGCAGCGGAGTTTGCTCGGACGATTCTCGATGAACGGTGATGCTGGCCAGAGCGAGGGAGAATTGGCGACGAAGGTTCACGGCCTCGTCCGGAAAGCCGTTCAGTCCCGGCTCACCTGTCCGGCCGAGGTGGCCTCGGCCGAGCGCTCGCTGATCGTCATTTCCGGCCCGCCGGAGGAACTGTCTCGCAAGGGACTCGAACGGTCCAGAAAGTGGCTCGAAGAGGTGACCGGCAGCGCCGAGACGATGGCGGGTGACGACCCCAGAGATGGGGCCCAGGCCCTCTCGGCAGTCGTGCTGCTGTCGAACGTGACGGACGTGCCCCGGATCGACGCCCTCCAGCAGCAAGCGGTCACTGCACAGGAGAACATCGATGAGCAGGCCCACGATCGAGAGTCCGAGATCGAAGAACTGGTCACGGACGAGCGGGGTGATCTGGACCCGATCACGTAGACGGGGCGCTCGGCCAGCCAATGCTTATTGTGGGTGGGACAGAGATGCTAGCCATGGTCATGCTGGTCCCGTACGACGGTTCGCCGCTCGCAAAGGCGGCCCTGCGGCGAGCCGCCGAATTCGCTGAGTACACGGGCAAACCGGTCCTCGCGCTGTCGGTGATCCCCGACGAGCCAGGCTTCGCGATCGATCGTGGCTGGATCGACGCCGACGAACCGTTCGACGTCGAGGTCATCGCCGATCGTCTCGCGACGGAGGTCCACGAGATTGCACCCGAGGCGAATGTTCGTCACGAAATCCCCGAAGACGTCAGTTCGATGGCGTCGGTAACGATGGACGTCGTGCGAACCATTCGGAGCGTCGCCGCCGAGGTCGACGCCGCTATCGTCTTCATTGGAAGTGAAAACGCTGGCCGGGTGTCGACGCCCGTGAGTAGCGTCGGTGCACCCGTCTCGGAAGATCCGCAGTACGACGTCCACATCGTGCGGCACGTCCATCACTAAGAGATCCTGGAGCGTGCGCGACGAGTTCGGATCGCGGTGCTTACCGCGTAACCGTCACCGGCACCGGCGAACGCCGCATCACGCTCTCGGCGACGCTGCCGAGGAGCAGGCGCTGGACGCCCGAACGGCCGTGACTTCCCATGACGATTTGATCGACCGCGTTGTCTTCAGCGAACTCGACGATGATGTTCGTCGGTCGTCCCACCTCGACGTGGCGTTCGGTGGTAACGTCCCTGGCAGCAGCGTCGCTCTCGATCTCGTCGAAGATGCCCTCGGCGCGCGCCTTCTCGTTGTCGTACCACTCCTCGGAAAACGACGGGATCGAGGCCTGAGCACTGTATCCGGCCTCTGCTGGATTGATCACGTGAAGGAGGACCAGCGTCGCGTCCGAAAACTCTCGAAAGACGAACGCGCAGGCTTCGTGGGCCTGTTCTGACCCATCGACGGGCACCAAAATGCGCTTTGCCATGCGACGCAATCACACGGCCCACGGCTTCAATCTTCGGCCTCGGGCGGTGGCCAGCCTGGCGCATCAGTGAAAAAGGGTGGCAGTGGCGGCCACTCAGACGGCCGAGTCTTGGACCGAGACGAACTGGGCCGCGGTGTCTGCGGTCGCGAGGAACACTTCCTGGAGATCAGGTGGGTTGGAGACGTCGGCGTCATCGAGAACTGGGGCTGGAACGCGCAGGGTGTCCGCCGGCACGCTCTCGTCACCGTCGACGGCGATGTGCCGTCGACCGACTTTCATAATTAGCGGGAGATCTGTCCGTTCCAGTCCCTCGTCGCTCGCGTACAACTGTTCGTTCACTCGTTCGTGTTGTGCTCGACACATGACTGGGGTGCCATCCGTCGGCTCCACGTAGAGTCGCCCCAGGTAGTAACCGCCCGAAAATCGTTCGAACATTCTATGCGTGTCAACATGACACATGATCTGGTATAAGTCTTTGGCGGCAATTACTACCGGCGATACGCAAGACGTGACCGGCCCGGATGACGCAGCAACTCGAACGACAGTGAACGGGACCCTGGCCGGCCACTGATGGGTATCGTGTTTCCGCTGGTCGCGCCATCTAACCACTGGATAAACGCTATTGGACGATTTCCGGCCGTGATCGTGATGTGTGAACGATGGAAACTGTTGGCGGTGTTTTTGGGGGTGGACCACCCTGTATGGTTCAAGATGGTAAGTCGGCAGACCCTGCTCGTCGTTGGCGTCGTCCTCATCGCCACGTTGTCGGTAGTGGTGCCGGCAGTCAGTGCCTCGGAGGCTGCCGGCGATGGTGCCTTCTCGACTGTCGCCAGTGAGGGCGTGGACGGCACCACGGTTGCGACCCTGACAGTGGCCACCGCACAGACGAACGAAACCTCGGACCCTGGAAACGACACGGGGAACGAATCCGCGTTCGGCACCGAAATGACGGCCTTCATGCAGAGTAACGCGGCTCAAACGGAGGACACCGTCGAGAACGGCATGTGGGAAGCCGCCTTCCAGCGAGCGAACGAGTCAGCGCAGGCCCGACTCGCGACGGCTCGGGTTGGGACGATGAACGATCGGATGACGGCCCTGGTGGAACAGAAAGAGCGGCTCCAGGAACGATATCGGAATGGAACCCTCTCTCACAGCGAGTACGTGCGTGCGGCCAGTGAACTACACGGACGCATTGCCGCACTCAAGAGTGGGACGAACGTGACGGCAAACGCTGCTGAACGGGCAGGGCTGAATCGAACTGCCCTCGAAACGCTCAGGACCCAGGCCAAGAACATGAGCGGGCCGGACATCGCGGGCGTCGCTCGAGGACTGACGACCGGTGAGCGAGGGCCGCCGACGAGCGTCCCCGGACAGGGGCCACCTGGCGCGGATCGAACCGAGCAATCCAACGATCGGGCAGGGACTGCCGGGAACGGATCGACCGACAGGGCCGGGAACGAAACCGCTGGCGACGCTGAAACGGACAGTTCTGGTGCTGGTACGGGAAACGGTAACGGCAGTGCGGGTGAGGACCGTGGCGGCGCTGGCGGCAAGGACCCCGGCAGCGGGGGCTCTGGCGGCCAGGGTGGGGAGAATCCGGGCCGCAGCCCGCGATGACCGGGGGAGAGGTACGCTTTTGACGCGGTAGCCCTTACGTCGGGTGAATGGACTCCGCCGAACTGCTCGACCTTCTCGGGAACGACAATCGGCGCCGGATTTTGCGACTCCTCTCGCACAAGCCCTGCTACGTCACCGAGATTAGCGAATACCTCGGCGTGAGTCCCAAAGCCGTCATCGACCACCTCAGGCGACTCGAAGCGGCGAACCTCGTCGAAAGCCACACCGACGATGGCCGACGAAAGTACTTCTCGATCGCCCGCAACGTTCGGCTCGAAGTCCGGGTGTCCCCCTACCAGTTCGGGACCAAAAGCGGCCATCCGGCGAGTCGGAGCTTCGACATGAGCTCCTGTCGCTACGTCTCGATCGACGTGGCCGTGACTGGCGAGGACGAGGAAAGCGATGAACTCCAGGATCTGGCGGCGCGACTCGAACGGCTCGAACAGCTCGAAAACGAACTTTCACTCGCCCAGCGCTGGGTCCAGGGGCGCGCAACCGACATTCGCCAGCAGTTCAACGACGTCGTAGACGACGGGGATGGCCGCCTCCTCGCGGAAGTCGTCGCCGCCATCTCCAACGGCGCCCACGAGGTCTCGGCGATCGCGCGTTCCGTCGACGCCCCGGACGAGATCGTCGAGGAGGCGCTGTCGGAACTCGGCGACCACGGCGTCGTCGAACGGGATGGACAGGACTGGACGCTCCGGGAGTAAGGCGCGGCGGTTTCGATCGAACGAGAGCATTCAAGGTCGGCGGACCGGAACGACGGGGTATGAACGCAGGAGATCGGGTGCGCGTCGATCGGGGTGACCGGACCCTGGAGGGGGTCGTCTTGCCGTCCTCTTCCGCGGAGACGATCGTCGTGAAAGTCGAGGGTGGATACAACGTCGGCGTCACACGTGAGGCGGCGGAGATCGAAGTGCTGGAGTCGGGCGTCCACCAGGTCGAGGACGCACAAGCGGAGACGGGGACGTCGGCGATCGAGTTCGACGAGGACCTGCCGACGGTGGCGCTGATCTCGACCGGTGGGACCATCGCGTCGACCGTCGACTACCGGACGGGCGCCGTGACGGCCCAGTTCGACGCCGAAGACGTGCTCCGGGCCGTGCCAGACCTGGCGGGGATGGCGAACTATCGCGGTCGGGTCGTCGCGAACATTCTCTCGGAGAACATGACGACTGCGGTCTGGCAGGACCTGGCGCGGGCGATCCACGAGGAAATCGAGCAAGGTGCGGACGGCGTCGTCGTCATGCACGGCACGGACACCATGCAATTTTCCGCGAGTGCGATGGCGTTCATGCTGGATACGCCAGTCCCCATCGTCTTCACGGGGAGCCAGCGCTCGGCGGACCGACCCTCCTCGGACAACGTGATGAACGCCGTTTGCTCAGTTGCGGCCGCAACGAGTGACTGTGCGGAAGTCCTCGTCTGCATGCACGAAAACGAATCCGACGACGTGTGTGCACTCCACCGGGCCACTCGCGTCCGCAAGAATCACACCTCCCGACGGGACGCCTTCGAGACGGTCGGCGCGAAGCCACTCGGGCAGGTCGACTACGAGAGCGAGACGGTAACGTTCCACCGTGACTATCGCGAACGCCCAGAGGACAACGGCGTGTTGGACGTCGATCCGGACCTGGCGACGGACGTCGAACTCCTGACGTTCACGCCCGGTGCGGACCCGGCCCTCCTCGAAACCTGCGAGGGGAAGGCCGGCGTCGTGATCGCCGGGACCGGCCTTGGCCACGTCAACGAGGAATGGATCCCCGTCATCGACGACCTGACCGACGACGGGACGGCCGTCGTGATGACGAGCCAGTGTCTGGAAGGCCGCGTCTGTGACCGTGTGTACGACACCGGTCGTGACCTGCTCGACGCGGGCATCATCGAGGGTGAGGACATGGTGCCGGGCACCGCGAAAGTCAAACTGATGTGGGCCCTGGCAAACGTCGATAGCGTCGAGGAAGCGATGAGCACGTCACTCGCGGGCGAAATTCAGGATCGGTCCGTCCCCTGGACCTGAGCATCAGCCGGCGCCGCCCGCCGTCTCGCTACCCACCCGATACCGGTGGGAACAGCGCCAGTTCTGCGTCGGCCTCGACTGGCTCGGCGAGGCCTGCACCGTCCCGGAAGGGGTCGCGGCCGTCGACCAGGAGCCGCAGGTGGTCACGGATCTCCCCATCCGCGAGGACGTCCGCCGTCAGTGCCGGCTCTGCATCCAGGAGCGCCTCCAGCGCGTCACCGACGGTTGCAACGTCGTCGTCGATGGACACCGTCGTGGTGTTCGCGGTTTCTGCGAGCGTTGCGAACAGCTTCCACTGCATACGATCAGCGTTCGGCTGGAAACCAAATGAGCGTACTGGTTCGGCAATCCTTGGCGGAGTGGCCGCGACCGGGCGAGTCGAAAACGGGGCATCGGCCGGTAGCAATTCGGACTCGAGTGACGCCTCGATCGTGGTTAATCGTCTTCGTACGGTCGATCGATCGCGCCCGCGTCGGGGTCCACACTCGACGGTGTCTTCCCATCGGTCTCGGGGCTGGTCGACGGCTCGGCAGCCGCCGCCAGTTCGAGTTTTCGCAATGACTCCGGCGTCGCGATGGCGTACAGTTCGTCGCCGACAGCGAGTGTCCGCTCCCTGCGTGGGAGAGCGTCCAGGTGTCCGTCTGCGTCGGCGATCGCGACGATCGCGACGTCGATCGCTGCCAGGGCCGCCCCGTCGAGGTCGCTGCCCGCCGCCACGGTCACCGTCCCCATCGTCTCGTCGGCCGCCCGTAACAGCGAGGCGAACTCCCGGTCCGGTCGGTCCTGGACGGGGAGCGTGATGAGGCTGTACCGCGTCCGATCGTCGAGTTTGTCGACGTCGCCGGCGTCGACGGCCAGGGTAACGACGTCGTCGGCGACGCCGCGAAGTTCCGCTGTGACGACCCGCTCGGGTGGGTCCCGCGTCCAGACCTGAACGAGGTCACCCGCACTCGCGGCGAAGGCGGGATCGGCCTGAATCGCGACCGCCGCCGTCTCCGGGGGCAGGGTTGGTCCGATGCCTGCGGCCCGTGAGCCAACGGCCAGGTACTCGACGGTCCCGTCTTCGGCCAGTTCGACGTCGACGTGGCCGACCGCGAAATCCGTCTTGATACGCTGGGTGAGCCGCTCCCGCAACTCCGCGACCGTGATCCGACGGGGGAAGTCGAAGCGTTCGCCTGCCAGCGCCGCCTTCGTTTCCGCTCCGACGGAGTCGTACCCAGTGACGTCGTCGATAGCTTCCGGTAACTCGACGGTGACCACGCGCCCGACGCTTTTCACCAAAGAGCCACCGATCGACCCGACGCCGTTGCTCCTCACCGGAACGGCGATGCGCTTTGCCAGGCGGTCACCGACGCTGACACCGAACAGCGCACCGCCGCCAGCGACGACGAACACCGCGAGGTTCAGCAGGATCGCCAGCGGCGAAAAGAGCTGATCGTTGCCCGCGATAACCTGGCCGAGCCAGCCAGTCGTGCCGATCGTGGTCGCGACGACGCTCAGGCCCACCAGCACCGGCAGCCCGGCGGGGACGCGTTCGTGAACGTACCAGCGGTAGGGGAAGGCAATGGCCCCGGCGATTCCCGCGACCACGAGCGTCAGGGCCGCGATTCCCGCGAGCGTGGCGCTGAGCTGGTCCATAGGCGGGAGTTGCTGGAGGACGAACCAGATAGTCCCACCGGCGCCGTCAATCACGCGACCGCCTCCTGAAAGCCCGAGAGCGCGTCGCGACTCCCGACGGCGTACAGTTCGTCCCCCGCGTCGATCGTGATGTGCCCATCCGGTGCCAGTTGCCATCCGTCGTCCGTCCGCACTGCCATGACGGCAACGTCGTGGGTGTCCCGGACCGCTGCGTCGGCGAGCGTCCGGCCATCGAGAGTCCCACCAGCGGCGACGGTAATCCTCCGGAATCGGCGGCCGGCGCGACGGAGGAGCGAGATGAGTTCGTACTCCTGGCGAATCCCACGCGATTCGACGACGACGCGAGCGCGGTCGGCCGCCACCAGCGGTTCCGCGTCCGTCCGGTCCACCGCGACGGTTATCCGCCCCTCGCCGCCGTTCGTCGTCGGTGCGTTGACCGGCGTGGGGACGGCATCGTCCTCACCCGCGCCGTCGGCGATCGGCGGGCCGTCACCGGGCCCGGCCGACGGAGCGGGGTCCGCGTCCGCCCCGTCGGCCGTCGATTTGGTGGGAGAGCCGTTCGTTTGCGCACTGACGAGCGTGCCGCCGATCGCAATGTCGTCGGTCTCCAGTCGCACTTCGTCGCCCCTGGCGAGCCCCGTCGGGAGGACCGCGGCGACCGAGACCGCCCGTTTTCCGTCGCCGACCCGGCGCGAAAGGCCGGAAAACGGCGGTGCCGCCGCCACCGTCGCCCGCCCCTTCTCGTTGATCGCGACCGCGACGTCGCCGAGTTCGTACTCCGTTCGCAGGCGATCGGCGAGGCGCTTTTCCAGTTCCGCGAGTCGAAGGTCCGCCGGGAACGACCACTCTCCGCGCCCGATTTCGGCCCGGAGATCGGGCGAGAGAGGCGGGTAGCCTTCGATGTCTGCCACCTCGCCCGCGACGTGAATCGTCGCTTCCCCACGGCCGCCGACGAAGTCGATCACGTCGGTCGAGAGCGTTCGTTCTCGGAGCCCCTTCAGCGAAAGTCGCCGGGGGAAGGTCGCCCCCATTGTGTCGCCGCGGCTGTGGGCGTACAGTGACATCATCAGGACGACGATCAGCGCTACGATGACCGTCGTCGCGTTCGCCGAGGAGGTGATCGTCGGATCCAGGATCGCTAACAGTCCACCGTTGACGCCGGCGAGAGCGACGGCAAAGACGACCACACCGAACCCGGGCAGCGTCACGCCGGTGAAATACTTGAACAGAAACCCCATCCCCCAGGCAGCGAGCGCTGGGATGATTCCGATGAGAACTCCCAGATAGATGCCCGCCATTATTTCGACGGGGAGGGGTGCCATATGGACCTCTTGTGGACGCCCCTGCTAAATCGGTTCCGTCTGGGTATGCTGCCGCCCCGCACGACCCGCGGCGCAAAGCCATATCGTTTAAACAGGCCCACACGAGTGAATGATGCATGGATCGACTTCGGGAGTTGTTCGGGGTCCGCGCGACGCTTGCACTCCCGACCCTCGTCGCGATCCTCTCGTTCGTCACTGGCGTCGCAAACATCAGCGCCCGATCGGTGACGGCCGGTCCGCTGGCAGACCTCCTGCCGCTGTGGGTCGAACAGACAGCTGGCTTCACCGGCACGCTCACTGGCTTCTTGCTCCTGGCGAGCGTCTACGGCCTGCGCCGGCGACTGCGAATCGCCTGGTACACCACCGTCTTGCTGCTCCCGATCACTGCCTTGCAGGGCCTCCTGCAGGGGATCGCGGACGTGCCGGTGGTGGGTCCGGTCCCCGTCTCCGCGCCGCTTGTCGTCTTCTCCTTGCTCTCACTGCCGACGGTCCTTCTCAACTACCGCCTGTTCGATCGGCAAATACAGCTTTCCACGGCCCAGCAGGCGGCGATCGGTGCGCTCGTCGGCGCGCAGGTGTACATCACCGCGGGGACCTACGCCCTCCGGGAGCAATTCGTCAACGTCGACACGCTCATGGACGCCTTCTACTACGGCGTCGTCACGGCGAGTACGGTCGGGTACGGCGACATTACGCCCGCGGCGGACTCCCAGTCCGCGAAACTGTTTACGCTCTCGGTCGTTCTCGTCGGTACCTCTGCCTTCGCCCTGGCGATCGGGTCCGTGCTCGGCCCCGCGATCCAGGCCCGCCTGTCGAAAGCCCTCGGAACCATGACCGATTCACAGCTCGAACTCCTCGAGGACCACGTGCTGGTCCTCGGCTACGGCGACCTGACAGAACCGATCCTCGACGAACTCGGCGACGCGACGCCGTACATCGTCATCACCGACGATCCGGACACCGCCGCCCGCCTGAAAAGCCGCGACATCGACGTCCTGACGGCGAATCCCAGCGACGAGGAACCACTGATTCGCGCGGGAATCGAGCGAGCCCGTGCGGCCGTCGTCGCCACGGAAAACGACGCCGAAGACGCGCTGACGATCCTCACCGCCCGGGAACTGAACCCCGAGTTGCGAATCATCGCCGCCGCGACGGATCGCGAAAACGAGAACAAACTCCGTCGGGCCGGGGCAGACGAAGTGATCAGTCCCGCGGTCATCGGCGGACACATGCTCGTCGAGTCTGCCCTCGAACGCCGGAACGTCGAACAGCAGGCCGACGAGATCGTCGAGGACAAGTAGCAACGGATACCGATCCCCGACAACCACGGCTTTCGTGTTGTTTCACGCTGCTCCGGTTGCCGAGTCATCCAGTCACTGGAGCGTGTCGGTTCAGTGCCGATCGACGATCGCCACGTCGGTCTCCAGGTCGTCGATCCGTTCGAAGGTCGGTGGGGAGATGAGTCGCGACGCGGCACTGCGGTCGCGGCTCGCGCCCATGAAGACGAGGTCGTACTCCCGGGCGGCCGAGGCGAGGTAGGCTTCGATCGACTGGCGGGAAACGCGCGTCTCGATGGGCCCGTCGAAGGGTTCGACGACGTTGGCCAGCATCCCTTCGGCCCGGCGGTGATCCCCCGCGTCGCCGACGCAGTGTGAGACGCCGACGCTACCGCCCTCGCCCACGAGGCGAAGGGCGAAATCGACCATGCTGTGGGCAACGTCGCTCGCCCCGCGAACCGGGACGAGCACGCGTCGCCAGCGCGTCCGTTCCGGCGTCGCCGACCGGTGGACGAGGACGTCGAACTCGCTTTTGAACAGTCGTCGGATGTGCGGGGCGAGCATGCCGCGGCTCGTTTGGTAGCTCACGGCGATGAGATCGCAGTTCGCCCTGCTTGCCGCTCGCGTGATCGTGGCCGCACGATTCGTCCCGTCGACTGCGACGATGACCTCACACGGCACGCCGACCTCCGCCTCGATCGTCTCTGCGCGTTGTTCGAGGACCTTTGCGGTTTCGGCGACGGCGGCACGCTCCGGATCGTCGGCGCCCGAATCCCCCGATCCGGTTCGAGTGCCGCCGTCGGTAGCGAGTGTTTCGCCGCGGTCGAGAGCGGCGACTTTGCTCGCCGCCGCGTCTTCGTCCGTGACCACGTCCAGGAGCACGACCTTGCCAGCGTCGTGGGCGGCGGCGATTCGAGCCCCAAGCATCGCTGTGGAATGTGGGTTCGGCCCGCTCATCGGGACGAGGACGTGATCGTCGCCCTTCGTCGATTCGTAGAGGATCCGGGCGCGCTGCTCGTAGAACCGGTCACGCCAGACGACGAAGACGCCCGCGACGACGAGCGTCGACAGGGCGACGCTGGCGACGAAGGCCGGCATCGTCGCCGGTGGTACGAGCAGGGCGAGCAACGCCGTCGAATACGCCGCTGGCTCCTCGACGTCGAGCAGCCAGGTGGTGGCCGTCGTGAAGAACACGGAGAGGGCGGCCCCCGGGGCGGTGACCACGAGGGTCCCGGTGGCCGTGACCCCGAGGAGTGTCGTGGAGACCCAGAGCGCCATCCAGCCACTGAGCGCGCCGACCAGCAGCCCGCTGACGAAGCGCGTCGGCGACGCGTAGCGCCCCTCTGGCTGGGCAAAGAGCGTGTAGGCACCGGCGGCAAGCGGCGGAAAGAGCAGGAACGACAGGGCGTCGATGGCATTCGACAGCAGCGTGACGCCACCGATGATGATCGGCAGGAGGACCAGGACCGAGAGGTGGAGGAGATTCTCCGTCGTTTCCAGCCAGCGGCGAAAGGCGTGGAGTTCTCGACGTGCGAGCCGCCGAAGCCGGGAAAACAGCGCCAGCACCCGCGCTCGGAGCCCGTCGCGCATACCCAGCGATTGCGCGTCGCAGGGATAAATCCCACCGACAGGGTCTCGACACTCCGCCCGCGCCGGCCAGTTACAGTTCCGTCGTCGCGTCCAGCGCGATGGCGATCATGCGGCCAACGTTGTTCCGTGCCTTCGCGGGCAACTCCTCGTCCTCGGTTTCCCCTTTCTGGGTCCCCTCGACGAGGTTACCGTCGACCGTACAGATCGCCCCGGCGCGCAACCCCTTGCGTCGCGCGAGCGTGAATATCGCCGCAGCTTCCATTTCCACGGCGAGCACGCCCGCAGCCGCCCAGTCCTCGACGTACTCCGGGGTCTCCGCGTAGAAGGCATCGTCCGTTGCGACGGGACCGACGTGAACGTCCTCGTCGTTGGCCTCCGCGCCGTCGACGAGTGCGTCGAGGACGTCGTAGGTGGGGACGGCCGGGACTGCGTTGTTCTCGTAGCGCTCGCTCGTCCCTTCGTCCTTGCTGGCCCCGGTTGCGACGACCATGTCGCCGATCTCGATATCGGATTGCAGTGCGCCGGTCGTCCCGACGCGAAGGAAGGTCTCGACGCCGACGGCGGCCAGTTCCTCCACGGCGATGGCCGCGGATGGCGACCCGATGCCCGTCGAACAGAGCGTAATCTCACGGCCCTCGTAGGTCGCGTTGACGACGCGATATTCCCGATTTTCCGCGACGACCGTCGATTCCTCGCACTGTTCGGCTATTCGATCGACGCGATCTGGATCGCCCGGCAAGAGCGCGATGTCGGCCAGGTCACCCGGTTCCACCAGGAGATGCGGTTGTTTTGCCATATCTCGGCCGACGGCCGGCGAGTGGATAAAACGCCCCGATCATCGATCCCTGGACGGAGTCCCTGACGCCATCTCGTGAGTAACGCAAACGAGTTGAACGCTTTCTCTCCCCTCCATCTGGGTCAGGACATCGCGGGTCTCATCGAGGGGGGTCTTTGCTCACTCTCGCACTCGGGGCGACCGCTACACGCTTCGTATTGCTGAAGTACGATTGAATCTCGATGATTACTGTGGGCGAGTCAGCGAAGATTGCTCGCCTTTTCATTCAGATCACTATCTCCGCACCCGGAGAGAATTTCGAGCAGGGGCGTGTTCGTTTCGAGGGACGCTGACAGGTTCATTTTCTGGGATCAGATCAACACGCGCACCTCTCGAGTGACACACTCAGAATCAAACTCTCACAAATAGTCAAGTGCCTCTTACGACACTACCAGATCTGTAAGACGCAAGATGACACCTTCGTAACTGGGGGTGTGATAACCACTTACATACTTAACGCTGGCTAGCTACATGGCAACCATCTATGGACGCGGACGGTGGAATTCGTGTTCTTCATGTCGACGATGAGCCGGCTTTTACCGACATGGTTGTCACATTTCTCGAACGTGAACACGACCGAATTAGTGCGCAGGCGGCGACCAGCCCGGCCAATGGATTAGAACAACTAGAGGAGCAGGATATTGATTGTATCGTGTCGGACTACGACATGCCAGGGACGAACGGCATCGAATTTCTTGATGCTGTTCGTGAGCAGTATCCGGACCTCCCGTTCATTCTCTACACCGGCAAAGGGTCGGAAGAAATCGCCAGTGACGCGATTTCCGCTGGCGTCACTGACTATCTACAGAAGGAATCGGGCTCAGGTCACTACACCGTCTTGGCAAATCGGATCAGTAATGCCGTCGAACAATATCACTCTCGGCAAGCGGTGCAAGAAACCGAGCAGAAACTCTCGGAACTCGCCGAACGAACGGACGATGTGCTGTTCATGGTTGACGAAGACTGGAGTCAACTCCTGTACATCAACTCTTCATACGAGGAAACCTGGGGCGGGTCGATCGAGGATCTCAAGGATGATCCACGGTCTTTCCTGGAGCTCATTCATCCAGAAGACCAGGAACGGGCCCGTGAATCGATGGAACAACTGTTGAAGGGTGAACCATCAAAATTGGAGTATCGAGTGGTTCGACCGGATGGAGAGCAGCGATGGGTTCGTGGCGACACCCAACCCATTCGAGATGACGACGGAACCACACTCCGTATCGTCGGCCAGGTCCGGGATATTACGGAACAAAAGCAACGCGAGTTGCACCTCGAAACGATTATTGGGAACCTTCCGGGGTACGTTTATCGCCACGAGTACGATTCAGAATACCCGCTGCTGTTCGTCAAAGGAGATGCTGAGACGGTCACTGGCTATACGGCGACGGAATTAGAAGAGGAAGTCATCCGCGCAGAGGAGATAATCCATCCTGATGACCGAGAAGACCTCTGGGCCGACCATATTGCGGGACTCGAATCATCGGGCCGATTCGATTCGACATACCGCATCATTACCAAAGATGGTGACATTCGGTGGATCCACGACCAGGGCCAGTTGATTGAGGACCCGGTAACTGGTGAAGCGGTAATTGAAGGATTTATCACTGACGTTTCAGATCAAATCCAGCGAGAACGTGAGATCAAGACGCAAAAGAGCTTCATTAACGAGAGCCTGGATGCGCTGCAGGATGTTTTCTATGTCATCGATAGGAACGGAGACCTGGTTCGGTGGAACGAGCGTGTGCCAGCGGTATCCGGCTACACTGCGGCAGAACTCGATGAGATGAACGCGGCCGAGTTTTTCGCCGAGGAGCATCGCGAACGCATCAACAATAGTGTTGAAGAGATCATGCAGACAGGCTCGTCCGTTGTTCAGGCGGATATCCTCACTGCGGATGGCGAGCGACGTCCGTTCGAGCTCCGCGGCACTCGCCTGACGGATTCGTATCGAGGCGAAACAGTCGCAGTTGGAACTGGCCGAGATATCTCAGACCAGGTTCAACGGGAGCGGGAACTGGAACGAATACGCGATCTCTTTGAAGAGGCTGAACGACTGGGGAATTTGGGTGCCTGGGAATTCGACGCGAACGGAACAGTCGTCTGGACGGATGGCACCCGTCGAATCCACGAGGTCGACACTGAGGATGCCCCGGCTTTGGAAGAAGCTATCGGGTACTTTCATCCCGAAGACAGGGCGAGGATCCAACAAGCGGCCGATACCGCCCTGAAGACTGGAGACTCATTCGACCAGGAGCTTCGACTGATAACCGCGAAGGAAAACCAGCGTTGGATTCGCACGCGGGGGAAACTGCTATCCGGTGCGGACCCTGGCACGGTTCGTGGCTTTATCCAGGATATCACCAAACAAAAGGAGCGAGAACGGGAACTCCAGCAAATCACAGCACGTCTCGAGGCACTGTTCGAAGACTCCCCGGATATGATCAACGTCCACGACAGCGACGGGACCATTCTCGATGTCAATACCTACCTGTGCGATGCGACAAACTACAGCGAAGCGGAACTCGTCGGGATGAAGGTCTGGGACCTCGACCAAGCAATCGATCCTGACCAGGCGCACGACCTGTGGGCGGATATGGAAATCGGAGAACGACGGGAAGTCGAAGGTGTCTATCAGCGTCGTGATGACTCAACGTTCCCAGTCAAAGTTCATATCCGACGACTCGACAATGCTGAAGGCAACAGATTCGCGGTTATCAGTCGAGACATTTCAGATCAGAAACAACGAGAGAAGAACCTTCAACAAGAACGTGATCGGCTCGACGAGTTCGCCAGTGTCGTTTCCCACGATATTCGGAGTCCGTTGAGCATCGCTCAGGGACGATTGGAACTCTTGCGGGAAGAGTCTGGCAGTGATCACATCGAACCAATCGACCGTGCACTGACGCGGATAGATACTCTCAGTGAGGACCTCCTGACTCTGGCTCGTGGCGGTGATTACGTGAGTGACACGGAGGCTGTTGATCTCGCGGAGCTATCAGAAAGCTGCTGGCAGAACGTCGAGACAGTCGACGCGACACTTCGAACGCCCTTCGACCGGATGATCCAGGCTGACCCAAGCCGTCTTGCACAATTACTGGAGAATTTGATCCGGAACGCGGTTGAGCATGGTGGTGAGGATGTAACCATTACGGTCGGCGAATTACCGGACGGCTTCTATGTCGAAGACGATGGGGTGGGTATTCCGGAAGTGGAGCGCGACGATGTATTCGGTACCGGCTACTCAACTGTTGCCGATGGCAACGGCTTCGGGCTAAGTATCGTCAAACAGATCGTTGAGGCCCACGACTGGAAAATTCGTATAACGGACGGCGTTGATGGCGGCGCACGGTTCGAGATCACCGGTGTCAAATTTCCCACATAAGAAGTCGCTATTCAGCAAACCGCTTTTGCACGAGTAGATCCCCTCCATCGAACCAGACCTGTATTCGAGCAGTCCATCAGACTCTCAACAATCACCGGCACGGCGAATCAGTCGAGACACAGCACTGCTGAGGTTTGGGACAGGTTGAATACTCTGACACTACATCCAGTCACTGTCGGGAACATCGAACATGATTGCGTGGAGGGGCCCCCATCCCCTCTTTCCCGGCATCTGTGGGTCTTTTGACTGGCGCCTATCGCGCTCTCGATGGCAGCTTTCTCGTGGATTGACCGATGTCGCTGTCAGTCAGCGAAAAAATATCTTCCCCAGACTCTCGCACTGTCCTCAGGCCATCGGCTGTCCGACCAGGAAGAGTACGATGTTGTTCGCCGCGGGGCCGAGCCCGACCGCGGCGACGAGCACCAGCACGAGGTTCGCCTGCACTGGGTCCTCGTCGACGTACTCGTTGAACGCGATCACGATGGCCGTCGCCAGAACGATCTTCACCAGCAGGAATAGCCAGCCGACCCCGAGAAACGACGCCGTCGGCAACTCCCCAGCAAAGTCCATGATCGCCCGGGGCAGCGGTGATCGTTCCGCGACCCCGATAACGTCGGCGCCGACGGCGGTCGACGTTCCGTCCAGGGCGTGCGCGAAGATCACCAGGGGCCCGACGAGACGGATGCGCAGAAAGGTGGGTGTCCGCCAGAGGCTGATTGCGAGCGAGACGAGTGCAGTCAATCCGATCGCGGCCAGGAGTGCGATCGCGGGCCAGACGGGCGCGAGCGTCCCGAGCCCGATACCTTGCCAGATCGCCAGCGTGAGCAACACTGTCAGCACGCCGGCGCCCGTAATTCCCAGATACCTGGCCGTGAACGCCCGGCGGCCGGCGATGATGGCGACGGCGGCGACGGCGGTCCAGACCGCGACCGTGAACACGAAGGTCGTGAGATACACCGCCGGCGCCCCGAACAACGGTGCGAAGGGCTCGGAGAAGGCCTCGAGTTGATAGAACGCGTGCAGTGCGCCGCCGACGGCAAGCCAGGGAGCCAGCGCGATGGCCGTTCGCTGGGTGATCGGCGGATTCAACGAGAGCAAAAGCGCCCCGAGGACGAGTGCGGCGGCGAGGAGGGCTCCGAGATAGACGAGTGGTGGGAGGGCAAAGCCCGAAGGGAGTACCATCATGGCAGGTACCGACCGCACGCCGCTAAAAGCTTCTGTAGTCCCGCCAAGATGTTTGTGCCACGCGACGACGTGGTTCGGTCCACAGGGGAGACGTTTTCAATCGAACCCCTCGGAGCGTTTACAGTCGGCGCCCTCCGAGAACCCTTCATGGACGACGTCCCCGATCGTATCGAACACACCGTGCTCGGGCCGACAACGCAGTGGGCCGACGTCGAAGCGGTCCTCGAAACCGCCGCCGACTACGGCATGCGGGCCTGCATTCCGCCCTGTTACGTCGCCAGGGCGGCGCGCTGGAACGAGGGCCGTGCGGACGGAGCAGCCGTCTCGCTCGCCACGGTCGTCGATTTCCCGCACGGACAGGGTGCGACGGAAGCGCGCTGTGGGGCCGCGAAAGTAGCCTGGGCGGACGGCGCCGCGGAACTCGACGTGGTCGTCAACCTCGGTCGGCTCAGGGCGGGCGAGGATCGGCGCGTTCAGGAGGACCTGGAGGAACTGGTCGCCAGCGTCCCGGTCCCAGTGAAACTCATCGTTGAAGCCCCATTGCTCGACGACGCTGCCCTCCACCGCGTCGGCGAACTCGCGGCTGCGGCCGACGTGGCGTATCTGAAGACCGCAACCGGATTCGCCGACGGCGGCGCCACCGTCGACGCGGTCGAAATCCTGGCCGAGTATCTCCCGGTGAAAGCAAGCGGCGGCATCGGATCCTGGGAGCGGGCAAACGCCATGTTCGACGCCGGCGCGGAACGCATCGGGGCGTCGAGCGGTGACGTGATCGTCAGGGAGTGGCGCGAGCAACGGGGGTGAGTGCCTCGGCGAGCGAGCGCCCGCTCGATGGCGCCCAGAGAGCGTGGGGATGCCCCCGATCCGTCGGGCTTTTGAGCACGAGCGCTCTACGACGCATAACACCGATGGCCCGCTATCACATCGAGACGTATGGGTGCACCTCGAACAGGGGTGAGTCCCGGGCCATCGAGCGGGCGCTTCGCGATGGCGGACACCATCCGGCCGACGGCCCGGAATCGGCCGACGTTGCGATTCTCAACACCTGCACGGTCGTCGAGAAGACCGAGCGGAACATGCTTCGCCGGGCCGAGGAACTCGACGCGGAGACGCCGGCCGATCTGATCGTCACTGGTTGCATGGCCCTGGCCCAGGGCGAGCAGTTCCGCGAGGCCGACGTCGACGCCGAAGTCCTCCACTGGGACGACGTGCCCGAGCACGTCCTCAACGGGGAGTGTCCGACCGTCACGCCCGACACCGAACCCGTGCTGGACGGCGTCGTCGGCATCCTACCCATCGCCCGGGGCTGTATGAGCGACTGTTCGTACTGCATCACCAAGCGGGCGACCGGTCGGATCGACTCGCCACCGGTCGAGGAAAACCTGGAGAAAGCACGCGCACTCGTCCACGCCGGCGCGAAAGAAATCCGGATCACGGGCCAGGACACCGGTGTCTACGGCTGGGACAGAAACAAGGGCAAGAGTCTCCTGCCCGAGTTGCTCGATCGCATCTGCACCGAAATCGAGGGCGACTTTCGCGTCCGCATCGGCATGGCCAACCCCAAGGGCATCCACGGCGTCCGCGAGGAACTGGCAGCCCTGTTCGCGACCCACGACGAACTGTACAACTTCCTGCACGCGCCAGTGCAGTCCGGCAGTGACGACGTCCTCGGTGATATGCGCCGGCAACACCAGGTCGCTGAGTACGTTGAGGTCGTCGAGGCCTTCGACGCAGCCCTCGACCACTGGACGCTGGCGACGGACTTCATCGTCGGGTTCCCGACGGCGACCGACCACGACTTCCAGCAGTCGATGGCACTGCTTCGTGAGACTCGACCGTCGAAGATCAACGTGACGCGGTTCTCGAAGCGGCCGGGGACCGACGCCGCTGACATGAAGGGTCTCGGTGGAACGATCAAGAAAGAGCGGTCGAAGGCGATGTCCGAACTGAAGATGGACGTGATGGGCGCGGCGTACCAGCAGATGGTCGCGGACGAGGCGACCCGCGAAGTCCTGCTCGTCGAGGACGGGACCGACGAGTCGCTGGTGGGCTACGACGAGGCGTACCGACAGGTCGTCGTTGCGGACGCCGAGGCGCGGGGACTCGAACTCGGCGAGTTCGTCGAGTGTGCCATCACGAGTCACAACACGGTGTACGCCTTCGGCGAACCAGTCGCCTGAGTAGTCCCCTCACGCCTCCTCGACGCCCGTAAACTCGAACCGCGTTCCCCCCGCCTCGCTCGACGTGACGTCGACCGTCCAGCCGTGCGCGTCCGCGACGTCGGCCACGATACTCAGTCCAAATCCGCTGTTGTCCGCTCGGGTCGAATACCCCGCCTCGAACACCTCCTCGCGTTCTGACTCAGGAATGCCGGGCCCGTCGTCCGCGACGTAGAAACCGTTCTCTCGCGTGCCGACGCGAACGGTCACCGCCTCGGCATTGGCGTCCTGGCCGTCTTGATCGGGGCCCCGGCTGTTGATGGGGAGCCCGTGCTCGACGGCGTTTCTGAACAGGTTCTCGAACGCCCGCTGGAGGCTGCCTTCGTCGGCTTCCACCGCTGCGTCGGTCGTCACCTCAAGCGTTGCACCGGTCGTCTCCACGTGTTGCCACCCCCGCTCCGCAACCTCACTGAGCGCGACCGGGCCGAACTCTACGACTGCCGACCCGTCGCGGGCGAGTGAGAGCACGTCGTCGATGAGCCCGTCCATTCGGTCGAGCGCTCGCGCCACTTCCTCCAGGTGTTCGCTGTCGTACTCGTCACGGACGAGCTCCAGCCGGCCGGCGGCGACGTTGAGTGGGTTCCGAAGGTCGTGAGAAAGGATCCCCGCGAACTCCTCCAGTCGCTCGTTCTTCCGGGCCAGATCCGCGGTGAGTCGTTCGCGGCTTCGCTCGTAACTCAGCCACTGGCCGATCAGATCGACGAGTGTGCGGTCCCACTCGGAGAACTCCTCCTCGCGGGCCTCGGTGTCGTAGAAGCAGACGAGAACCGGATCGTCATCGTCGAGCGAAACCGGCGTGCCGATGTAGGAGGTGATGTCCTCGACCGGCGCCGTGACCCGGTCCCGCTGGACCTGATCCTCGGCGTCGATGTCTTCGATAGCGAGCGAATCACCGGTCCGAACGATCCGATCACAGACGGTGGCCTCACGGGGGAGTACGTCGCCGTCGGTGATCTCACCGTTTGGCGATCTCGCGACGGAGACCATATATTCGTCGTCCTGGACCGTCGCGAAGTTCGCGTACCGAAGATCCAGCGCTTCGGTCCCGACGTCAAGCAGCCCGTCGACTTTTTCTTCGAAACTACTCTCGGTATCCGAAATCAGGCGATACATTTCCCGAAGCACCCGCTCGCGCTGTTTGAGGTCCGTGATGTCCCGGGCGTATCCGAGCACGCCATCGGTTTCGGACCCGGCCAGGGTCAACGGCATCTTGCGCGTCTCCCAGATGTGAGTCTCACCGTCGGCGTCGGTCACTTCCTCGACGGGGAAGTACATCTGCTGATTCGACTCGATCACCTTCTGGTCGTCCTGCCGGTAGGTTTTCGCAGCTTCCTCGTCGAGGAAGTCAAAGTCCGTCTTGCCGACCATATCCTGGGGCGTCGACCCGTACAGTTCGGCGATGGCCTCGTTCGCCAGGATGAACTTCCCGTCGCGATCCTTTGCGAAAATGTTGTCGGGAATCAGATCGATGATCTGGCGAAGCTGGCGCCGGCGCTGGCTCACCGACTCCATCTGTTCGCGATGGGTGACGTCGACGTACAGCGAGTTCGTTCCGATGATATCACCCTCGCCGTTCCGCCGTGGTGAGGCCCGTAAGACCGTCGACACGCGCTCGCCATCGCGGGTGAGCAGATCTCGTTCCTCGGCCAGGAAGTCACCAGCGAGGGCGCGTTCGTACCCCCCTTCCTGCAGCTTTCGGCGGGACTCGTCCGTGTACAGCTCCGCAACCTGCCGCCCACGCAGTTCCGCAGCGGAGTAGCCGAGCGTCTCGGCAAACTGACGATTACACTCCTCGATGAGCAATTCGCCGTCCTCGATGCGCGTGAACGCGAACATCACCGGCGCGTCCTCGAACAGTTCGCGGTACTGGTCTTCGTACTGGCGCTGGAGGCTGACGCGATTGATCGCGTGGGCGACCGTCTCGCCCAGTTCGCCCAGCAGTTCTCGCTCCTCCCGGCCGAAGGTGTTGGTCGGCTGGGCGTACAGCGTCAAGACGCCGTACTCCGCGTCGTCGTACACGAGCGGGACGACGGCGATCGAAGCGTAGTCGTGGACCGAGTTACCGACGACGCGAGCGGGTCCGGATCCATTTTCTCCCGGGAGCACCACGGATTGTTCCTCCAGTGCTTCGGCGATCGGGCCCGCCGCGTCGGCCTCGACCTGCTCGAACCGAAAGTCCTCGGTGTCCGCGTCACGGCCAGCCAGGGCGCGTGGTCGAATCGCGCCACTTCCGGGATCGACGTCACCGATCCAGACGAACTCGTATGGGTCCGCCGCCGCAAGCGTCTCACACACCGCCGTGTCGATTTCTTCGGTGGTGGTTGCCCGAACGAGTGCCGACTGGATCGTGCGGACGAGTTCGGCGATCCGCTTGTAGCGGGTGGCGCGGCCCTCCGAACGGGTCTTCTCGACGGCGTTGACGATTCGGTTGGCGAGCAACTCGTAGTTTTCAGACCCACTTTGCTTGCGAAGATAATCCGTCGCCCCAGCCGAGATGGCGTCACTCGCCACCTCTTCGGACCCCTTCCCGGTGTAGAGCACGAACGGAAGGTCGGGATGGACCTCCCGGACTGCTTCGAGAAATTCGATACCATCGCTTTCGGGCATGTCGTAATCCGAAACGACACAATCGACGTCCGCGGTTTCCAGCCGGTCCAGGGCTTCGGCGGGTGACACGGCTGTCTGGACCGAGAGCCGAGCATTGACGCGCTCGAGATACGTCGCCACCAGATCCGAAAGTTCCGGATCGTCGTCGACGTGGAGCACGTGGATTGCGTCTGGCGAAGCAGTCATCGGCACGTCGCTTCCGATATTATGGAGTATACTAACGTAAAAATTGCTAGCGTCCCGGAGACCGAAACGGGTGTCCCTGGCAGCATTCGGATCGCCGGGAAGCTTGCCATTCGACCAGGCCTCACGTCTCTTCGCCAGCGCGGCAGTCAGCCTCGATCGGTGTATCGATCCACTTCTTCGTCGGCTTTCCACTCGCCGAGTTCTCGCGGGTCGACGTGAACGAACGCGTCGTCGACCGCCGGGAGTTCCTCGATCCGTTCGACGACGGCGGATTCGATGTCGTGGGCCTCCCTGAGCGTCATGTCGCCTTCGACTTCGACGTGGAGGCTGACGTCGATTTCGGGGCCGACGTAGTGGGCGATGACGTCGTGGGCACCGGACACCTCTGGATGTTCGAGGGCGCGACGGACGATGTCACTCCGGAGTTCCTCCGGCGGCGCGGCGCCCACCAGGTAATCGACGTTGTCCGTGACGACCTCGTACCCCGTGTAGAGAATGCCGATGGCGACCACGCCGGCCGCGATCGGATCGAGCAGCGGGGTACCGGCCATCGCACCGCCGACGCCAACGAGCGCGGCGACGGCGGTCAGGATGTCGTTGCGGTTGTCCTTCGCGGTCGCAACCAGCGCCGGTGATCGATGTTCGTTCGCCACGGCGAGACAGTACCGGTAGAGGCCGAACTTGGCAACGGCGGCGAAGGCGAGCACGCCGATCGCGATCGGTCCCCGCGAGACGGCCACGTCGTCGGCGAGAATCGCCGTGGCCGATTGCCACAGGATTACCCCGCCAGCGGCGAAGATGCCGAGTGCGACGAACAGCGAGACGAACGGTTCGATGCGCTCGTGGCCGTGTGGATGTTCGAAATCAGGTGGGCGCGTCGTCAGGTACAGGCCCGCGACGATGACCAGGCTATAGGTGGCGTCTGCGAGGCTGTTCACCGCCTCGGAACCGACCGCGAGACTGCCGGTTGCACTCCAGACGATCGATTTCAGGGCGAGTAGGAGTAGATTGACGCCGAGCACGGCGAGGCCAACCCGTCGCAACGCCGTGCTCCGTGCCATTGGCGGCGATTGTGGGTGATGCCCTATAGCGATACCGGCGTCGGTCTCGTAGACCGAGGTGACTTCCCAGCCGACTCACGCGAACTCGATTCGGATCGCCTGGTCGTCGCCTGGATCGGTCGCCCCATCCTGGGCAGCGAAGGCCTCGCGCAGGCGGTCGTAGGTGTCCGCGATAGCCTCGACGATCACCTGCGTGTCGCCGATCACGGGCATGAAGTTCGTATCGCCCTGCCAGCGTGGGACGACGTGGGTGTGGAGGTGATCCGGGATCGATCCGCCGGCCGGGCCACCGCCGAGGTTCATGCCGGTGTTGAAGCCGTCGGGCTCCAGCGCCGTCTCCAGGGCATCGACGGTGCGTGCCTTCAACCGAGCGTGATCCAGCCGGGTGTCGTCGTCGAGTTCGCTCAGATCGCCGGTGTGGACCGTCGGAATGACCATCGCGTGGCCCGGACTGTAGGGATAGTTGTTCAGCATGACGACGGCGTGGTCCGTCCGGGCGACGATCCGGTGCTCGCGGTCAGCCCCGGCGGCCGGCAGGTCACAGAAGACGCAGTCGACGCCGGGGTTTTGCTCCTCGCGTTCGATCCACTCGATGCGCCACGGGGCGAACACCTGGTCCATGCCAGGCACGTCCGGCCCACCGGGCTAAACGGCTTCGGCGAGCGACGTGGAAAACAGCCCTTAAAAACCTAATGGCCCGACCCTGGAAAAACTGCCTCTTATCGGTTTTCCGAGCTCGATAAACGGTACTGACCTATCTCGGGCCGTCATCGTCGATATCGGGGCGTCGTCTGCGGGTTCTCCCCGTAAACGATGCGAAACCGTTGGGGGTTTTTATACCCTCAGTACCGAATCGTGTGACCGGGATGGCTACCAAACCAGGTGTCGCGGACATGACCGAATCGTGTGCCACGTGTGGCAGAGAGACTCCCCATTCGGTCGCAGTCCACATCCTCACGGAGAGTCGATCCGAGGAGAACGCTGAATTCTCTCGGGAGCCATATCGCGTCAGCAGCTGTCGCAACTGTGGTGCAACGACGAAGACGAGGATGAACAACGCCTGAGCATCCCGGCAGACACGACGCAACATTTCACCACCCCACATCCACCAATTGCGGGCCACCGTTCGGGACCGTGTCGCTTGGCCGCACGGCGGTCCCGGCGGCAGTTGGCCCAACCCCTTCGATAGCTCACGAGTGGTATCACGACGAGCGCGCACGAACTACACTGCGAGAATACCGACTGACTACCGCGAGCGGGTCGTGACCTCACAGCCATCCTCTGTGACGATGATGGTGTGTTCTTTCTGGCTGACGAGGCGTCCTTCGTCTTCGGTGAGCACCGGGTAGCCGGTGACGATGTCTTTTTGCTTGAGGCGGCGAAGCGTCATCTCCGGTCGGTCGATGTCGAGCCAGCGCGCGGCGAAGGGAAGGGTCTGGAACTCCTCGGTGATCTGTTCGAGAGCCTGGCGCGCCTGTCGATTGCGGACGGAGCGCTCGCGCTTGAGCGAAAAGATCTGTTCGACGCTGCCGTCGTGGACTTTGCCGGTGCCGTCCGTCGCGAACGGCTCGATGGCGACTACCTGGCCCGTCTTCAGGGTTGCACCCTGATCGACCGCTCGATTCGGGATGTTCGGCGTCGTGTGCTGTTCCCAGTGGCCGAGCCCGTGGCCGGTGAGGTTGACGACCGGGTTGTAGCCATAGCCCTCGATGGTCTCCTCGATGGCGGCGCCGACCTCGCCGACACTGACGCCGTCCGCGACGACGTCCAGGGCCGCGTCGAGGGCGTCCTCGGCTGCGGCGACCAGCTCATCCTCGCCGGCGAGGTCGACCGTCACCGCGGTGTCGGCGAGCCACCCGTCGATGTGGACGCCGATGTCGAGTTTGACCACGGATTCGCCCAGCGTCCGTTCGTCGCCGGGCTTGGCGGCGCCGTGGGCGGCCTCGTGGTCGACGCTGATGTTGACCGGGAACGCGGGTTCGCCGCCGAGTTCCCGGATGCGATCCTCGATCCACTCGCTCAACTCGAGATAGTTCGTGCCGACCTCGGCGCGCTCGGCCGCCTCGTCGCGCACCTGCGCGAGAATCCGTCCGGCCTCACGATGGTTCTCGTACTGCTCGCTGTCGAGGTCCACGTCGCTCATAGACGCCGTTCGCTGGACGCCGGCAAAGGGGTTTCGTTGAGCCGATGCTCGGTGAGGACGGCTCCTCGCTGGCCTGCCGGGCGGCTCCACCCTCGGCCCAGAACGATACAGTCGGGCGGTCGAGTGATATCGTACCGATATCGAAATGATATCTCAGAGAGTTTTTTTGAACCCAGATTGAGGGGTATGGGCGGTGAATCCGCCGTCGTGGCCCTCCTGATGGAATCGAAATGGCGCTCCTCGTGGTCGGATCGGCGATCCCCACAGGTTTTCCCCCAGTCCGTCGAACGCACCAGCAATGGAGCCAACGGACGACCAGACGGCCTGTTTCGAGGCCGGCATCAAGTTCGGCAGCCTGTATCACCAGTTCGCCGGGACGCCGATTTCCCCGGCGAGTGCGGCCTCGTTGGCGACGGCGATGGAGGAAGCCATCGAGAACCAGCCTCACTGTGCGCACGTCGACGTTCGCATCCGCGAGGACGCGCTCCGGGCGGCCATCGATGCGGCCAGCGCGGAGTACGTCGAACTCACTGGCGAGTTTCTCGACGTCGACATGCGGATCGAGTACCGGGAGACCACCGTGTCGGCGAGCATGGCGATGACCGACGGATACCCACTGATGGCCGTCGAGTCAGTCGAGAGCCAGTAAGATCGCCCGAGGGCTTTACTTTCAGTTGCTGCCGGGCTTTTACCCCCGTTCCGGTCGAATTTTCCGGTATGAGTCAATCGACACTCGGTGACGACGAACTGTTCGGGGAGGCCGCCAACGAGATGCGCGAGGACGTCGAGACCTCGCTTGGAGCGGCCCGCGAGGCGCTACCAGCGGCCGAGGACGTGTGGGAGGTCGACGCGGACAACACGCTTGGGGCACTCAATGCCCTTCGGTCCGGCCTCGACGCCGGCGAGGCCGAGGAGCACCTCCACGATGCCAAAAAGTGGTACACGATGGGCGAGCGCGCCGAGGCCTTCGACGATGCCGCGGATCTCGCCGACGAGATCGAATCCATCGAGGCCCTTCTGGGCGACCTCGGCGACGCGCGAGAGCAGGTCGGCGACCTCACCGCGACGATTCCGCAGGTGAAGGGTGCCCTGGAGGATCTCGACGATTCGTCCGCGGCGACCGCGACCGGTAGCTCGGGCGAGGGCGACGACACCGCGGCCGACGACGCGGAAAGCGAGCCAGAGGCCAAAGCCTGACGCCCCGTCTACGTATCCCGATCCGCCACCGTCGACACGAGGGAGGCCAGCGTCGCTGTGGCTTCCTCTAGGAGTGCTGCACCGCGTTCGGCGCTGGCCTCCCGTGGGTCGCCGACGGTCCCGTTCTCGGTGAACTCCCGAGCGTCGTAGGCGAGATTGACGCTTCCCTCACGAATCCCCCACGAGTCGGCGCCACCACTGGCCGCCGCGTCCAGCTCGTCCTCGTCGACCAGTTCGCTTGCGACGTGCAGGAGGAGACTCGTCTCGACCGGCCCGCCGTGGCCCATGTCCGGTGCGTCGACGGCCTCGAACCAGGTGAAGGGGACGGCGTACGCGTCCGACTCGCGCGTGACCGTGCCACAGACCTCCCGGAGTGGCGCCACGTTGCCACCGTGTCCGTTCACGACGATCACGCGGTCCCAGCCGTGGGCGGCCAGACTCTCGATCGTCTCGCGGACGTACGCGCGGAAGGTGCTCTCCTGGACCCAGAGCGTCCCGGCGAAGTGCCGATGCTCCGCGGCGACGCCAACGGGGATCGCCGGTGCGCGAACGACTGGCTGCTCGCAGGCGTTGACGCCGGCGTCGGCAACCGCCTCGGCCGTCGAAACGTCCGTTCCCAGCGGTGCGTGGGGACCGTGCTGTTCCGTGCTGCCGACCGGCAGCAGAGCGACGGACGCCTCGCTCGCCCCGGCCGTCGGCCAGGCGACCTTCGAAAGATGCATGGCCGGGGTATCGACGTGGGGGCGTACAAGCCTACCGGACGCGCACAGCGGAGACGCAGTCTCGACGCGGTGAAAGTCAGACGATGGAGTCGGGTCGGGTCACGAAGTAATTGAACACCAGCCCGAGCCCCAGACCGTAGGCCACGTGGGCGAGCAACGTGAGGACGACGTATCCCACGAGGAGGATGCCGCCTTGCCCGGTGTAAAACGCCAGGACGAACCCGGTCCAGATTGCGCCGCCGAACCACGCGCCCTTGATCGGATCACTCCCGCCAGGGAGGTACTCCTTGAGCGATGCGAAAAGCAGTGGCCACGGGATCATCCCGCCGATCAGAAACAGGACGTAGCCGAACAACACCTCGGGCACGTAGGGCGTGACACCGACCATCTCGGTCAGGGCGGCGAAGCCGGCGCGATCGAAGACTCCGAACGATTCCGCGACGAGCAAGACGACCGTCGCCAGCGCAGTGCCGACGATCCCACCGGCGGCGCCGACGACCCCGTCCCCGATGACCCCAACGAGACTATCAAACTCCGAGTTGTCCGGAGCCTCGTCGTACCTCGCGGTAGTGTCTGTCATGGTGTTGTCTAACACACGAGTGTGTATTAATCTTCCCGCAGATGTTCGGCTGTCGGTGGGGGCCGATACGTCGCACGAGGTGATTGTTCGGGTCAGCGTCCACAATACCTAATACAGCGTGACGGGAACCCCCGTGAAAATGCCGGGTGTAGAAGTGATACCATCTTCCATGGGAATCCCAGACGTGGCACTCGCCGGCGCCGGGGGCGCAATTCGCAACCCCGCCGAAGTCTTCGGGGAAATCTTCTGGGTGTTCCTGGGACTCGGAACCGCAGTAGGGGTCGTCGTTATCGGCTACACGCTCTACAATAGCTACAAGTATCGAGAGGGGGCCGACCACGAGACGAAAAGTGACGTCGACCGTCCGGAATTGGGTGAACTGCCCTCCGGATCAGGGGGCGGGAAGAAGCTCGCGCTCTCGTTTTCGATCAGCGCGATCATCGTCATCGGCCTGATCATCTGGACGTACTCGACCTTGCTGTACATCGAGGATCCGCCCGACACCGAGAATGCCATCGAAATTCAGGTCGAAGGGCAACAGTTCGGCTGGGTGTTCGAGTATCCAAACGGGGAGCAATCCCCGACCCTGCACGCGCCCGCAGACAGACTCGTCTGGCTCAACGTTACCTCCAGGGACGTGTTCCACAACTTCGGCATACCTGAGTTACGAACGAAAACTGACGCCATCCCGGGGCAGATGTCCCGGACGTGGTTCCTCGCCGACGAACCGGGTGAGCATACGGCCGTCTGTTACGAGCTGTGTGGCTCGGGCCACTCCAGGATGACCGCCCCGGTCGTGATCCACGACAACGAGAGTTTCCAGGAGTGGTACGCTTCGACGAGTCCCTCGGGGAACCAGAGTGATGGTGAGGCGGGAATGGACGGCAACGAAACGGCCGCCATTGGACCGACTACGACGACCGGTGCAGTTGCGGCAGGTGATAGCCCATGAGCGGACATCTTCCACCCAAATCGAGCGTGAAACGCTGGCTACAGACGACCAACCACAAGGACATCGGCGTCCTTTATCTGGTGACTGCCCTCTTTTTCCTGGTCTTTGGCGGCGTCCTCGCGTTGCTGATGCGCCTGCAACTCTGGACACCAGGGCCCACGTTGTTCGGTGGCCTGGCATACAATCAGGCAGTCACTGCCCACGGCCTGTTGATGGTGTTCTGGTTCATCTCGCCTTTCGGCTTCGGCTTCGCGAACTACTTCGTGCCGCTGCAGATCGGCGCGAAAGACCTCTCGTTCCCGCGTCTCAACGCGCTGTCCTACTGGCTGTACCTCTTCTCGGGCCTGCTCTTTGGCGTCTCTTTCTTCCAGGGCAGTACCTTCGCCGGTGGGTGGACGATGTACGCGCCCCTGAACGTCCCGACCTTCTTCCCGAACGAGGCACTCGGCGCGACGACGGCCGTGCTGGCACTCCTCCTCTTCGTCACCAGCATCACGGTCTCCTCGGTGAACTTCCTCACGTCGATGTACCGCGAGCGCGCCGAAGACTTACGAATGCGGGACATTCCACTGTTCTCCCTGTCGATCAACCTCACCGTCTGGATGATGCTGTTTGCCTTCGCGGCGCTGCTCGCGGCCCTCGTCATCCTGACCTCCGATCACCTGCTCGGGACGACGTACTTCAACTTCCAGGTGACGGATTCGGGATCGATCCTTAGCGGCACGGGCAACGAGGGCGCCTCGATGCTGTGGTCACACCTCTTCTGGTTCTTCGGCCATCCGGAGGTCTACATCGTTTTCTTCCCCGCTCTGGGGATCATGGCCGAAGTGTTCCAGACGTTCACCGGCCGTCGGATCGTCGGTCGAAAGTGGTTCATCCTCGCGATGGTACTGGTCGCCCTCCAGAGTTTCGTCGTCTGGATGCACCACATGTTCCTGACGGGCATCAATCTGGAGACGAAGACGGTGTTTATGGCGACGACCATTGGGATATCCTTACCGTTTGACCTGATGGTCTTCGCGCTCATCTACACGATGATCAAGGGGAAGGTCCGATTCAAGACGCCGTTCCTGTTCGCACTCGGGGCGTTGATCCTGTTCATCATTGGCGGGATCACTGGGGTCTTCCTCGGCGCCGTCGTGCTGGACTACCAGTTCCGCGGGACGTACTGGGTCGTCGCCCACTTCCACTACGTGATGGTCGGCGGGGCGACGGCGATGTTCGGGGGCCTCTACTACTGGTATCCGAAGATCACCGGGAAGATGTACAACGAGACGCTCGGGAAACTCCACTTCGCGGGGTATTTCGTCGGCTTCAACCTGCTGTACTTCCCGATGTTCATCGCCTGGGAGACCCCACGGCGGGTGTTCGATTACAGCGCTGGGATGACTATCTGGCACCAGATGGCGACGGTCGGTGGCTTCCTGCTGGCCGCCTCGTTCCTCGTCATGTTCTACAACCTGTTCAAGAGCTACTTCCACGGCGAGGAGGCCGGCGACCAACCCTGGAAGTACGTAAGCTCCGCCGAGTGGGCCGTCTCCTCGCCGCCACCCCTCGATAACTTCCCCGGTCTGCCAAGCTACGCAAGTGGCAAACTCTCGTTCAAGGACCCCAAAGACGTCGAGGGAGCGCATGCAGGCCACGGTGGAGCGACAGCCGCAGACGGCGGTGCGGCCGCGGAAGCGAGTGCAACCGCAGAGGCCGAAACCAGCACCGGAACGCCCTCGAAAATCCGCGCCGTCACCGCGCGAGCGACCGGCGGCGTGCCCGCGACGGCCCACGAACACGAGAGTGATCACGCTGACCACGCCAGTTACTGGCCGTTGATGATCGCTTTCGGCGGATTCTTGACACTGCTTGGCTTCGCCGGCTATCAGGGTGGCGAATTGCTCGGCCTCCCCAGCCACCTGATCGCACTCCTCCAGGGTGGGAGCGTTCCAAAACTCCCGTACTTGCTGCTGACTGTCGTCGGTGCCACGACGACGATGGGATCACTCGTCGGGATGACGAGAGAGTCGTTCGCAGCGCCCGAGGACGCGATCAGCGAGCGCTGGCCGTTCGAGAACGTCGAGAAGATGAAGCTGGGGATGTGGACGTTCCTGGCTTCGGACATCGTCCTCTTCGGGGCCTTCATCGGCTCCTACCTGTTCACCCGTGTCGCCAACGGCTGGCAGGACTGGCATCACATGATTCCGGAGGCTCACGTCTCCCTGCCGGGGTTGATAAACACCTATCTGTTGCTCACCAGCAGTTTCGCCGTCGTGCTGGCGATGGTGGCAGCCAGACGGGAGAGCAAGCGTGGCGTCGTTGCTGCACTGTTCGTCACGTTCACCCTCGGCATCGGCTTCCTCGTCAACAAGGGGCTTGAATGGGCACACCTGTTCAACCTCCACGAGGGGGCGTTCGCCGGCGGCTGGGAGTTCTCGACGAACATCGCGTCGTCGACGTTCTACCTGACGACCGGCCTGCACGCTGCCCACGTGATCATCGGCCTGATCGTCTGTGCATGGCTATTTGCCCGCACGATGGGCGGCGCCTACATGGGCGACGAGAAACCGATCGAGTACTTCGGGCTCTACTGGCACCTGGTCGACATCGTCTGGCTGTTCCTGTTCCCGCTGTTCTACATCCTCTAAGGTGATCAACAATGTCACATACAAAACTATACGCGTGGATATACGTGGTCCTGTTCGTCTTCGCAACCATCCAGGTCGCCGTCGAGTACGCCGGCCTCCTCGAGGGGGGCACCTACTGGATCGCCTTCGGTGCGATCATGGTACTCTCCGCTATCAAGGCCGTCCTCGTCGCCGGCTATTACCAGCACCTGCGCTGGGAACCGGCCTCGGTTACCTACCTCGTGCTCGGCGCACTCCTCGTCGTCGTGGCACTCGTTGGTGCCGCATCGTTCTCGATTCTCTAATCGGTGCGTCGGTTTTTCTCTCGGCCCATCGGCACCGGGATTCGTTGACCGAGCAACTATCTCGAAAATCGCCACTCGCAGGATACTCGGCTGGGAACGGTTGGTCAATAGACGCAACTACCGAGTAACGCAAACTGGGGGGTGGAGGAGCCACTGCAACCGAGACTCGTTGAAAGCCCCGCGTCGCTGCGCTCGGTGCGGCCGGCGCGCTCCTCGGCCTTCGGCCTGCGGTGGCCCGAGGTTTCCTCGGGCACTCGTCAGAGCTTCGCTCTGACATCGCTCACCGGTCCGCGCCCTCGCGCAGCGAGCGCGCGGCTCCGCCGCGCGCTGACGCAGCCGGCCGTACCGGCTGCGCGACGCGCCCCTTTCAGTCCCACCCGTGTCGGCTAATTGGGCAAGCTAAGCGGGGTGGGAATGAAAGGGGCGAGCCGCTCGATTCGGCCCGGACGACGTAAGCACGCGAACGAAGTGAGCGCGCGCAGCGAGTCCCGGACGGTCGAGCGCCTCGGGGCTTTCAAGCTGTCACTGCTGGCGGTTCTCTTACGTTCACTCGCATGCGTTACTCAGTAGTTTTGTCGTGCATTGTCGCGTGGAAGCCCGCCGTTCGATATCGAGCACGGTCGGCCCCGGGAGAAGACGGTTTTCTGAGAGAATCGTTTCGTCAGTCACACCGCAAACGAGTCGAAAATATCCAGCAGCAATCCGCAGCTAGCCCAGTGCGACAAGCTGTACCGCGACCAGGAGGACCAGAAGCACGCCCGAGGCCGTGGCCGACTCGGCCACCGCCATTGCGCTGGAGTGGCCCCGCCCTCTCGCCACGAGGTAGATCCCACCGAGCATGTAGACGACGAGCAGCGCGGCGAGCGCACCGAACATGAGCGTCGTCATGCTTGCGATGGAGGACCCGGTGGCAACGAAGAAGATGCCGGCGATGCTCACCGTCGTCACCACGAAGAAGGCCGCGATCCAGACCGTGGGCCGGGAAAGCATACCACCAGTGTCGTCTGTCGATTCCGTGTCGGGCGACCAGCCGACGTCCGATCGCGCCGTCTGTGGCGTGTAGCGGTACCAGCGACGACCACGGACGGAAGCGGCCACGACGGCGATCACCAGTCCGATCATGATCACCGCCCCCACGAGGTATCCGACTGTCATTGCCCAGCCGTTTCCGCGCGTCCGACATAACTCTTGGTGACACGCCACAAACAGTGGTGATTCTCTGGGTACTGGATCTCATAGAAATGGTGACCCCTTCGAGGGATTGGTATCCAATCCCAATATCCACTCAACTCAACTACTGAGGAAAGCAAAGAACGGGGAAAAACGGCATGAACGAGCGTTGAAAGCCCCGCGGCGCTAGACTCGCACGACTCGCTGCGCGCTTTGCTCCCTTCGGTCGCTGCAGTGCTTACTTCGTCGGGCTTCGCCCAGCGCCGCGCCCCTTTCATTCCCGCCCGTATAGCTTGTCGAGCCGGCCGATACGGGTGGAATGAAAGGGGCGCGCCGCTCCGGGAAGGCGCGGCGGTCAAGCACTGCAGGGAGCGCAGCGACCGAAGCGCGCAGCCGGCGCACCGACCGGAGCGGGGCGGGGCTTTCAAGCTGTCATCCATTGCTGTTCCTCGGCAGGGTCCCATCTGATTTCTTCAGTAGTTGAGGAATGTAGGACCCCTGGGTCGGTGAGAGACGGTCCAGTACTAATTGCGGCAACCTCGCCGAGTCTCGAGATCCTCAGTCATCGGCGTCGGTCTGGGCGCGACGCTCGGCCGCTCGCCGGACGAACTCCTCGGGGAGGTCGTCGATTTCGCCGGCCTGGACGGCCCAGAGGTTGGCATAGAGGCCGCCGCGAGCGAGCAGCTCCTCGTGGGTGCCGCGCTCGGCGACGTGACCGTCTTCGAGGACGATGATCTGGTCGGCGTCCTTGACAGTCGACAGCCGGTGGGCGATGACGAAGGTTGTCCGGTCTTCGGTTAGCCGGTCGAGTGACCGCTGGATGAGCATCTCCGTCTCGGTGTCGACGTCGCTGGTGGCTTCGTCGAGGACGAGAATCTCGGGATCCTTCAGGATCGCCCGGGCGATGGCGATACGCTGGCGCTGGCCCCCGGAGAGTTTGACGCCGCGTTCGCCCACCATCGTGTCGTACCCCTCCGGCAATCGCTCGATGAACTCGTGGGCGGCAGCGGCACGGGCGGCCGCTTCGATATCCTCGTCGGTGGCGTCGAAGCTTCCGTAGGCGATGTTGTCCCGGACGCTGCCATAGAACAGGAACGTCTCCTGGCTGACGTACCCGATGGATTTTCGGAGCGATTGGAGCGTCACGTCGCGCAGGTCCTGCCCGTCGATCCGGATCGCCCCCTCGTCGACGTCGTACATCCGCAGCAGTAGCTTCATGACAGTGGATTTTCCGGCACCGGTCGGCCCCACCAGCGCCAACGTCTCCCCACCAGCGACGTCGAAGGACACGTCCGCGAGGATCGGGTTTGTGGCGGCGTCATCGAGGCTACTGTCGGTGGTTGCGTCGGCGTCGCGACTGTCGTAGTTGAAGGCAACGTCGTCGTACTCGACCCGGCCCTCGTTGACGGCCAGCGGGGTCGCATCGGGGTCGTCCCGGATGGTCTGTGGGGTGTCCATCAGCCCGAAGACGCGCTCGGCGGAGGCGTAGGCACGCTGGTACATGTTGATGATCTGGCCGAATTGGGCCATCGGCCAGATGAAGCGCTGGGAGAGGAGGATGAAAACGACGAACTCGCCGGTCGTGAGTTCTCCCGAGAAAAACCACGGCCCCTCGCCGTTCGCGACCCAGAGGCCGCCGACGAGGAAGGTGATGACGAAGCCGAGACCGGCCATCACGCGGAGGCCGGGGAAGAACTTGATCCGGGTCTGAATGGCGTCCCAGTTCGCGTCCAGATACTCCCCGGAAACGTCCTCGACGCGGTCTGCTTCGTAGGATTCGGTGTTGTACGTCTTGATGACCTGAACGCCGCCGAGGTTGTTTTCCAGTCGCGAGTTGAGCGCGCCGACGGAGGCGCGGACGGCGGCGTATTTCGGCTGAATAGTCTTGATGAAGCGATAGGTAAAGGCCGCGATGGCGGGGACGACGACCAGCGTGACCAGCGCCAGTTGCCAGTTCATCGAGAAGAGGATGGCGGCGATGCCCAGAACCATCACGCCGAGCCTGAACGCCGAGTTCATCCCGTCGTTGAGAAACCGTTCCAGGCGATTGACGTCGTTCGAGAGGACCGACATCATCTCGCCGGTCTGTTTCTCGGCGTAGAAATCCATGTTCAGGCGCTGCATCTGCTCGTACGTGTCCGTCCGGATCCGGTGCTGAATCCGCTGGGCGAACGCGTTCCAGCCCCAGTTTCGCGTCCAGTGGAACATCGCAGCGAGCAGGAAGGCGCCGGCGATGATGCCAGTCGCCAGGCCGACTTGCTCGCTCGTGGTCTCGGCCCACTGGTACAGGGGGATGCCGAGGAGCGCGAACACGCCCTCGCCGCGGAAGGTGGCGTCGATTGCGATCCCCAGCAGCAGCGGCGGAATCAGATCGAGCAGGCGGGCCGCGACGCTGCTGGCGATACCGACGGCCAGGGGAATCCGGTTCTGCCGGCCGTATTCGGCGAAGAGCCGCCGCATCGGGGCGTTGACCCGATCCCGCGCCGCCTCGAAAGCCTCCTCCTGATCGGCCGCTTCGACCTCCATTAGCTGACCTGGGTGCTCGGGATGGAAAAGCACGTCGGGGCCTCGATCGCGGCACTCATCGGTACGCGTCGGGGATATCGACGGTGTCACCGACTGCAACGCCGGTCCGGTTCGCCCAGCCACGATTGACCTCGAGGACGTATCGTCCGTGGCCCTCGAATGGCTCCTGGGCGCGAGCGCCATCTTCTCGCGTCGGGGCGTGTTCAATCGTCGTGATCGTGCCGTTGTCCGCGATGAAGATGATGTCGAGCGGGAAATCCATGCGGCGCATCACATACCCCTGGGTTCCCGCCGAGTCGTGGACGAAGAGCATCCCCTCGTTCGTCCCCAGCGAGGAGGTGTTCGACAGACCGAGAATCCGTTTGTCACTGGTATCCGCGACGCGGACCTGGACCGTTGCCAGTTCTGCGTCCGTTTCACCGTCGGTAACGGTCACGCTGGTGACGTCGTATTCACCGCCGTCCAGGAAAGCGATCCAGACGCCGGACTCGACGATGACGATAGTGACGACGAGCGCCGCTACCACGCCGAAAAATGCCGTCGTCGAGCGCTTCACCATGACCGGACGAAGGCGCGGCGCGTCGGTAAGGCTTCCGGGACGTAAGAGAAAGCGTTAATCCGACGGGTCGGTTCGATCAACGTGTCGGGTCCGTAGTCCAGCGGTTACGACGCTTCCCTTACAAGGAAGAGATCGGTGGTTCGAATCCGCCCGGGCCCATCGCGAGGAACGGGCGTGACGAGCGATTGTTCCTGCGGATCTAATCCTTGCCAGTCGCGCGCAATGGAGCGAAGCGAGTGAGCACGTCTGGGTCCGGTTCGAATCCTCCCGGGCCCATTCCGAAGGCCTCTCCGAATTTCCCGATTCAGGAGAGCGATCAGCGTCGGTCAGCAGTGCCTCGATGGGACAAAAACAGCCGTATAAGTCCCCTAACGCCCGAAGGCGTCGAATAACAATCGGTCGACCGACCGATTTTGGCGTAGAGTCAGTGCGATGGGTGGACTGAAAATCAACCGACGAGGCGGGATCGATGATTGAGAGCGACGAGCATGGGCCTGAAACGACGGACGAGAGGATGCCGGATGAGCGATCCCAGACGCCCCGACCGGGCGCGGCGGCCGAGCGAGACTCCTGGACGCCAGAGACGGAGATACAGCTTGGCTCGAACGAGACCTCACCGTACGAACAGACGCGGATCGGGGTGGTCGTGCCGGTGTTCAACGAGGCGCCGTTCATCGAAGACGTCCTCGAATCGGTGCCTGCCTTCGTCGACAGCGTGTACGTCGTCGACGATCGCTCGACGGATGGGACCTGGGAACTGGTCAGGGACCACGCCGCCACGGAGATCGTCGACCCGGACGGGCAATCGCCGACGAACGGCGTCCGGTACGCCGACGGCGGCGCGGTCCTCGCTCGGCCATCGTCGACCGAGCAGACTGCTTCACCGCAGGTTACGGCCGTCCGCCACACCGTGAACAGGGGCCGGGGTGGGGCGATCAAGACGGGCTACCGATTGGCGCTCGACGACGATATCGAGGTGATCGCGGTGATGGACGGCGACGGTCAGATGGATGGTGCGATCCTCGATCGAATCCTCTCGCCAGTCATCGACGGCGACGCGGTCTATGCGAAGGGGAATCGACTGGTGAACAGCGACTGCTGGGCGGAGATGTCTCGCTGGCGGCTGTTTGGCAACGGCATCCTCTCGGTCCTGACGAAAATCGCGAGTGGCTACTGGGGTCTCCGGGATCCACAGAATGGGTACACTGCGGTGCGGGCGGAGACGCTCGAATGCTTGCCGCTCGACGATCTGTTCGACGATTACGGCTTCCTGAACGACGTCCTCGTTCGCCTCGGCGCGCGCGGTTTGCCAGTCGCCGACGTACCCATGCGGGCGGTGTACGCCGACGAAGAGAGCGGGATCACCTACAGTTCGTTCGTTCCGCAGTTGTCGACCCTCTTGCTCCGACTGTATCTCTGGCGACTCTGGGTCACCTACGGTCACGGAGAACTGTAGGACCAGCGGACGAAGATTCGGCCGGAGCGATCGAACGAACTCAGTCGATCAATTCCGCCCGTCGTCGCGACGATTCGCCTTCGAACTCCGCGGCCGGCACGAAGACGTGGTCTTCGTACCGTCTGATGTAGAGGTCTGCCTCGAACGACTCCGGGGCTGTGACTGACTCACCCAGCGCGTCCCGGACGAGCAGGTCGAACTCGTCGATCCCGGCAGCAGCCGTCAGACACGACGTCGAGGAAAAGCGTGGATTGATTTCGATCGTGTGGGGCCGGCCCTGTTCGTCGACGATCTGCTGGACGTTGAGCGGCCCGTGTGGCGCCAGCGTCTCGAAGATGCCACGGCAATCTTCGCTCACCGCCGGTGCCGTTCGCGTCACGCCCGTGACCGTCGAGCCCTGCTTCTCGATCGCTTCCTTCGGCACGACGCCCAGCAGTCGGTTCTCCCGCGTCGCGACGACGCTCGTCGTGAACTCCGTCCCCTCGATGAACTCCTGCAGGAGCAGGGCGTCCGTGTCGTAGTCGGTGTTCGCGAGGTGGACCGTCAGATCCGCGTGGGAGTCGACGCGTGCGATGCCACGGCTGCCGCGCCCGCGGCGTGGTTTGACCAGCAGCGGGAAGGCGTTGCTCGCGATATCGGTTCGATTCGTCGCCAGCCAGGTGTTCGGGACCGTGTGGCCGGCGCGCTCGAGGCGGTCCATCGTCCGATACTTGTCCAGGGCGAGTTCGGCCAGCCCCGATCGCGGCGCGATAACTGGAACCGACGCGGGGACCGTCTCCCGAAGCCGGTCGAGTTCCAGGAGTTCCTCGTCGACGGTTGGAACGACCGCATCGACGTCGTGGTCGGCGACGACGGCATCGATTGCGTCTGCCCAGTCGGGGTCCGTCGCCCGCGGCACGACCGCGCCCGCGTCTGCGAGAAAGCGACCGGCAGCCTGTGGATTCATGTCGACACCGATGACGTCGTGGACCGTGTGATCGTGCAGTGAGCGGATCGCACCGATCCCCGCTGCCCCCCCGGCCCCCGTCACGAGAACAGTCGCCATATCGCAGTGTTGCCGACCACTCGGTATATTTATGCGATTCCTCCAGGTCGAGGAGAACCAGTAGCCGGCGCATACCTATCGACGTTCGCCGGCATCGCGGTGACGTCAGATGCCCCAGGCGATCGGATTCGACCTCGACGGAACGTTGTTCGACGACAGACAGTACGCTCGTGCGGGACTGAAAAACGCCGGTGCCAGGCTCGAATCAAGGGTAGGTGTCGACCTGACCGATGCGCTGCTCGCGGCGTACTTCGAGCGTGATATTCGGGAGGGAACGTTCGATACGGTCCTGCGCGAGCACGACCTGTCCGAGGAGTACGTTCCCGCCCTAATCGACGCATTTCACGCCAACGAGGCCGCTCTGGATCCCTATCCGGGAGCGCGTTCGACGCTGGCGCACCTCGGGGACACCGCCGAACTCGGCCTGCTTACGGGTGGCACGAACGGGCGCGCGAAACTCGACCGCCTCGGACTGACGGCGTATTTCGACGCCGTGGCCACGACGGCTGACGGCGAGGCCACGAAACGCGAACCAGCGCCGTTCGAAACGCTCGCGGCTCACCTCGGTGTCACCGCCAGCGAGATGGCGTACGTGGGTGATCGACCGGCACTGGATTGCCAGGTGCCCAACGCGCTGGGAATGACCACGATCAGGGTCCGGACCGGGCAGTGGACGATCGAGGACCAGCCGGCGAGCGCTCGGGCCGACGCGGTCGTCGACTCCATCGCGGACGTCCCGGGCGCCTTGGAACGCTTCGAGTGAACGGACTGTCGACGCGGTTACTGGAATGGCCCGCAGGAATCAATCGCTCGCGAGTCGCTCCGGTGGGCGGAACCAGGAGAGCAGGAGGTGGATCCCGATCAACGCCCCGGCAAACAGTAGCAGGCGCTCGACGTCCGCCGGTTGCACGCGGGCGAAGTTCGCCAGGATCGACGGCTCGACGTCGTACACCGGCGATGGCAGAACCGGCCAGAGGAGGAACGTGGCCATCGAGAAATCTCCCGCCAGCACCGCGCGCGGCACGTCAGTGAGAATCCCGACGAGGAAGCCACCGATCACCGGCAGCGCGAGGGACTGCCGGTCGAGGCGACGGAGGAGGAGTACGAGGAGCGCACTCAATACGACCCAGGTGAACAACGAGTGCCCGAGCGAGCGGCCACTGGGCAAGAGCCCCAGCGTCCAGCCGAGTGGCTTGTCGATGAGATCGGGGATCTGGGAGCCAATCACAACGGCGACTGCTTCGGCCCCACCGAGCGATCTGCGGCGATAGAGGATCATTAGCAGGGTGACGACGCCGTACGCGAGGATTGCATGCCCCCATGGCCACATGTGGGCGATCGGAGGTGCGTGTGGAATATATCCCCGTCGACCGTCCCGGATCGTATAGGTATCTTACACGCGCGTCGGAAGATCGAGAACGAAGCGGGCGAGCGTACGAAGGCTCCCAGAGGACTCGGCTAACACGCGGATAGCGCGGATAGCGCGAACCAGTCACGCTGGAAGTATGAGGCTACCCGCGGCGTAGCCGGTCCATATTCTTCCCGTGTGACGGGCACCTCCCGGTAATGGCGATGCACATGAGACGGTCGGTGCAGGTCGCCACGCTGGGGTTCGGTCGATCCTCCGGGGATCTGGCCCTCGTGGTGTTCTCACTGGCCGCGACCGCACTGGCAGTCTTGATCAATGCCCCCGCTCTCGTCCGGACCCCGCTGGCACTGGCGCTGGTCTGTTTCGTTCCGGGGTACGCACTGACGGTGGCACTCTTTCCAACGGGGGAGTCCTCGCTGACGCCCGAGCTGGGCGGTTCGGGGAACGGGTCCGGAATTTCGCTCCTGGATCGGGTCGTCCTCAGCGTTGGCCTGAGCCTGAGTCTCGTGGTGATAACCGGACTCATTATCGACGTACTCCCGTTCGCGCTCACGGCGCAGGCGATCCTCGGCGCACTGATCGCCGTGACGATCGGTCTTGTCGGGGTGGCACTCGTTCGACGCCGAGACGCGCCAGTGGCACAGCGGTACAGTCCGTTCGAGCCCTCCACCGGCCGCCGTGGTGGGCGAACCGACTCGCGAACGCTGACGGTCCTGCGAATCGCGCTCGCACTGAGTCTGGTGTTCGCGGGCGTGGCACTGGTACAATCCGGCGGCGCCACAGCCGAGAGCGGTGTCACGGAGTTGTACGTCGTCTCGTCGGCCGAAGCGGCCGGCGCCGACGCGAACGCCTATCCCGGGAATCTAACTGCGGGTGACCAACGTAGCATCGAACTTGCAGTCGGCAACCACGAAGGCCGCAACGTCGAGTACACGCTCGTCGGCCAGCGCCAGGTGGTCGACAACGGCTCCGCGGGGTTGGTCGTCAGCGAACGCGAGGAGATCCACCGGGAAACGATCTCGCTGCAGGCGGGGGCAACGGCCTCGATCAACACGACGATCGGCCCGCCCGATCCGGGGCGCTATCGCGTGGCCTACCTGCTGTACGCTGGTGAGCCCCCGACGGATCCAACGATCGACAACGCGGCGGAAGAAGTCCACCTCTGGATCGACGTGACCAGCACCGCCGGGACTGACGGGCAGTAACGATCATGGCACGGACGGAGCCAGGTTCAGGATCTGCGGCGCCCGCCAGGCAAGAATCGGGGGCTCAGGAGCGCTGGCGATCGAACGCTCAGGACGAGACGGTCGGTGAGCCGGACGACGGAGCCGGATCGACGTCGCGCGCGGCCGAAGACACCGGGAAGGAGTCGCTCTGGTTCCTGATTACGGCCCTCTGTGTCGGTGGCGCCGAACGGACCCTCGTCGACCTGGTCAACGGCCTCGATACGGATCGGTACGACGTGACGGTCTGGACCATCTTCGACGAGACACCACTCGCCGCGGACCTCGATTCGACGGTGACGATCAGATCCCTCTCCGATGACGGCGTCGTCGAGAACGGCTACGTGGTCGCGGCTGGCAATCCACTCACCTACCTGCTCGCGCCCCTGAAGTTCTGCTACGCGGCGGCCGTCGAGCGTCCGGCGATCATCCAGTCGTTTCTTCTCTTCGACAACGTCGTGGCCCGACTCGCTGGACTCGTGAGTCGGGCGCGGATCATCACCGGCGTCCGTTGCGTCCCGAACGACCGGAGCACGCTTCGAACGCTGCTCGACCGGGCGACCATCAGACTCTCTGACCTAATCGTCTCGAACTCCCGAGCTGGCGCGGCCTATGCCGCCGACCTCGGTGCGCCACCCGAGCGGATCAGCGTGGTGCACAACGGCCGCGACGTCGACCAGTTCGAGGCGGCCGATTCGACTGGGATCGAGGCCGAGCTCGGGATCGAGCCGGACGAACTCGTCGTCGGCACCGTGGGGCGATTGCTCGAACGCAAGGGCCACTACGAACTCGTCTCCGCGTGGGCCGAGGTCCAGGATGGCCACCCGAACACACGCCTGCTCCTGGTGGGTGATGGCCCGGAGCGCGAGGACCTCCAGGCTCACGCCGAGTCGGCTGGCTGTGCAGACTCGATCGAATTTCTCGGACGGCGCGAGGACGTGCCCAAACTCCTTGCTGCGATGGACGTGTTCGTTTTCCCGTCGCACTTCGAGGGGCTTCCGGGCGCGGTGATCGAAGCCATGGCTGCGGGATTGCCAATCGTCGCCACGCCGGTCGATGGAACGGCGGAGCTTCTCGACGCCTACGAGACGGGCCTGTTCGTCCCAGTGAAGGAGCCGGCGGCCATCGCTGCGGCGATCAGCAGAGTACTCGAAACGCCAGCGCTCCGATCGTCACTCGGCGAGCGCGCCCAGGAGCGGGCACGCGAGCAGTTCGGGACCGACGCGATGATCGCAGGGTTCGAGGCGCACTATGCGGCGGTACTGGATGACGGGCCCGCAAGAGCGACCTCGTCTCACGATGAGTAAGTCGATCGTCCAGCGATTCCTGCCCATTTTTGGGTCGAAGACCATCGGCGTGTTCGCCGCCTTCCTGTCGACGCCCATCATCGTCCGGATTCTCGGGCCGGAACGCTACGGCGAGTACGCGTTCATGCTCTCGGTACTGGGCATCCTGCTGTTGTTCGTCAACGCCGGCGTCTACGACGGCATCCGGAAGTATCTCAAGGAGTACAACCGGCCGGACGGCTGGAAGGATCAGGTCCTGGGATTCTACGGCCGACTGGGCTTTGGCCTCGCGCTTCTGACGATCCTGACGATCCTCGTCCTCGTCGAGACGAACGTCGTCGCGGACTTTCTCGGCCAGCGCTTCGAGCTATACTTCCTGCTCGTCGCGGGCGTGGTCGTTACCCAGCAGGGGTTTTCGATCGCCCGCAGCACGCTGATGGGGTTCGACCGGGAGGACGTCTCGGAGAAGTTGATGATCGCCAACCGGCTCCTGGCGATTTTCGGTGGCCTCGGCCTCATCCTGCTGGGGTATGGCGTTCCGGGGCTGCTGGCCGCCAAACTTCTGGCCAACGCCCTGCTGGCCGGCGTCGGCGCCGTCGTGATGACGCGGTTCGTCGACCTCAGCCAGGTCCTCTCCTCGCCGCACGAGGACTTTCCTCGTCGCGAGTTGCTGTCGTTCAACGTGATGAGCGTCGTGCTGTTCGGCCTGTACACCTCGATCATCCACGCCGACATCTTCCTAATTCAGGGCTACTACGGCAGCACGGAGACGGGATTCTACAAGGCTGCGCTCAACCTCGCAGAATTCGTCTGGTTCGTCCCCCGGATCGTCCAGGTCGCACTCTTGCACTCGACTTCGGAACTCTGGTCGGAGCAGCGCCACGAACGCATCACGGAAATATCGGCTCGTGTGACCCGCTACTCGCTTCTCTTTACCGCCCTGCTCATCATCGGTCTCGCCATCCTCGCCGAACCGACAGTCGCCCTCTACTACGGTGGGGCGATGCAACCGGCGGTGTTGCCCCTGATCATCCTCCTGCCTGGCGCGATGGGCTTTGCCGTTGCCCGCCCGATCCTCGCGATCGGTCAGGGCAAAGGCGAGTTCCGCTACCTGATCCTCGCGACCGGCGGTGCGGCCGTCGTCAACCTCGGGCTCAACCTCCTGTTGATTCCCCGCTACGGCATCGTCGGTGCCGCCGTCGCGACCAGCACTGGCTACTTCTCGATGCTGGTCTTCCACGTCGCTGGCGCGCGTAACATCGGCTTCGATCCGCTCGCCGACCTCCGACTCCCGAAGGTGGCCGTGACGATGGCCGTGGCTGGGATCGCCCTTCTCGGCCTCGCGTCCCAGATCACCTCCCCCTTGCTGTCGATGGTCGTCATCCCGCCAACCGGCTTCCTGCTCTACTGGGCGATTGCGGTCGCTGCCGGGGCGATCTCACTCGAGGAAGTGCGCGAACTTCGCACGCAAGTGCCGCTGTAAGGAATGTGATCGGTGTCACGGACCACCGAAACGGCGAGGCTCGAAAAACAGGAGGCTAGCTCAGTCGCGTGGGACCGTCTCGGGTCTGCCCGTAGAACCCTTCGGATTCCGCACCCTCCCCGTCGACGTACCAGACGTCGCCCCGGCCGGGATCGGACGGGTGATCAGTTCTGACCGCTGGGGACTGTGCACCACTACTTGACTGTGCAGTCGAGGCGTTCTCGTTCGACGGCTCGATCCCGTGCCACGTGCCGGTGTTGTCATCGTGGATGAGCCCACCGACGCCAGTCTCGTAGGTCGGCTGTCCCGTGAGTGTCTCGCCCTGTTTGATACCGATTTTCGCGTTGGAGATGGCGAAGTAGGCGCTACCGGTCGTTCGTCCCATCGACCGGTCCGCGATGATCCGCCCGTGGCGCTTGCCCCGAATGCCGATATTGACGTTTCCATCGCCGACGTCGACGAGCGAGGCCTTCATCTTCGCGCCGTAGGCGAGGATGGCGTTACTCACGCCGTCGGTGAACCGGACGTCGTAGAGGTGGACTTCACCGGAACCGTAGGCCGTGAGCGCGAACCCCTCGTTGTCGTAGGGTGTGTCGCGAGTGATCGTGACCGAAAACAGGTTCCCCGCAGCGGTGCCGACCACGTTCGCGAACATCATGCTCCCGACCTCGACGGCACCCGTGTCGTTTTCGTCGCCACGAATGACGAAGTTCAGGAACGGGCCCGCTTCCTCGGCGCCGTCTTCGAGTGACGCGCGGCCGGTCCCGATGATCGTCGGCACCAGAACGTCCTCGTCGTATCGGACCGGCGTCTCCGGCACGGTCGAAAGGTCGATGACGTACTTGTGCCGGAGGTAGATCGGGACGCGCTGGACGGCTTCCTGCACTGAGGCCAGCGGGTCGTCCTGCGTTCCCCGGCCGGCATCGTCCCCGTTCGGCGAGACGTAGACGGTCCGATTCTGATTGCTGATCAGCGGCCGTCCGCTGGGCGTCGCGCCGACCATCGCGGATTCGGCCGTGAGCTGGCCGATCGGCAACTCTTCGGTGCCGTACATGATCGGTTGCCACTCCCCGTCCGGCGGATCGTACTGAAAAATACCCTGAGCAGTGATGCCGAGCGATGCTTCCTCCGGGTTCGACGGCAGTGCGTCCACCGACCGCTCGACGAACAGTTCACTCACTGCCGGCAACTGTGACGGGTCGACCTCCGCCGCCGGCTCTTCTTCCCCTCGCGGTCCGCCGAACAGCTGACACCCAGCCGTCATCGCCGACAGCACCGCTGCCCCCACCAGAACTTCTCTGCGCGTGCCTTCCTTCACAGTACCGTACTCCAGACCACCCGGCGGAATAATTAGAGACTGACTAGCCGGGCCGGAATACCAGCAGTCGGCTCGGACGTGATCGTGAATTCGGGGCGATACGTTCGAGACGGTGAACCGCCGGTCGTTCGAGAAAAAGCGGGGATGCCCTTACTGCAACGCGCCGAGTCGGTTCCATCCGGTGCCGTCGCCGACGTAGACGGTGCCGGTGTCCACGGCGACGTACAGCGTTCCCTTCGCCGCGTCGTACTCCTCGAGTGCGCCTTCCCTGTCGACGACCGGTACGTCACGGTCGATCGCTTTGAAGTTCTCGTTGAGCGGAACGTGCCAGTCCGAACGGCCGGCGTCGGGGATGTTGTACCCCTGGTTCGCCGTCCCACTGGATGGCTCCGTCGCGCCGCCACTGGTGCCGTCGTCGGTCTCGATCGGATCCAGGATGATCTGATCGACGTTGCCAGCGTCGTCGCCCGTCGTCTCGATCCCCAGTTCGGTCGTTCCGCTCGGCAGGTCGACCGTCCCGGTGAGCGTCGACCAGTTCACCCACCCACCCGTCTGTGGGAAGGTAATCTCGCCCTGCGAGTCACCAGCGCTCATCGTTGCGACGCGATCGTTTGACCCACCGTGGGCGTATCGGATTTCGTAGTTGTACTGGCCGGCTGCGGCGACCTCCAGTGGCCACCGAATGGCGGCCCCGGCGTCCGCCTCGAAGTTGGCGTAGCCCTCGCCGTTGAATCCGGAGTGTTCCGTCTCAAGCGGCGTCGTGGTCCGCTCGGCGGCTGCGGCGGGGAGCGTGGTCGTTCCCTCCACCGTGAGAAGGTTGGTGCCACCGCCCCCGTCACCATCGACGTACGGCAACGCACCGAGGTCACTGCCATCGAGGCCGGCGCCGATACAAGGGCTTCCGGCCGCCAGGCGGAGGAAGCCACTCGAACCGGGGTCAGTACTCTCGAACTGCGGGTCGTCGATACCCAGGTTCCAGGTGTTGTTCGACTCGTCCGTGCCGTCGAGGAGTCTGGTGGAGTTGTCGGCGGAGATGTTGTTCTCCAGGGTGTGCTCGGCGTCCTCGAAGCGGAAGTCCGGCGAACAGTTCCACGCCGTACAGTTCCGGACGGTGATCGGGTTCGGCGTCTGATTCCAGCTGAAGCCGATGAAGTCGCTGCTATGGGCGACGCAGTTTTCGACGAGGTGGCCGCCACCGCCGCCGCTTTTGCCCAGTTTGAACTCGGCGTTGCCGGCTGGCCCGTTGTTCCACGACCAGCATTCCCGGAGCGTGTGGTTCGTCCCGCTCCACATGTCGAAACCGTCGTCGGCGTTGTTCCAAGCCCAGCAGCGCAGGAAGGTACAGCCGTCCGAGTCCGTGCCGTTGAACCCGTCCGCATTCCCGGCGTTGCCCCGGTTGTCGTGAGAATAGGAGTCCCGGATCACGTGGTCGCGGCCGGAGTTGGTCATCACGCCCCAGACGTAACAGTCGTGGACGTCGACGTGCGCAACTTCGACGCCAACCGCGTCGCCGTTGATCTCGATTCCCTTGAAGCCGGAGTTGGACACCTCGAAGCCACGAAACACAATGTTATCGTCCCGAAGCTCGACTAACCCACCCTCGCCCACGTTGCCTGAGCCGCGCAGGTGGGTCACCGAACCCTCGCCCCTCGCGGCGTCGTTCTGTGCGCGAATCGTAACGTTCGGCGTCGTCACGCGAAGCTTCCGGTTGAGGCCGTACGTGCCTGGCTCTGCGAGAATTTCGTCGCCCGAGCTGGCGTTGTCGACCGCGGCGAGCAGCTCGTCGCCGGAGGAGACGGTCGGCATTATCGACCCACCTCGACGGCCGTTCGGTTGCGGGACTCGCCCGTCCCCAGTTCCGTGCGGTCCGCTTCAGTAGTCAGTTGTGAGAAACACCGCGATCGTCCGCGTCGGTTCGTTGTTGTCATTGGAGGAATTCGATAATCGTTGTCACTCTGCGGTCCCTGTGCTGCCGTAACCGGCTTCGCCGTACCCAGCGGCGCCGTAGCCCCCCTCGATGTCGTCGGTTGCGGCCGCGGCGCTGCCGGAGAACCAGCCGCCCAGAACGGCCGTGCTCGCGCCCGCCATCGCGAGGAACCCACGTCGAGGAACGCTGGATACGTTCGAATCGGTTCGGCCAGCGTGTGTATTGTCACGCTCGTGTTGCTCGTGGTTCGACACGGCCGGGTAGTTTTACCCGCCTTCAATAGGCGTTATTACGGCAACCCTACGCTTCCTCCGAGATACGACCGGAGTGGCCACGAGTCCGTACCCGTTACTCACCAGATGCTCACGTGGGGCGGTAAGTGCCGGCTACTGGGGAGAATGACGATCTTACCAGGGCCAGGCCGGTGGTAAGACCGTCTTACGGGGCCAGGATGGATCGGGCGTCTACTTTCACTCCCGAGTGGGGCGCATGTCGCGCGACGAGCGATCAGTCGGGACTGGTCGATCGGTTGTCAAAACTCGCACTGCAAAATACGGGCCTGCAGCGTGAGTGCGACGGCGTACGGTTCCACTCGCGAAGGACACAGATCGCGAGCCAATCGTGGAGTAAGAATGACTTTCGACGGTGCCTGGCTCACCGAACACCCACGGTTGGCCGCTCGTAGCGAGTTGCTAACGAAAGGAACAGTCGACATAGCCTGGCGTGATCGCCGTACGACTATCTGGTGGTCGCTATCATATGAACGAGCAAACCGCGAATTCGAGTGGGTTCGAAGACGAAACGGTCACTGTCATCATTCCGTTTTGTGAGGCGTTCACACCCCAGGAGATGCTGGAGGCGGCAGTCGAAACAGCCGAGCAACAAACGGGCGTGGACGTCGACGTGATGGTCGTCGAAGACGAGGACCAGCGCGGGCCGGCCTGGGCGCGCAACGTCGGCCTCGAGCGAACAGATACCCGGTACGTGGCCTTTCTCGATGGGGACGACCTCTGGGAACCCGACAAACTCGAGCGCCAACTCCGACGGATGGCCGAAACGGGTGCCGGCATGTGCGTCGAGGGCCGACCGGGCCGATCGACCGAGGGATTTATCGAGGGGTTGCTGACGAGCGAGATCTTCGCGCTCACCTCCTCCGTCGTCATCGACACCGACCGCGTCGACGCCCGGTTCGACGAGTCGCTCACGCGGCGTGAGGATCACCTCTACATGATCGAAGTCGCCGACAACGTCGGTGTCTGTTTCGTGGAGGACCTGTTCGAGGCTGGAAAATACGAGGAAGGAATGAGCACGCGCGTCGAGAAGTCACCCGAACAGGCCGAGGCCTTTTTCGACCGTCTGACCGACGTGGTGCCGGCGGCCGAAAAGTACGAACGGGGCTACTATCGCGACGTTTTCGTCGATATCGGCTGGTACTACCATGGGAAAGAACGACACGTCCGGGCGCTGCAATGTTACTATCGCTCGCTCCGGAACGGCCCGAATACGAAGGCGGTCGGTGCCGCTGGGCTGACGCTCCTGGCGAGTCTGTATCGGTTGCCGCTCCGTACCGGCCAGCGGTTGGTGCCGCGGTAAGCGAGCGAGAAATCTCCGTTCTTTGAACGCGGCCGAAGGGCCTCAGAAGGGCCGGTCGGTCGGTGCCCACATGATCCCCGTATCGCCCACGGAGTACACCTTGTTGGTGGCCTGGACCCGCTGATCGAGCCACGCCGCCGTGAGGAAGAGACTATTGGAGTACAGTGCATCGCCCTGGTCGGCAGTGAAGTGGACCTTCTTCCCGGTCCAGGCCGACCGATAGACGAACGGCCCGGCGGGCAAGACCACGCGCTCGTTCTGGATCAATGCGTTGTGTCGATCACCTGCGTCGTAGCGTTGCAGGACTTTGCCGGTGAGCCAGAACGTCCCGACCGATCGCTCGGAGCTGGCGACGTAGCCCGACAGCGCTTGGAGTTCCGCGACTTCCTGATCAGTAAAGGACGACTGGGCGGTCGGCCGTGGATCGAGGTCGTAGTAGTTGTCGGCGGTCACCATCGGCGCCGTCACCGCGAGCACGACAACGAGTGCGAGCAAGACGCTGCTCCGACGGCCGGGCTCGACGTAGCGTTTCATCTGGAGCAAGCCGACGCCGACGACGAAGGCGAAGACGAACAGCCAGGGCGACCGAATCCGGATCAACGACTGGATCGAGAGCGGCGTCTCAAAGATCAACAGCGCACCCAGCGCGCCACAGCCAAAGAGCGCGGTCTGGGCGGCCGGACGGTCGGTGGCGCGCAAGAATGCGACCACGCCGATCGAGAAGACGAGCAAGAGGACGATCAGGTACAGTGCGTACGGACTCAACAGCCAGTCGACCGCGCCGGCGACGGACTGGGACTCCGCTGGTCGGCCGAACCCGAAGGTCGCGCTACGGGTGTAGCCGCCCCGGAGGCCGCCAGTGAGCAGCGGCCCAACTCGTGCGAGGACGCGGTCGAGAAAGCCGGTTCTGTACAGCCGGATCGCCGACAGGCCAACGGCGACACAGAGCAGTGGCAGCTGTCGACTCCGGAGCGTCGAGACGATGTATTCCCGCCCGCGGGCGGCGTACAGCACTAGCCCGAGGCCAACCACCGGCAAAACGAGTAGCTGCGTGAGGTGGTGGGTCATCGAGAGGGCAACCGCCAGCACGAGGAAAGCAGCTGTTGCGCGCCACTTGATCGCATCGCGCGTGACGAGCGTGCCCAGAAGCGCCAGCACGAGCACCATCGCGAGCGCCAGCGACTGGGGGAAGACGTACGAGGCGTAAAACGAGAGGTCGTCGAGCACGGCAATGCCGACGGCCGTCCACAGCGCGAGCATCGGGTGGTCCGTAACGCGAACGACGACCAGGTAGACGGCGGGCAGCACCACCGCGTACACCGCAAGGCCCGTCAGCATGATGCCATCGTACGGACCGAGCCCGGAGAGCGAGGCGATGGTCGACGCGACGATGTGAAGCCCTGGGAAGTCGAAGTAGCTCGCGTAGGCAATCGCCTGCAACGATTCACCAGCCATCAGATCCTCAACGACGCGCGTGTGAAAGAGCAGGTCGCCGTGGCCGATGTACTGGCCGGCGGTGAGGTACTTTGTGATCGGCGAGAGCATGAACAGCGCTGTCAGCTGCGGTAACACCCGGCCCGGGGACGGATCGGCGAACAGCTGGCTCACCAGGAGCGTGTAGCCGACGACGAGCCCGCCGAGGATCGCCAGCGGTTCGCCAGTGAGCGCGACGACCCCGACCGTGAGCAGCGTGGCGACGTAGACGCCGTATCGATGGATCGTCTCGTCGATTCGCCAGTTCGCCTGAACGTCGAATCCGTACGTGGCGGTGACGTCGTCGAACCCGTAGTGGACGAGTGCGCCGCCCAGCAATCCAAGCAGTGCGTAGAGACCAAACACGGCGACGGCCGGCCCGATCGTGAAGTGCACGAGGAGCAACGCGAGGACGACTGCGCCGATCGCCGCTGGGTAAAACGCCTGCCCGAGGAAGTCGAGGAATGGCTGTGAATGCGCCCGGTATCGCATGTTCGAGCCACCGTGGTGTGCTAATAAAGTAATACGTCGCCGAACCCCCGTGGTTCGAGCGACCCTGGGGTCGAAATCACAGGACTGCGATCGATCGCGAACGCTATCCGGCGAGCCGAAACGGGCGATCTGGCGGTGTTGCTGGCGATCGCCCCTCCCGATATTGAATATGGCGTCAGGCGGGTCGGCGGAGACGATTGCCCGGGAAACACTTCCCGCTGTGTGGTCTGAACGACGCTGGTGCTCCACGCGAGCCGTTGTTCGTTGTTGGAAATCAGTTGTTGCTCTGGCGCGTCGTACCGTCCGAAGAATGGATCGTGGCGACGAGGGTCGCTCAATCCAGCATCGCGAGTTCCAGATTCTCCGCCGACGGGGCGTTCTCCTTGATCCGGATGACCTGGAACGCCTCGGCGTACCTGGCGTTGGCCTGGCGACCGCGGAATCGAGCGAGGCCTTTCATCGCCTCGGCTTCGAGGTACTTCTTTTTCTGCTGGCTCTCGTGTGATTTGATCGCCGAGATTTTCCCCTCTAGGACGCCTTCCGGGAGGGCATTGTAGTACTGAGGATCGAAGAAGGAACGCGTCGAGGGTGATTCGAAGGCGAGGACCTCGTCGGTGTTTCGCGAGGCGGCAATCGACGCCAGGGCGGCGTTGCGGTGATCCTGGTGGGTGTCTTCTTCGGTGTGGATGTAAACGCGGTCGGCGCCCATCGCCTGGAGGTGATCGTCGATCCGCTCGACGATGTCGTGATCGTACGGAACCTTCGTATCTTCGTACTCCAGGAAGTGGACGTCCTCGACGTCGAGAATGTCGGCTGCCTCCCTGGCCTCCTCCTCGCGTCGCGCGGGTTCGGATAGTTTGCCACCACTCGTCAACACCAGGAATCGGACCGCATCACCGTTCGCACGGTGGAGCGCGATCGATCCCCCGGCCCCAATCTCGATGTCGTCCGGATGTGCCCCAACTGCTACCACGTTCATCGGTCTCCGCGACAGTCGTGGAGCAGTTGCTATTGTAAGGCAGCGAATACGGCGGGCGAGTCGCTGACAGGGACACACTTCTTCCGGCGCCAGTCCCCTCGCCGGTTCGCCGGTACTCGCATGACGCCGAGTGTGCGGACGGACGAGCGACGGACTGTTAGAAGGCGACCGGTCCCGTCGGGCGGGGCCCGGCCAGTAGCCAGGGACTGAAACAACGGACGCTCGCTGGCCCCAGTCCTCGCCGGCCGATACACCGGCCATAACGAAACCGAAACCGGCCGGAGTGTGCCCAGACGATGAGTACGCTTCAGGGAACGGCGGGGGAGGGGGCCGTCTCGGACCTTTCGGCGGGGAGTGCAGGCCGGGCGGCATCGACCGACGAGCGTGGCGAACAGCTATCGATCCTGCGGGTCGCCGCGGATCTGTATCCGGCGGTCACGGGTGGCTTTCCGATCCACGCCCACGCGATGTCGAAACGGCAGGCCGAACAGGGCCACGACGTTACGGTGCTGACCGCCGATCACGGCACTGATGGGGAGGCGCTTTCAGCCGAGCGCCCCTATTCGGTCGTCAGTCATCGCCAGTTGGCCTGTCCGCTGGGCAACAGCATCACGCCGGGCATCGTCCTCTCGCTCCGGCGGCGACTACCGGCGGTCGACGTCGTGCACGCCCACTCACACCTGTACTTCCAGACGAACGTCGCAGCGGCGATGGCACGGCTCTCGGACGTTCCACTCGTCCTGACGAATCACGGCCTCATGTCCCAGACGGCGCCCGCGTGGCTGCAGAAACTGTACATCCCGACCGTCGGCCAGTTCACCTTCGACGCCGCGGACCGCGTCCTCTGTTACACGGAGACCGACCGCCAGCGGTTGCGAGAGCGGAACATCGACGCACCGATCGACGTGGTCAACAACGGCGTGAACTGTGAGCGCTTCGCGCCCACGGCCGCCGCGACGAAGTGCCAACTCCTGTACGTCGGGCGACTCACGGACGGCAAGGGCATTCCGACGCTGCTCGAAGGGTTCGCGACGCTGGCCAACACCGAGCCCGATCTGACGCTCAGGATCGTCGGCGATGGGCCGGATCGTCAGCGGTACGAGCGCCGCTGCGAGCGACTCGGCATCGCGGATCGCGTGACGTTCGAGGGGACCGTTCCGAACCACGAACTACCACGATACTACTCGGAGAGCCTTCTATTCGTGCTGCCGAGTCACAACGAAGGGCTACCCCGGACGGTACTGGAGGCGCTGGCCTGTGAGACGCCCGTCGTGACGAGCGATCTGGCCCAGCTCGAATCGGTGGTCGACGGTGTCGGGTACACCTTCGAACGTGGCTCGCCGACCGCGATGGCCAACACCGTCGGTCGATTGCTGGAGAGCGAGGATACGCGCCATCGCTTCGGTCAGCGTGGCAGAGAGCGAGTACTCACGGAGAACGCCTGGACGGAAACCGTCGACGAAACGACCGATATTCTGACGGCAGTCGCGAGCGCCTCACGGTAGGGACCATCGGTCGCTTCAAGCTGCGAGAAGCAGTGTGGATCGGCCGTCGATTACCGCTGTTTCAATTTTGCGTGCCACCCCGTCGCTCAATCGTCCGCGGGGACCGGTTGTTCGTCGCCGAGAAGCGCCTCTGCGCGGTCGCGATCCTCGGGATAGCCGACGTCGATGCGCCACCCGTCGATGCCAATGGCGTCGATCGTCCGGCCACTACGAATCAACAGGTCGATCGCCTCGCTGATCTCGTATTCGCCGCGATTGGAGGGCTGTACGAGGTGACAGGCCGGAAAGATCGCCGGTGAAAAGGTGTAGAAGCCGGTCATCACCAGATTCGAGGGCGGATCGTCGGGCTTCTCGACGACTTCGGTTATCTCGCCGTAATCGTTGGTGACACAGACACCGTAGCGATCGGCTTCCTCGTACGGTACTTCCTCGACGAGGAAGGCGGCGTCCGCGCGGTCTTCGTCCTGCCGACGGACGACGTCCTGCAGGTTGGCGTCGAAGACGTTGTCGCCGAGCAGCAGCATGAACTCGTCGTCGATCTGGTCCTCGACGGAGAGCAGTGCGTGGGCGAGGCCCCGCTGCTCGCGCTGGTGGGTGTAGGTGATCGGCACCCCCTCGTACTCGTCCCCGTAGTGGTCGATGATGTGTTCTTTCTTGTAGCCGACGACGACGATGAGCTCCTCGGCGTCGAGTTCGACCAGTTGGTCGAAGCAGTGGGTGAGAATGGGTTTGCCGTCGACTTCGACCATCCCTTTCGGCTTCTCGTCGGTTAGCGGCCGCAGGCGCGTCCCTTTCCCGGCCGCGAGGACGACGGCCTTCATCCCAGGCATTCCCTCCATTCGGTCGCCCCTGTCAGTATCTGTGGGTCCAACATCTACACCGAGGGTCAGCGGGGATCCTCATTGTTAGTTCCCATATATACGATGACTGCGGCGGGATTGGACGCTGCGATCGAAGCTCCTTGCCACGCTGTCGTATCCTTAAGGGTGTACTCGCTGCCTGTCGGCGATGGCCTACCTCGCTGTGGATACCACTAGCAGACGGCACTTCGGCCAGCAGTGTGCAGTGGGGGTAGGGAGGGTCGACACGGGCGTGTGGAATGTGACCGTTTTTGGACGACAAACCCTCTCCAGTTATCAAAGGAGATACTTTCCCCCCTATCTTTATTACGACCCAGCTCTCAATATCTGTTACTGGCACCAGCGTGGTGCCGCACCCACCCCACCACCCACCACCATTCCTTTTGACGCTACCTGGGGAGCGACGCGATTATCCACCACGAGCCCACCGTCCCCATTCCGCAGCCACGCCTCGGAGCGTACAGAAACGCCTTCCCTGGACTGTCCACGGTCGGATCATTCTCACCGCTCCGTTGGCGGCCGCCAGCGCCCGCTCTAGCGTCCCCATGTGAAACGTCAACATTGGTCGATACCAGTAGAGCTATATGGTGGTGTGGTATACCATAGCACGTATGGCCTCCGCACCGAGCGATGACATCTTCGACGATTTCCTCGAACAACGTGGGCACGATGTCGAGCGGGTCGGCTGGGAACAGAACTACAATAAGAAGCAGTGTCCGGACTGTGGCGGATTACACGACGACGCGGCGGCCCAGTGTACAGTTTGTGGCTGGTCACCGGCCGACTGATCGGACCCAATCGCCGTATTTTCTCCGTCCGTATCGTCGAGCAGCCATGGGTGAGCTCGCTGGTCAAGAGCACGAGTAGCGACTGCTACTCGGTCCGTTGAAAGGGGGAAAGACACGGAGCCACTCGCCCTGCTGTGTAAGGGGGAGTAGGGAGATTACAGTTCGTCGAGTGCCGCCTGCAGGAAGGTCGCCATCGCCAGATGCTCGTACATCGCTTTCTCGATCGAGCGCTCGGCCTCGTGGCCATCGTCGATCGCGTACTGTTTGGTCTGTACGAGTTCGTGCATCTCGAGGATGCCATCGGACTCCAGTGCGTGAAGTCGTGGATAGACCGTTCCTGGACTCAGGTCGGCCCCGAACTGCTCGTCGAGTGCCTCCATGAGTACCGTGCCGTGAGTCTCGCGATCTGTCAATGCGATACACGCGAGAAGGATCTCGTCCAGACTCTGTGTCACAAGACCGTCGTCGACGGTCACCTGACCGGCGTCGACGACCTCATCGAGCGAGGCACGGACTGCCTCGCTCACTGCGGCTCGTCGCTGTTGATCCCGTCGCGGACGGGGGCGCCTGTTCCCGACGAGGGGGGTCAATCGCTCGTCGGGTGTTTCGCCCACCGCGTCGCCCGTCGCCGCGCGACGGATATCATCTCCGGACATTGTGAGTTGCACCTGGATTCGATCCGCAACTACACGTAGTGGGGACACCCCCATATAACGCGCCGCGTGTTTTCGCGGTCTGAAAGAACCCCCGACGGCGGCGGGATTGGTACCGATAATCGGCGTCGTAGGGACTCTCTACCGGCCGATATCACGCTTGACGGGCGTTTCTGGATTCCGTCGGCGAGAACGGGAACAGCCGGACAGCGCGCCGAAAACGCTTATGGTACATGCGGCAAACCAACGGACATAGTGGACGACGACAAGAGTATCGAAGAGATACTGGATACGATCGGTGATCAGCACGCACGCAAGGTCCTGGCTGCGATCAGCCGTGAGTCACGCTCGGCCAAGGAACTCGCCGCGGAGTGTGATCTCTCACTGCCGACCGTTTACCGGCGCCTCGAGATGCTCCAGGAGTACGACCTGATCGTGGATCGGACGTTGATCGCGGACGACGGGAATCACTACAAGGAGTACGAGTCGAACTTCGAATCGACGGTCATCTCGCTCCAGGACGACGAGTATCAGGTCCGTATCTATCGCGAGGAAAATCTCCCGGACCGTTTCAGCCAGCTCTGGGACGAACTGAATCCGGAGTGAGATGCGTGAGTACTAACGAGGCCGTCTCGGATCGGGGGACGTAGCGATGGTCGACACCGTTGGCATCGCCCGTGGCGTCCTCGTTCTCATGCGGATGGCGGTGTTCGGTCTCTCGCTGGGGATTACGCTCATCAGTTTCCAGGCCTACCGAAAACGGCCCTCGGAACGGCTCCAGTATGCGTTCATCGGATTCGCGTTCATCAGTATGGGCGTCGCGATTTCGAGCGTCATCACTCAGTTGGGCGCGACCCAGGCCGACCAACTGTCGCTGACGTTCTTCCAGCTGGCGGAAACGGTGCCGTTCATCATCGGGTTTACCTGCCTGTATCTCTCCCTGTACCGCTAATCGTTGGCACAAGATTCCGCCGCGAAGAGCGTCATCGACGGCCAACGGGCGAGACGAGAACGCTGGAAGTCGCTTGCCTTATGACCCCGTGGGCCTACTAGCAGTGCAATGACTGACTCGACCCCGGAAGTGGTCCGCCTCTTCGGTGGACCGGGGAGCGGGAAGACGACCGCCCTCCTCGACCGCGTCGAAGCGCTGCTGACCGAGGAGGACGTCGACGTTCGTGACGTACTCGTCGTTTCATACACGCGGGCGGCCGCGGCGGAGATCCGCGAGCGACTCGCCGAACGCCTCGACGAGAGTCCACGGGCCCTGAAGGGCAACGTCTGTACGATGCACGCGAAAGCGTACGAACTCCTGGATCTGTCGCGTGGCGACGTCGTCGGCGAATCGGATAAGGAAGATTTCTGTGAGGAGTACGGCATCGAGTACGAAGGGGAGTACGAGGGCTCGCGTCGTCACTCGGCGCGCTCGACGACGCTTGGCAACAAGATCATCGCGACGAGCCAGTGGCTCCAGCGGACCCGCCGAGACGTCGCCGACTGGTACGACGTCCCGTTCAAGTGGGACGAAGAGGACGTTCGTCTCCCGCCTGAAATCGACGATAACGCACAGACCGGTAACAAGTACACGCCGACGTGGCCCAGCGACGACGACCGTCTGGACGTGCCCAACGCGATCCGTGGCTGGCGCAACTACAAGGGCGAACACGAGCTGACCGGCTTTGCCGACATGCTCGAACGCGTCAAGCAACGATCGCTCGTGCCCCGCGTCGATTATCTCATCATCGACGAGTTCCAGGACATCACGACCCTGCAGTACGACGTCTACGAGGAGTGGCGCCCGCACATGGAGACGGTCCTCATCGCCGGCGACGACGACCAGGTCGTCTACGCCTGGCAGGGCGCCGACCCCGACCTCCTGCTCGAAGAGGACGTCACCGACGACAACGTCCTGCCCAACTCCTATCGGCTCCCCTCGCGCATCCTGAACGTCGTCAACGAGGAGGTCCGCCACATCGAGAAGCGCCAGGAGAAAGACCTCAACCCCCGCAAGGAGGGCGGCCGCGTCGAGGGCGTCCAGAACCCCTCGATGATCGACCTGGTGCGCAACGTCCGCAACACCGTCGAAGAGGACGAAGACGGCACCGCGATGATCCTCTTTCGCGCGCGCTACCAGATGTTCCAGTTCATCGACGAGTTCATCGGCGAGGGGATCCCCTTCACCTGTCTGACCGACCAGCGGATGTGGACCGACCGGCTCACCCAGTACGTCCGCGCCATCGAGGCGCTCGACGCCGAGGAACCG
>Ga0207733_100127_pt1 | contig 73995 bp, 70 predicted proteins | sample A23P3SouthBayCA_FD_187735 | JGI IMG/M metagenome (GOLD analysis project Ga0207733, IMG submission 187735) | Aerobic enrichment media microbial communities from Eden Landing Ponds, California, USA - A23 P3 (SPAdes) | ecosystem: Environmental > Aquatic > Marine > Unclassified | place: Emeryville...
CGAGAACGTCTGCCCGAACGACACCATCCAGATCGTCACCGACGACCAGCGCAACGGCGAGCAGTACAACCTCCACATCGGCCAGTGCATCTACTGCCGACTGTGCGAGGAGGTCTGTCCCGTCGACGCCATCCTCCTGACCCAGAACTTCGAGTGGACCGCAGACACGAAAGACGAGTTCGTCCTCGACAAGGAACAGCTCAAGAACGTTCCCTGGTACAAGGACATCGACCCGCTCGAATCGCGGGAACCGGACCGCGGCGGCTGGGTCGGCGAAGGCGAAGGCGAAGTGGACTATCAGTAGGGCACCAGCATCCGTGCGCCCACGGCGCGCGGTTCGCGGGACCGAACGGAGTGAAGTCCCGATTTTTGATCCAGCTTTTTCGAGGAACCCTCGCCGCAGCGAAGCCGACGGCTGAGCGAGGAAGGGTGACGATGAAAAAGGTGGGCTCGGGTCGGCGAGGGCGAAGGCGAAGTGGACTGTCAGTAGTCGATAGTTCTCTGTTCGCGGGGGCCACGCCGCCGCGATTCACCGCGAGCGAACGGAGTGAGCGAGCGGCTTTTTTGATCTGTCTGTTCGGACCCGCTACTCGTCGACCCACGGCGCGATACCGACGTAGACGTCGCTATCCGGGTCGCGGAACAGCACCGGGTTCGGTCCGTCGTCGGGGTTGACGCGGACGTGCGCAGAGTCTTTGGCAGGGTCGTAGCCGAACAGCTGTTGCACGTGCTCGACGTATTCCGCCAGTATCGCGGACCGGTCGCCCGCCTCGTTCGTGAAGGAGTACACCGCTTCGCTGGCCACTTCGTCTGCAGTCACGCTCGCTGGTTCCTCGGTGAGCGTCTCCGCGAACGGGAAGCCCCGCTCCTGACCCCGCTCGTCGAACTCCAAGCGAACGGCGTTTTTCGGGTCGCCCAGGTATCCCTGCGACCAGTCCACGTCGGTCGGCGCGACTGTCTCGGGGTCGACGCCGTCGTCGCCGACTGCAGCTGTGTGGTCGTCTTTGAGGAACTCCGAGCGAACGCCGAACGACCGGACGAACGACATTCCGAGTCGCTCGTGTTCGGTCATCGGTTCCGCGCCGATTGTCTGCTGGATGCCGCTCTCTTCGGACTCGTGTACCTCCGAGTCGACGACCACGATTTCCACGTCGCGAGCGGCGTACTCGACGCCGAGACTGATCCGTCCCTGGCTGTCGGCTGTCACCGTCTCGTGTTTCTCTGGATCCGTGATTGTGGTTTCTATCATAGGTGACGTTCACCACAAATAGACTAATTCCACCTATAGTATTATAAAACTAGTCCATTTTAGACCAAAAGAACTCTTCACTATCTTACCGTGAGGATTGCGCGCTTCACACGAGCGCTGGCTGAGCAGACTCGGCCGCACACAGGAACTTAGTAGCTGACAGCCAAACATAGAGGAGAGCGAAGATGGCAGGCGAGTCCCTCCAGACCGACGTTTCGGATAATTCTCGGGAGGCGAACGGTTCTGACGCGACAACAGGGGCCGCGCCGCCGGTCGACCCCGACGAGGCGGCGCTGTACGTCGACGGCATCTCGAAGACCTTTGGGAGCGGCGACGAGGCAGTCGAGGCCGTTAGCGGCGTCTCCTTCGCCGTCGAACCCGGCGAGGTTGTCGGCCTGCTCGGCCCGAACGGCGCCGGGAAGACGACGACGATCAAGTCGGTCCTCGGGCTGGTCCTGCCAGACGAGGGCGACGTGCGGGTTCGCGGCATCGACATCTACGAACAGCCCAGAGCGGCCTACGAACACGTCGACGCGATGCTGGAGGGCGCTCGCAACGACTACTGGCGGCTCACCGTGCGGGAGAACCTGCGCTACTTCGCGGCGATCCGCGGGCAGGACCCCGACACGCTGTCCGACCGCCACGACCAGTTGCTGGAGCAGTTCGACCTTGCGGAGTTCGCCGACACGGCGGTGCGGGACCTCTCGCGCGGGATGAAACAGAAAGTGTCGCTGGCGAGCGTCCTCGGCGGGAACGTCTCCGTCGCCTTTCTCGACGAGCCGACGCTCGGGCTCGACGTCGAGAGCTCGCTAAAACTCCGCCGGGAGCTCCGGCGGCTGGTCGACGAGCGCGGCCTCACCCTCGTGGTCTCCAGCCACGACATGGAGGTCATCGAGGACGTCTGCGACCGGGTGATCATCATGAACGACGGAGAAGTGATCGTCGACGACACCGTCGAGAGCCTGCTCGCGGGCTTCGAGACGGCGGGCTACCGGTTCACCGTCAGGGGCGCAGACGAGGACGTGCTGGACGACTTGCGCGAGCGGTTCGATCTATCGGGCGTCGAGGACCTCGACGGGCGGACGCGCTTCGAGGTGGCTGCCGATTCGGCGACGTTCTACCGACTGACCGACGCGATGGAGCGCCGGGGCCTGGAGGTCGACGGCGTCGAGACGGTCCAGCCGGACCTCGCGGAGGCCTTCGTCGAGATGACCAGCGGCGACGGTCAGACGGCAGGGATCGACGGCCTGTCATCGCTCGGGGGCAGCGAGCGATGACAGCCGCCGAGCCGACCGAGAGATCGGACACCGGCGTCGGGCCGGGCACCGATGGCGCGCCCGAATCGGGGCAAACCGCCGGCTACCGTCACCTCCTGAAAGCGGTCGTCTACCGTGACCTCCTGGTGTGGGTCCGCTATCCCGTCGACGCCGTGTTCGGGCTGGTGATTGGCGTGTTCTTCTTCGGGCTGATGTTCTACGGCGGGCGGATGGTCGCGGGGCAGGCGATAAACGACACCATCGAGGGGCTCATCGTGGGCTACTTCCTCTGGACGCTCTCGCTGGGCGCCTACGCGGGGATCATGAACGACGTGCAATCGGAAGCCAGCTGGGGCACGCTCGAACGCCACTACATGACGCCGTTCGGCTTCGGGCCGGTCGTCCTCGCGAAGTCGGTGGCCATCGTTTTCCGGACGTTTTGCACCTCCGCAGTCGTGCTCGCGGTCATGTTGCTGATGACCGGCCGGACGCTCGACCTGCCTGTGTTCACCGTTATCACCGTCGGCCTGCTCGCCATCGCGGGCGCCCTCGGGCTCGGGCTGGCGATGGGTGGACTCGGGGTGTTGTACAAGCGGATCTCCAACATCGCGAACTTCCTGCAGTTCGGGTTCATCGGGTTGATCTCGGCGCCGTCGTTCGACATCTGGTGGACCAAGTTCCTGCCGCTGGCTCAGGGGAGTGCGATGCTCCAGCAGGCGATGACCGGGGGCGTTCGTCTCTGGGAGTTCGAGCCGACAGCGATCGCGATCCTCGTGGGGGCGGCGGTGTTGTACCTGGGCCTTGGGTATCTGGTCTTCGCTCGCGCGACGAAACGAGCACGCCGACTCGGTGTGCTCGGTGATTACTGAGCGCGCGCAGGCGGACCCCTGAGCGCGACCCCACTCCCCGCGTCCCGGAGCGCGTGCCGGCGTCCGGGACGCCGTCCGCCGGGCCGTCCGGTGCCGGTCGGTGGCGTCACCTCGTGCTTGTTCGCCAGATCTGTTCGAACGAGAGACGAGTGAGCCGTTCGAGAGCCGTTCGAGCGGACGACGTGTGGGAACGTCCAACAGAATTTCGCGCGTGAGCGGCCACGCGCGGGCCGATAAGGAAATATTCAAAGGGCGCCCCGTTGGAGTTGAGAAATAACGATGGCATTGCTCGAGTCGATCGCGTTTGCGCTGTTCGCCCTCGTGACCGTGGGGAGCAGCCTGGGCGTCGTAATGGTACGCGACGTCTGGCACTCGGCGCTGTTTCTCGGCGTCTCACTGCTGTCCGTGGCAGTGTACTACGTCATGTTGCGCGCCGAGTTCATCGCCGCGATGCAAATACTGGTGTACGTTGGCGGGGTCTTGATCCTGATCACGTTCGCCATCATGCTCACCGAGAGAGACAGTCCGGCCGAGGCCGACGTCGACACCGATGTCGACGGCGATACCGATGGCGACGGCGAGGTGACAGCATGACCTCCCGCCCGCGGCTGGCGACCGACGTCAACGTCGTCAACGGACTCGCGGCGGTCGCGCTGTTCGTCGTCATGGGCTACGTGTTCGTGACCGCCAGCCTGCCCGCGCCCAGCGGCTTCCCCGACGGGTCGATCACCGCGAGCATCGGCTACGCGATGTTCGGCCTCGTCGACCAGGCAGCGATCGAGTCCGAGGGCTTCCTCGTTGCTTTCGAGATAATCGACGTCCTGCTCGTCGCAGCCCTGGTCGGCGCCGTCATGCTCGCGCGCCGCGAAGAAGACAGCGGCGTCGTCACGGCGCTGACCGACGGCGGCCGTCGGATCCGGGACCGCAACGATTCGGCCGACGACGACGCGGAGACCGACGGAGGTGAGAACTGATGGCGATCGTCACCGAGTACTACCTCCTGTTGTCGGCGGCGGTCTTCTGTATCGGCGTCTACGGCATCCTCACGCGGAGCAACGCGCTCATCTTCCTGATGTCCGTCGAGCTGATGCTGAACGCGGCGAACATCAATCTCGTTGCCTTCTCGTTCCATCACGGGAACCTCACGGGCCAGGTGTTCTCGCTGTTCACGATGGCGATCGCTGCCGCCGAGGTGGCGGTGGGGATCGGCATCATCCTCGTACTGTATCGCAACTTCCAGGACGTCGACGTCACGAAAGCGGCGACGATGAGGTGGTAAGATGGCAGGTGCATTCGACTTCGTTCCGGCGATCGCAGCGCTTCCGCTCCTGGCGTTCGTTATCTCGCTGTTTTTCGGGCAGTACATGCCCAAGCGAGGCGCCGAGGCCGGCATCATCGCGACCGCGGGCTCGCTTCTCCTCTCGGTCTGGACGGCACTGACCGTCGCCGGGATCACCGGGTCCGCAACCTCGTACAACGAGAACCTCTACACGTGGGTCGTCGGCCAGGACGCCGGCGCCGTCACGCTGCATCTCGGCGTCCTCGTCGACCCGCTCGCGGCGCTGATGCTCGTCATCGTCTCGCTCATCGCCTTCCTCGTTCACGTCTTCTCGCTTGGGTACATGAACGACGAGGGCGAGACAGGTCTGCCCCGGTACTACGCCGGGCTCGGCCTGTTCACGGCGAGCATGCTCGGGTTCGTCTTCTCGAACAACCTCCTGATGGCGTTCATGTTCTTCGAACTCGTCGGGCTCTGTTCGTATCTCCTCATCGGCTTCTGGTTCCGCGACGACGGCCCGCCGTCGGCGGCGAAAAAGGCCTTTTTGGTCACCCGCTTCGGTGATTACTTCTTCCTCATCGGTGTCGTCGGGGTCTTCGCAACCTTCGGCACGGGCCTGTTCGCGCCCATCGAGGGCGAGGCGATGCACAGCTTCCCACAACTGGCCGAGGAGGCGCTCCACGGCTCCGCTGCCGAGGCCGGCGTGGACACGTTCGGGTACGACGCCCAGACGTGGTTCACCATCCTCGGGCTGCTCGTGCTGGGCGGCGTGGTCGGCAAGTCTGCGCAGTTCCCGCTGCACACCTGGCTGCCCGACGCGATGGAGGGCCCGACCCCGGTCTCGGCGCTCATCCACGCGGCGACGATGGTCGCGGCCGGCGTCTACCTCGTCGCGCGGATGTACGGGTTCTACCTGCTCTCGCCGACGGCGCTGGCCGCCATCGCGCTCATCGGCGGCTTCACGGCGCTGTTCGCGGCGACGATGGGCGTCGTCAAGCAGGAACTCAAACAGGTGCTCGCGTACTCGACCATCAGCCAGTACGGCTACATGATGCTCGCGCTGGGGTCGGGCGGGTACGTCGCCGCGGTCTTCCACCTGACCACCCACGCCGTGTTCAAGGCGCTGCTGTTCCTCGGCGCCGGGTCGGTCATCATCGCGATGCACCACAACGAGAACATGTGGGACATGGGCGGGCTCAAAGACAAGATGCCCGTCACCTACTGGACGTTCCTCTCGGGCTCGCTCGCCCTGGCGGGCATCGTCCCGTTCGCGGGCTTCTGGTCGAAAGACGAGGTGCTGTTCGAGGCGCTCATCCACGGCTTCGGCACGGACGGCGCGCTCGGGACGGTCTACCTCCTCGCGTACGCGATGGGGCTCCTGGCCGTCTTCTTCACCGGCTTCTACACCTTCCGGATGGTCTACCTGACCTTCCACGGGAACCCCCGGAGCGAGACGGCGCGAGACCCCGAACCGGTGCGCTGGAACGTGAAGGCGCCGCTGGCCGTGCTGGGCATCGGCGCCGCGACGGTCGGGCTGATCAACATGAAGCCGGTCAAGGAACTGGCCGGGGCGGAGATCGACTTCCTCCACAAGTGGCTGCTGGGGCCGGAGGAGGGCGGCTGGCCCGAACTCACCTCGACGGGCCTGCACCACTACGAGGAACTGCTTCACGACTTCGCGCACGTGAGCGCGAGCTACCCGATCGGCGACGAGCAGACCACGCTGCTGGTCTCGGCCGCGCTCTCGCTGGGCCTGGCTGTCGCTGGCGTGCTCTTCGCGCGCAGTCTCTACAACGAGCCGGAGCCGGTCGAGCACACGGACAGGCTGGGCGGTGCGAAGACGCTACTCATGCACAACTACTATCAGGACGAGTATCAGGTCTGGCTGGCACAGGGCGTGACGGTACCGATCGCGCGCGCCGCGGACAAGTTCGACCAGGGTGTCGTCGACGGCATCGTCAACGGCGTCAGTAGCGTGAGCCTCTTCACCGGCTCGCGGATGCGCCGCATCCAGTCGGGCGTCGTCTCGAACTACGCGGCGCTGATGACGCTCTCGCTCGTGCTCCTCCTGCTCGTGTTCGTCGTCGTGGGAGGTGGTGCCTGATGGCGATCGCGGGCCCCGTCGAGGCGCTGCTCGCCATCACCTTCGTCGGTGCGTTGGTCACCTTCCTCGCGCCAGACGAGTACGCGGGCAAACTCGCGACCGCGATCAGCGTGATCCCGGTCGTCGTCGCGGTCTGGATGTACGCGGCCTTCGACGCCAGCGGAAACGCCCTGCTCGGAGCCGAACCGGCTTTCGAGTCGTCGCTGGGCTGGATCGCGCTGGGTAGCTACGAGGTCGCCTGGCACGTCGGCCTCGACGGCGTCAGCATGCCGCTGCTCCTGTTGACGACCGTCCTGTCGACGCTCGCGCTGGTCAGCTCGTGGACGCCGATCGACGAGCGTCAGTCGCAGTTCTACGGGCTGATGCTGCTGATGGAGGCCAGCCTCATCGGCGTGTTCACCGCGCTTGATTTCCTGCTGTGGCTGGTCTTCTGGGAGTTCGTCCTCGTCCCGATGTACTTCCTCATCGGTGTTTGGGGCGGTCCGCGCCGGAAGTACGCCGCGATCAAGTTCTTCGTCTACACGAACGTGGCGACGCTGATCATGTTCCTCGGGTTCATGGCGCTGGTGTTCGGGCTGGGCGACTCGGTGACTTCGTTCGACCTGCCCGAAATCGCTCAGGAACTGCGGACGCCCGGCGCGCTCGGGAGCCTCGCAGGGATCGACCCTGGCCAACTCCGTCAGATAGCCTTCATACTGATGTTCGCAGGCTTCGCGGTGAAGGTGCCTATCTTCCCGCTGCACACGTGGCTGCCCGACGCTCACGTCGAGGCGCCGACGCCCGTCTCGGTCATGCTGGCGGGTGTCCTCCTGAAGATGGGGACCTACGCGCTGTTGCGGTTCAACTTCACGATGCTGTCGGACGTGGCGACTGCCGGACAGACGCCCGCGGTTATCGCCGCCTTCGGCGTATTCAGCGTCATCTACGGCGCGATGCTCGCGCTCGCCCAGCAGGACCTGAAACGCATCGTCGCCTACTCGTCGGTGTCGTCGATGGGCTACGTCATCCTCGGACTGGTCGCCTTCACCCCGCACGGGTTCGGCGGCGCGACCTTCCAGATGATCTCACACGGCCTCATCTCGGGGCTGATGTTCATGGCGGTCGGCGTCATCTACAACCAGACGCACACGCGGATGGTCGGTGACATCTCCGGCATCGCGGACCGGATGCCCTGGGCGGTCGGCGTCTTCGTCGCCGCCGCGTTCGGCTACATGGGCCTGCCGTTCATGGCCGGGTTCGCCGGGGAGTACCTCATCTTCCAGGGCGCGTTCGCGTCGTCAGTGATCCCGTCGGCGCCGCTGCTGACCGGGCTGGCGATGTTCGGCATCGTCATCGTCGCCGGCTACCTGCTGTGGGCGATGCAGCGGACGCTGTTCGGCGAGTACTCGCTGGCGACGGACTACGAGGTCACGCGCGCCCCGCTGCAGGACGTGGCGCCGCTGGTCGTCCTGCTGGCGCTGGTCATCGCGCTCGGCGTCGACCCGATGCTCGTCTACGACATGATCCAGGACGCCACGGACCCGCTGAGTGACCCGCTCGCGTTGCTCCCGGGAGGTGGGTTGCTGTGATACTCGACGGCCTCGCCGACTGGGTCGCGCTGACGCCCACCCTGATCCTCGCGGCGACGGCGCTGGTCCTGTTGCTCGTCGATAGCATCGAACCCCGGCCCGGAACGAGTTCGAACGCCCTGCTCGCCGGCATCGCCACCGCGGGCGCGCTCGCGACGTTCCTCGTCGCCGGTTTCTTCCTCGTCGAGGGCGTGGGCCAGCCCCGCGGCAGCGGTGCAGTTTCGCTGTTCGGTGACCAGGTCATCGTCGACGGGATGAGCCTGTTCTTCGTCGTCATCGTCGGCAGCGTGACGGCGCTGGTGACCCTCGCGAGCTACGACTACCTCGAGGGCGAGAGCTACCAGGCCGAGTACTACACGCTGGTCGTCCTCGCGGCGACGGGGATGTCGCTGATGGCCTCCGCGAACGGTCTCGCGACCGTCTTCGTCAGTCTCGAACTCTCCAGTCTGCCCTCCTACGCGCTCGTGGCCTTCCTCAAGGACAACCGCGGGAGCGTCGAGGGCGGGCTGAAGTACTTCCTCGTCGGCGCGCTCTCCTCGGCGGTGCTCGCCTACGGGATCAGCCTCGTCTACGGCGCGAGCGGTGCGCTCCAGTTCGATGCCATCGCCGAGAGCCTCGGCTCGAACCCCGAGTTCGGTGGCATTCTCGGCGTCGGCGTCGTGATGGTGCTCCTCGGCTTCGCGTTCAAGACGGCGAGTGTCCCGTTCCACTTCTGGGCGCCCGAAGCGTACGAGGGCGCGCCGGCTCCCGTTTCGGCCTTTCTCTCCTCGGCCTCGAAGGCTGCCGGGTTCGTCGTCCTCTTCAGGGTCTTCCTGACCGCGTTCCCGGAGGTCGGCGGACTGGGCGCCGGTGACCCTGCCGTCGACTGGGTGAACCTCGCGGTCGTCCTCTCGGTCGTGACGATGACGGTCGGGAACTTCGCCGCGGCGACTCAGGAGAAGGTCAAGCGTATGCTCGCGTACTCGTCGGTGGGTCACGCTGGCTACGTCCTCATCGGGCTGGCCGCGCTGTCGGCCCCCGACAAGGGCTTCGTGCTCGGCGCGAGCATGATGCACCTGCTCGTCTACGGCTTCATGAACACCGGCGCGTTCCTGTTCGTCGCGCTGACCGAACACTGGAACGTCGGTCGCACCTTCCAGGACTTCAACGGCCTGGGCAAGCAGGCACCGGTCGCCTGTGCGGCGATGACGGTCTTCCTGTTCAGTCTCGCGGGCCTGCCCGTCGGCGGCGGCTTCGTCTCGAAGCTCTACCTGCTGGCCGCGACCGCCGAAGCGGGCGCGTGGCTGCTCGGCGCGGCGCTCATCGTCAACAGCGCGTTGAGCCTGTTCTACTACAGCCGCGTGGTCAAGGCGATGTGGATCGAGGAGGGTGACGGCTCGCTGGAGATCGAGTCTTACCCGAACTCGCTGTACGCGGCGGTCGTCATCGCCGCCTTCGCTACTATCGCCCTGTTGCCCGCCTTCGGTCTCCTCTCGCCGAGTTCCTTCGACGCCGCCGAAGTGCTGTTCGAAGGCCTCTAAGCGAGCGTTTCGATTGCTTTTCGCTTCGCTTTCGATTTATTCGACAGCGACTGCGACGGTCTGGATGACGACAGTCGCGACAGGGTAATCCGCGGTGGCGTGCGCCGTCGCGCCCTCCGTGGCGCGACGGAGCTGCGCGAGGGATGAGCAAGTGAGCAGCGCGAACGAGCGAATCGGCTGGGGAGGCCTGTGGCCGTCCGCGGTCGCGGTGCGGCGTGGTCGTTGTCCCTGGTGGACTGAAAGGGCGAGACTCTCTCGCGCTTGCCTGGTCGTCTGAGCGTGGCACTATCCGAGTGAGCGAAGCGAACGAGGATATCCCGGTCAGCGACCGCGAGCGGGTCGAGGGCTTTCAGCGTAGAGGATCAACTGTAGTGATGGTGGCGTCTGAGGTCGCGGTTTCAGCTACCGAGCGAGTCTCTGGCTGTCAGTTCACCCGTTCACGCGCTATCGAGACGGCCGACGTACCAGATCGACACGACGACGACCAGGGCCCAGGCGCCGAGGACGTACGGCATCGCGGCGTCGAACCCGCCGAGGTGCGTCGAAAGGGCGTAGCCGAGGACATCGAGCGCGAACACCGCACCGGCGAGCACGAGTGCGGCGAGACTGAGCCACACCTCGACTTTCAGCCAGGTGCCGAACTCGTCGCTGGAGGGTGCCATTCGTCTGTCAGCGAGACAGCACTGTCTTGTAAGTCTTCGCTACACGCTCTTGACCGCGAAGTAGGTGTAGACAATGGGGATGAAGGTAATGAAAAACGTCGTGACGGGTCCCGGAAAGCGCCCGTGCTCCGCGGCCCACACCCACCACGGGAGCAGCCACAGGTAGAGGATGGCCGCCAGCCAGAGCCGCCACACGATTTCAGACGGGGTCCCGCGTCGGCGGAGCACGATGGCGAGTCCGATCCACGCCAGAACCGCGAACACCAACCCTTGCGGGTAGTACGTCCCTCCCACGAATACGGCGATGGGGAGTATCGCTGCGAAACCGATCGTCGTCAGGATGGCGACTGGATGTTCTCCGACGGCCCCGAGAAAGACGCGGGCCGTTTCGAGCAGTCCCATCTCGTCGTCCGATTCCCAGGCGGGACCGTCGCTGGGACCGCCTGCGGGTCCGCCATCTGGGCCGCTGGAATCCCCGGAGCGGCCGAACCGGTCGCTGGAGGGCGACATTTGTCGTATCGACACGGCATCGGCTTGTAAGTCTTGTCGATGAAACAACCCGAATCCCGTCGAAAACCGGTCCGTCGTCGCTCGCTCAGGCGCTTCGGACGGCGTCGAGCAGTTCGTCGTAGTCGGGTTCGGTGGTGGGTTCGTCGGCGGCCCAGCTGTAGGCGACCTGTCCGTCGTCGTCGACGACGAAGACCGCGCGGTTGGCGATGCCGTGCAGCCCGAGGTCCGCGATGTCGATCGCCACGCCGTAGGCGTCGATGGCGGTCCCGCCCATGTCGCTCACGAGGTCGAACTCGATGCCGTGTTCCTCGCGGAAGGCGCCCTGCGAGAACGGCGAGTCGGCGCTGACGCCGAATACCGTCGCGCCGGCGTCCTCGAACTCGTCGAGGTGGTCCTGCAGGGCGACCATCTCGTTCGTACACGGCGGCGTGAACGCGCCGGGGAAGAATGCGAGGACGACCGGCCCGTCGCCGAGGTGATCGTCGAGAGTAAACGTTTCGTGGTCGCTCGTGCCAACTGTCGCGGTGAACGTCGGTGCGGCGTCTCCTGTAGATACCATTGCCATCGGATGGAAAGGCTCGCTGTCCGTTAAAACCGGTGATGAACACGTGCGAGTCCGTATGAGTGGGTTTCGTAGACGATTCCGACTGGCGGGCGCTTTCCTCCCGTTCGACAACTGGAATCGTGACTGCACAACGAACCCCACGAACCGGTAGGGTCCCGGTGGGTCGGAACCGATGACAGGTCGCTCTTGCCGACGCTGGTCGCGATAGCAGTCCTTCGGGCCGGCGTCTGCGTAGGTCAGCCCTCGTTGTACGCCGCTACCGCTCGCTGGATAATCGAACAGTCGACCGGCTCGACGGGGACCGTGAGCGGCGAGACGCCGACGACGCCGTCGCGTAACGCGCCTTGCTCGGTGCCGTCAGGTATCGACGCCGGGTCGTCCGCATCGCTGCCCTCGTCCGAGGCCGGCACGATCCCGCGTGGCCGGAACTCGGGTTCGAAGCGGACGGCGTCCCCGTCGTGGACGGCCGACGTGTCGTACCGCCCGGCCGGTTCGGTTATCCGCATCGGCGGATCCCGTTCGACCGGAGCGTTGACGGTCACCAGATCCGCGCCGTCGGGGTCGTCGACGGACTCGACCAGCGCGGGCAGGAGGTGTTCGACGGCCGCTGCGGCCGCGTCGTAGGCGAACTCGTCGGCGGGTCGCGCGAACACCGTCTCCGGGTGGTACGCCGAGACGGCGACGCCGGGGATCCCGAGCCACGCCGCTTCGACGGCCGCACCGACGGTTCCCGAGCGACCGAGGAGGTACGCCCCCGCGTTCGGGCCGTGGTTACACCCGGAGACGACGGCGTCGAACGACCGGTCCAGTGCCCGCGCGCCGAAGGCGACGCAGTCGGCCGGCGTCCCGTCGACGGCGTACCCCCGCTCAGTGCGTTCGTAGGTGACCTCCCGCGACCGGGTCCGGCCGATACCGCTCACGTTCTCGTCCGGGGCGACGACGGTCACCGCAGCGTGCTCCGAGAGTCGGTCGGCTATCACAGCCAGTCCCGTGCTCTCGATGCCGTCGTCGTTCGTCACGAGGACGCGGTCGACGTCGTCGATGCCTGGGGTCTGGGTCCGCGGCGCAGTCATACCGTGGGATACCACCCGCGGAGATGGCGCGGTCCGTGAAATAATTTCTCCCGGGTACGCTCGGTCGGGCAGGAAACCGTCACCTTCGATCCTGTCGAATACTGTTATTCCGGTCCGTCTCGACTGTGTCCGTATGGCCAACGAGCCGCCCGATTTCTGTCCCTACTGCGGGACCGAACTCGACCCCGTCGAACCGCCGACGGCCCACCGCTGTGAATCCTGTGCGGAGTACGTCTTCTTCAATCCGATCCCCACCGCGCGACTGGCTATCCTCGACGGCGACGCGATTCTGCTGGGCCGGGTCCCGCTCCAGGAACGGGATCTGTGGGCGACGCCCGGCGGGATGGTCGAGGCGGGCGAAGACCCCGACGTCGCCGGGGCCCGGGAACTCGAAGAGGAGACGGGCTTGCGTGTCGACCCCGACGACCTGGTCCTGTTCGACGCGCGAACGTTCGTCAAGTTCGAGGCGACCCACAAGACGAGCCTCTGTTACGCCGTCGACGCCGCGGACGTGGGCGGCACGCCTGAACCCCTGGACGAACTGATCGACGCCCGCTACTGGACAGTCGCGGAGTTCGCCGACGCGCCGGCGACGCTCGGGACGGAACTCCCGGAGCCCCATCGGGACCTCTCGTGGTGGGCCGAGGCGGGGCGAGCGGCGCTGGAGCGGGCGGAGTGACCGACCGGTCATAGCTTATCGCCCCCTTCCAGAGGACCGATAGATATTTTTCCTCGTTGGCCGATATCCCAGGCGTAGAGGCGCATGACCCGAGAACACGGGGCTCGTCCCTTCTTCGCGCCCGTTGCTCCCCCGGCCGCCAGGTAGGGCGGATAGCTGCAGGATCCGGGTCGCTTCGCTACCACTCGTAGCCGCAACGCCGCCAGCGAAGACACGCCTCGATGTCGAACTCGCTCCCGAGTCCGGCCGATAGCCGCCGGACTCAACGAACCCATCCGACCCGCCTCTCGGGTCAGGATCACCAGACGCATCGCTCGCGAACCACGCTGTGGCCGCTCCGGTCCAGACCGGGTGGCGACGCCTCCCGGGGGGTCGACCCGTGAGCGGGACAGCGACGACCACCGACTCGGACGACGGCAGCGGGCCAGCGCAACCGTTGCCCCTCTGGCGCAACCGTGACTTCCGGCGGTTCTTCGCCGGCCAGTTCGTGACCAACGCCGGCGATAGCCTCTACGGCGTCGCCGTCCTGTGGCTGGTCTTCGAACTCAGCGGGTCGACGGCGCTCACGGGGGTCGCGAACTCGCTACTCCTGTTGCCCTACCTGTTGCAGGTCGTCGCCGGGCCGGTCGTCGACAGACTCTCCCTGAAGCGGGTGCTGGTCGGCGCCCAGGTCGGTCAGGGAGTCGTCGTCCTTGTCTTCCCGCTCGCGGCGGCGACCGGCTTTCTGCGCGTCGAACTCATCCTCGCGACGGTACCGGTCCTGTCGCTGTTGACGCTGCTGACGGCGCCGGTCCCGACGACGCTGGTGCCGCGGCTCGTCGCCGAGGACCAGCTCTCCCGGGCCAACTCGGCGCTCGCAACGATCTCGCTGGGGCTGGACATGGTCTTCGACGCGCTCGGTGGGGTGTTCATCGCTGTCTTCGGCGCGACAGCGCTGTTCGTGCTGGATTCAGCGACGTTCGCCGTCGCGACGGTGCTGTTCGCTGGGATGACCGTCCCGGCCGTCGAGGGCCCCGCCGGCACGGGAGGCGATGACAGCGCTTCCGGGGGGACCGAGCGACCCGTGCGCTCGGCCCTCAGCGAGTACGTCGACGACTTGCGCGATGGGATCGACGTGCTGCGGGGGACCGTGTTCGTCGAGATGCTGTTCGCGTCGGCGGTCTTCAACTTCGCCGTCGGCGTGACGCTCACGACCCTGCCTGCGTTCGGGCAACTGCGCGGTGGGCCGGCCGTCTATGGCGCCCTGCTCGGCGCGCTCGGGATCGGTCGGCTTGTCGGCTCGCTCGCCGCCACAAGGCTCGAACGGGTCCCCTACGGCCCGCTAAAGGCCGGCAGCTACCTGGCGGCCGCCTGCTGCTGGCTCGGGGCGGTCTACGCCCCGTCGGTCGGGGTCACCGTCGGGCTGTTCGGACTCGCGTGGGTCGCCGGCGGGACGAGCGCCGTGCTGGTCCAGACGATCAACCAGCGGGTGTTCTCCGCGAACTTGCTCGGTCGCATCGCCGCGATCAAAGGGACCGCGTCGACGGCCACGCTGCCGGTCGGGTCGCTGGTCGGCGGCGTGGTCGCCGACCAGGTGGGCATCGTCACGACGATGGGCCTGGCTGCGCTCGGGTTCGGCTTCGCCGGGTGTTACTTCGCCGTGCGCCCGCGACTGCGGAACCTGCCGGCGGTGGCCGACGCCGACCCGTCGGATTTCGGCGTCGACGCCGACGCTCCATCGTCGACTCGCGGTCAGAACTAGTCAGGTCACGACCGCCGGTCTACGAGGTGATGTCCCCGCTCGCCGCGTTCACCGCGGTTCCAGCCCCATTGCCATCTCCTGGCGGGGGTGCATCGTGAGCGAGGGCATCAACTCCAGGGGCGTCTCGCCCTCGAAAGCCAGCGAGTACTCGCTGACGACGGTCGCGACGATGAGTTTGGCCTCCAACAGCGAGAGGTGCTTGCCGATGCAGTGGCGCGGGCCGCCGCCGAAGGGGAAGAAGGCAAAGCGGGGTCTGTCGGCCCGGCGCTCGGACGAGAACCGTTCGGGGTCGAACGTCTCGGGGTCGTCCCAGTATCTTTCCGAGCGGTGGACGCCCCACTGGGGCAACATGAGGGTCGTCCCCTCGGGGACGCGGTAGCCGCCGATGTCGACGGCTTCGGTCGGGGAGCGGAAGATGGTGAACACGGGCGGGTAGAGCCGCATCGCCTCGTTGATCACCCACTCGAGGTACTCGAACTCGCGGACGTGGTCCATCCCCGGCGAGTCGTCCCCGACCACCTCGTCGACTTCTTCCTGAACGCGGCGCTCGGCCTCGGGATGTTCCGAGAGCAGAAACCAGGTGTAGGTAAGCGTCAGCGCGGTGGTGTCGTGGCCCGCGAGCAGCATCGTCATCATCTCGTCGCGCAACTGCTGGGCCGACTGCTCGCCACGGTTTTGCGCGCGCAACAGCACCGAGAGGAAGTCCATCGGCGCGTCGGTGTCGGCGGCCGCGGCCCGTTGGACGCCGTCCGAGGACGCTTCGCCCTCGGTCCCGCGTCGGGCCGCGACGATCTCGTCGAGCACGCCTTCGAGCGTGTCGACGGCGTCTTCGAACTCCTCGTCGCCGGGCATGGGCACCCAGTCGGGCACCGCGAACCGGAGCGGATCGGGCTCGAAACGCCTCCCCAGCGGTTCCAGCTGGGCCTGGACCGTGTCGACGCGGTCCGCGGAGAGTTCGACGCCCATCATCAGGTCGAGGATGACGTTCAGCGTGACGCGGGCCATCTCGGTTTCGACGTTGACGGTCTGGCCCGGCTGCCACGAGCCGACCATCGACTCGGCGTGGCCGGTCACCCGGTCGGCCATGCCCATGAGCCGCCCCATCTGGAAGGCCGGCTGTGCGAGGTCGCGTTGCTGCTGCCAGGTGTCGCCCTCGCTGAGGAGGAGTCCATCCCCGAGCAGGTCACCCAGCGCGTCGCCCTGGAAATCGGGTTTGCGAAAGTGGTCGGCCTCGGAGACGAGGATCCGCTCGACTTCGCCGGGGTCGGTCACCATGTAGGTGTCCATCGGCCCCATGTCGAACCGCGCGACGTCGCCGTAGGTCTCTTCGAGCGCCGAGATGAATTCGAAGGGGTCGCGGGCGTACTTCCGACTCGCACCGAACAGCGGCTCACCCTTCGGGCCGGGCGGTGTCTCCGACATATCTGAAATTACGACCACACCGGCATCAATGTCTCGGCGGCCCGGATGTCGACAGGGCCGTTGGACCGGAGGGTCGACCCGATCCCCGAGAGCCTGGTCGTTCCCGCAGCCGACCAGAGCCGGAAGGGTCTGCCGCGCTGGCGGTCTTTTTCCTGCCGGGCGTCGAAGCCCCGGTATGCCTGACGACGAACTTTCGGACCTGCTATCGAACTACGCACAGGCCATCGGCCCCGAATCCGACGATGTCATCGACGAGATGGGCGAACAGGCTCGTCGCGAGTCGTTCCCGTACGTCGGCCCCGCCGTCGGCGGCTGGCTCGCGATGCTGGCTCGCTTTTCGGACGCAGAGCGAGTCTTCGAGTTCGGCTCCGGCTTCGGCTACTCCGCGTACTGGTTCGCCCGCGAACTCCCCGAGAGCGGTGAGGTCGTTCTCACCGAGATCGACGCGGACGAACTCGACCAAGCGCGCGACTACCTCGCCCGCGGCGGCCTCGCCGACCGCGCCAGCTTCGAACACGGCGACGCTATCGAGATCGTCGACGAGTACGACGGGGCTTTCGACGTGGTACTGATCGACTGTCAGAAGGAGCGCTACGCCGAGGCGTTCGAGGCCGTCCGCGACAAGGTCGCGCCTGGCGGGGTCGTCGCCGCGGACAACGCCGTCACCGGCGGCACCATCGACGCGGCGGACCTCCTGGCACACTTCGAGGGTGACCAGACCGATCTGAACGCGATGAGCCGCGGCATCGCGGACTACGTCGAAACCGTGCGCGCGGACCCCGACTTCGAGACGACACTCCTGCCGCTCGGGGAGGGTGTCGCCGTGAGCCAGCGCGAGTGGTGACGGCGCCGGCGGGGCGGTGCTGGTGGGGCCGACGCGGCGTCTTGGCGAGGAATACGTGGGTTTAGCGGCGGCCGAGCCGAATATCCGGTATGGATTCGGCTCCGATAACGCTGTATCGGCTGCACGGCTGTCCGTACTGCGAGCGGGTCGTCGCGCGGCTGGAACAGTACGACTTGGACTACCGCTCGGTCTTCCTCGAACCGATGCACTCCGACCGCGACGTCGTCAAGCGGGCCAGCGGCGGCCGGTCGGTGCCAGTGCTCTCGGACGAGTCGACGGGCGTCACGATGCCCGAGAGCGGCCACATCGTCGACTATCTCGACCGGACCTACGGGGAGGGCTCGTAGATGGCCGATTTCCCCGTTACCGACCTCCCGCCCACGGACCACGTCGCGGAAGGCGAGACCGCACCCGACTTTACGCGACCGCTCGTCTCCGCGGAGTACTGGGAGGACGCCGCGCTGTCGGAGCTGACCGACGAGGGCCCGGTCTTGCTCGTCTTCCACCCGATGGATGGCTGTCCCCGGACGACCTACATCTACAACGAGATCCGGTCCCGCAACTGGGACGAGCGCGACGAGTTCGACATCGTCGGCGTCTCCATCTCGACGCCGTACGAGCACTCACAGCTCATCGACGACCGCGGGATCGATATTCGGCTGTTCTCCGACCCCGCCAACGGCGTCGCCGAGGCCTACGACGTGGTCAACGACCGCATCGGGATGGCCGGCGTAGCGGAGCCACGGCCCGCGGTGTTCCTCCTCGACGAGGACAGGACGGTGCAGTACGCCGACGTGGCGACCGAGTGGCCGGACCCGCCGGACTACGAGGCGCTGGCCGACGCGCTCGCGGCACTGTGACGGGACCGGGACGGCCTCGGCCCCCAGTCTCGATTCCGAAAATCGGGGCCGACGGCTTATGTGGGTTCGTCGAGAATTGTGCGCCATACCGCTGAGTTGCTCATGAGTCTGATGATAGACATCCGGAAGCTCGGGTTGTTCAACAAGATGGCCAAGCAGGGGGGAAACACGGTCGCGGACCACCTCAGCCAGATGACCGGGATGCAGACCGAGATGGAGATCACGAAGATCAACTTCATCGACGTCCCCGATATCAAGACACACATCGGCGACGCCGAGCAGATCGGGATCAGCATCGAGATGCTCGAACCGCCCCACGGTCACATCCTCTTTCTCCTCGAGGCCGAGAGCGCGAAGGAACTCGCCGGCGGCATGATCGGCGACATGGGCGAGACCGACCCCACCGCTCAGGGCTTCACCGACATGGAACGCTCCGCGATCCAGGAGATCGGCAACATCATGACCAGCGGCTTCATCGATGGCTGGGCGAACGTCCTCGACACCACCATCGACATCGGCACACCCACGTTCATCTTCGGACCCGGCAGCGGGATGGTCGACGACCTCGTCGGCGACCGCGAGGCCGACATGGCGCTGATGTTCGACTCGCGCGTCCACGCACCCGCCTCCGATGTCGACGTCAAGGTCTACACCTTCCCCCGACTGGAGGAGCTCGTCGACCTCATGGGCGATATCGAGGTCTGAGTCGATCCGCCACCGATGATGAAACGGTAAACAAATTTCACGTTTTCTAGAGTGCCAGCGTTTATTTGGTGGTGCCGTCCCAGGAGTGGGTATGGAGCTACTCGACGAGCGACCTGTCCCCGAGCACGCACACGAGGTCAAACGCGAGGCCCGTGAGTTCGCGGCCGAGCATATCGCGCCGAACGCCGCCGAGTACTACGACTCCGGCGAGTACCCCCACGAAGTCCTGGAAGCCGGGATGGACGCCGGGTTGATCGCCCAGGACATCGGCGAGGAGTACGGGGGGAAGGGCTACGACCTGCATCAGGTACTCGCCATCGCCGAGGAGTTCTACCGGGCTGACGCCGGTATCGCGCTGACACTCCAGCTCGCCAGCTTCGGCGCCGAAATCGTCGAGGATCACGCCAGCGACGACCTCAAAGAGGAGTATCTTCGCCCGGTCGCCGAGAACGAGCAGATCACCGGTCTCGCAGTCTCAGAACCCGACACCGGGAGCGACCTGGCGGGGATGTCCACTACCGCCGAGAAAGACGGCGACGAGTACGTCCTCAACGGCGAGAAGTACTGGATCGGCAACGGCGTCGAGGCCGACTGGGTGACGCTGTACGCGAAGACTGGCGACGACCCGGACAACCGGTACGGCAACTACTCGCTGTTCGTCGTCCCGACGGACACCGACGGCTACGAGGCCGAGCACATCCCCGAGAAGATGTCCTTCCGCGCGTCGAAGCAGGCCCACCTCACGCTGGAGGACTGCCGGATCCCCGAGGACAACCTCGTCGGCGTCGAGGGTGGCGGCTTCTTCATGCTCGCCGAGTTCTTCAACCACGGTCGGGTCATCGTCGGCGGCCACGGCATCGGCCTGGCCGCGGCGGCCTACGAAGAGGCCTGGGAGTTCGTCCACGACCGGGAGGCGTTCGGCCGCTCGGTCGACGAGTTTCAGGCCGTCCAGCACAAGCTCGCGGACATGCGCACGGAGTTCGAGAGCGCTCGCGCGCTGACCTGGCGCGCAGCGGACCACGTCGCCGACAGCGACGACGCCGGTTTCTGGGCAGCGATGGCGAAGCTCAAGGCCACGGAGACGGCGAACGACTGCGCCCAGAAGGCGATGCAACTCCACGGCGGTCGTTCGGTCCTCCACGACCGACGGATCGCCCGCGTCTACCGCGACGTGCGCGTCCCCGTCATCTACGAGGGCGCCAACGACATCCAGCGCAACCTCATCTACAACCAGGCACCGAAATAGCGCCCGGCGGACTCCGTCTATACACCAGCGGAGTCCCGCACGAATCTGTCGTCCCGGTGCTGTTGCGAAACCCTGCGTCTCGCACTCGGTCACATCCCTGACCGTGCACAGTACTCCTCGACAGAGCACAGTACTCCCTGACAGAGCACAGTACTCCCTGACAGAGCACAGTACCGCAGACACCAACGGCGCGGAGTTTTATCTCCGCGTCATCGCCGGTCGAACCTGACCCAACTCCAAACAGAATCTAGAAGTAGTTTGTCCGGAAGTTGCAAAATCCCCTTTGTCGGTGGTGGTGAGGTGTGATTCGATGGGAGCAATACAGCAAGCGAGACGCCTTCTCTGGCTCGATGACGGGATGGCCAACGGAAATGCCTTCATGGCGCTGACGGCGCTGTCGGGACTGGTCGGCTGGGGTGCAACCGTCGTCGCGATTCACCTGTTCATGCCGATGCCGTCGGGAGCAGCTCTCGGCGGCCCCGAGATCGGTCGCTGGGCGAAAACCGTCATGCTCGAACTGAAATGGCCGGTAACGTTCATCTGGGCCGGCGCCTGGTTCGGGCGCTTCGCCTGGGGGTACCTCCGGGTCGAGCGTGGTGCCGTGCTGAACCTCCCGAACGCGGTCTGGTTCGGAACGTCGATGGTCGCGTTCGCGCTGAACCTCTACGGCGTGTGGGTGTCCAATCCGGAACTCGTGTGGCTGCCCTGGATGGCCGTATTCGCGATCAGCTACCTCGCGACGGCACTGCTGGTCGAGCGCTCCGGGATCTACTGGCTGGCCGGAATTGCGAGCACGGCGCTGCTGGCCCACGGTATCTACTCGGTGCTGACGAACACTGGCTATGCTGTGCTCGGGCCCGCCGAGACGCTGCCGCCCGCGCTGGCCGCGTCGGTCGGCCCGAACACTGTGTTGATGCCACTCCCGTTCACGTACGTGATCCTCGGCCTCCTGCAGGTCGTGCCGATGGCCATCGATGCCGCTCGCGGCGGCCGTCAGCTCACCGAGTCCGGCCTGCCTGCCGTGCGAGGCGACGACGAAGAAGACAGCGACCAGGCCGACGCTGCCGGCGGCGTCGTCCCCAGCGACTGATTCACAATGATCTGCCAACACCCGATTTTCGACAGCATCGGTCTCTCACACTTCGACGGGGCAAGCGCGACCCGCCACAGCACGGAGGCCGACGATGACTGAGCCGCTGGAGATGGTTCCACCGAAAGCGAGACCCGCGAAACCACACACTGGTGCGAGTCCGGAGTACGTCGTCCGGATGGTGCTCGAGGGGCTTCGCGAGCCCGACGTTCCGAACGATGCGGAGGGGTACCGGACCGTCTACAACCTCGTGACGCCGGACTATCGAGCGGAGTTCGACGGTCTCGAGGAGTTTATCTTGCACCTCCAGACGCCGTTCATGTCGATGGTCGTCGACCACGAGGCCGCCGAGCGCGGGGTGTTGGAGGTCAACGACGAGGTCACCGAGGCGGTCCAGCAAGTCTGTGTTACCGCCGACGACGGCGAGCAGTACCGCTACGAGTTCACCGTCCGGAAGGTGACCACAGGTCGGTTCGCCGGGTGCTGGCTGGTCGACGAACTGACGCTGGTGATGGACGACGACCGCCCCGGGTTCGAGCACTACCCGACCGTCGAGTACGAGGGCCAGGAGATCAAGTGCCAGCCAGGCGACAATCTCAGGGACGTCATCCGAAAGGTCGAGGGTCTGAGCCCACACAACGGCCGGGCTGACAGCCTCAACTGCGGCGCCAGTGGCCTCTGTGGCACCTGCGCGGTCGAGGTGGTCGACGCCGCCGAGAGCGAGCGCGTGAGCGAGCCGACGACTGGTGAGCGGCGCCGTCTCGGCCTGCCACCCTTCCGCGGGTCGGACGTGCCAGACCTCAGGCTGGCCTGTCGGACCGAGGTCCACGACGACCTCCGGGTCCGCAAACACGACGGTAAGATGGGACAGACGAAGGTCGAGGCCGACGAACACTGGGTCGCGGAGTTCTTCGACGGCGAGGTCGTGCCGGTCGAGGAGCAGACGGTATAGGGTCGGTCCGGAGAACCGCCGAGCGGCAGGCACGGACACTGCCGGTCAGCGCCTCCAGCCGCTTCTTCCGAGCCAGCCCTGTGCACGGCCGTGGCTTCTCCGTCGCGCTGGCCTCGGCCTGCCAGACGACCACGCTGGCTCCGAACCCCAACCCAGTGGCCGCGATGCTCCCGACGGCGAGTCCGCGCGGATCACGGCCCTGGCCTGCGAGACCTCTCACGGAAGTCTGGGTACCCCGGACTCGTCTCTGAGGGCGGTCGGCCGCCACGGATGTCGAGGGTGTTGTGAGCAACCACCGCGACGACGCTCTGGGGTGAGGCAGCGACGGGCGTACCGGCACTCTTCGGCCGTGCGAGTGGCTACCACTCAGTCCGGAATTCCGGCGCGAGAGGCGCCATACCCATCCTTCACGATTAATGAGCGGTGACGGAGTGGAAACGCTTTAGTCGGGGCCACCACTGTTTCCGGGTACGGCACCCGTATCGGGGCCGACGGATGTATCCATGACAGACCAAGAACTAATTTGGCGGATCGCGGGTGGCTCCGGTGACGGCATCGACTCCAACAGCCGGAACTTCGCGAAGGCCCTGATGCGCTCGGGTCTCGACGTATTCACACACCGACATTACCCGTCGCGCATTCGGGGCGGCCACACGTACGTGGAAGTGCGAGCCACGCCCGACGAGGCGGAATCTCGGGGCGACGGCTACAACTTCCTCTTGGCCCTCGGCGACAGCTTCGCCCGGAACCCCCAGGAAGACGCCTACTACGGCAACGAGGAACTGAAACCCCTCTCGGAGAACTTAGACGACCTCCGCGAGGGCGGCATCATCGTCTACGACTCCGGCCTCATCGAGGAGGAACAGGTCGAACAGCTCGACCTCGAAGCGCGGGCCGAGGAGAACGGCTGGCACGTCTATCCCATCGACCTGCGCTCCATCGCGAAAGAACACGGCCGCGAGATCATGCGGAACAACGCCGGGATCGGCGTCACGGCCGCCCTGCTCGACATGGACCTCTCGTACTACGAGGAGATCATGGACGAGAACTGGGGCGAGGAGATCCGCGACGCCAACATCGCGGCGATCCGCGACGCCTACGAGCAGGCCCAGGAGTTCGAGCACACCCACGACCTGCAGATGCCCGACCACGAAGAGCCCGACACTCAGCAGGCGCTCGTCTCGGGCAGTGACGCCATCGCCTACGGCGCGCTCGACGCTGGCTGTCGCTTCATTTCGGGCTATCCCATGACGCCGTGGACGGACGTGTTCACGATCATGTCCCAGAACCTGCACAAGTTCGGCGGTATCTCCGAGCAGGTCGAGGACGAGATCGCGGCGGCCGCGCTGGCGCTCGGTGCCAGCCACGCCGGCGTCAAGGCCATGTCCGGCTCCTCGGGCGGCGGCTTCGCGCTGATGAGCGAACCGCTCGGGCTCGCCGAGATGACCGAGACACCGGTCGTGCTCATCGAGGCGATGCGGGCCGGTCCCTCGACGGGGATGCCCACCAAGCCCGAGCAGGGTGACCTGGAGCACGTCCTCTACACCAGCCAGGGCGACTCCGCGCGAGTCGTCCTCGCGCCCGGCAATCAGGAGGAGTGCTACGAGCAGATCCGACTGGCCTTCGAGATCGCCTACGACTACCAGATCCCGGCGATTCTGGTCTACGACCAGAAGCTCCAGGGCGAACTTCGCAACGTCGACGCCGACTTCTTCGACCGCGAGCCAAACGCCGACCCCGGGTCGGTCATCAGCGAGGAGGAGATCGAGGAAGCGGCCGAACACCACGCTGGCAAGTTCAAGCGCTTCGAGTACGAGGCAGGGAGCGACAAGGAGAACGTCAGCCCCCGGTCGGTGCCCGGGCAGAAGGGCGGGCGCTACCTCGCGACCGGCAACGAACACAACGAGGCCGGCCACATCAGCGAGGACCCGACGAACCGGGTCCTGCAGATGGACCGCCGGATCGACAAGCTCCAGTCTATCCGCGGGGACCTCGACGAGGAAGGCACGCAGACCTACCACGGTCCCGACGATGCCGAGTACGGCGTCATGGCCTGGGGCAGCCACCAGGACACGGTGTTCGAGGCCGTCGACCGCCTCAACGAGAACGGACACTCGGTCAAGGCTATCGGGGTCAGTGACCTGATGCCTTACCCCGTCGAAGAGGTCTCGGCGTTCCTCGAATCCGTCGAGGAGTGTCTCGTCGTCGAGATGAACGCGACCGCGCAGTTCCGCGGCCTGACGCAGAAGGAGATCGGTCGCTTCGGCCCCAAGCTCTCCAGTCTGTTGAAGTACAACGGCAACCCGTTCGAACCGGCCGAGATCGTCGAGGGCTTCGAGTCCAGTATCAACGGCGAGGATCTGGCCAGCAACGACATGAAGTACGTCCCAGCGGCAGGTGACTAATATGAGTGCATTCAGCGCGATCGGCGAGCAGAGAGAGGCGGACGAAGACGAGTTCACGCCGGGTATCGAGCCCCAGCCCACGTGGTGTCCGGGCTGTGGAGACTTCGCGGTCAACAACGCCCTCAAAAAGGCGATGTCCAAGCTCGGGAAAAATCCCGACGAGGTCCTGCTGTGTACGGGCATCGGCTGCTCGGGCAAGCTCAACAGCTACTTCGAGAGCTACGGCTTCCACACTATCCACGGGCGCTCACTGCCCGTGGCCCGGGCGGCGAAACTCGCGAACCCCGGTGTCGAAGTCGTCGCGGCCGGCGGCGACGGTGACGGCTACGGGATCGGCGGGAACCACTTCATGCACACCGCCCGCGAGAACCACGACATGACCTACATCGTGTTCAACAACGAGATCTTCGGCCTCACGAAGGGCCAGACCTCGCCGACGAGCCCGAAAGGTCACAAGTCCAAGACCCAGCCGAACGGGTCGGCGAAGGCTCCGGTACGGCCGCTCTCGCTCTCGCTGGCCTCCGGCGCCAGCTACATCGCCCGCACCGCCGCGGTCAACCCGAACCAGGCCGCGGAGATCATCGCCGAGGCCGTCGAACACGACGGCTTCGCCCACATCGATTTCCTGACCCAGTGTCCGACCTGGAACAAGGACGCTCGCCAGTACGTCCCCTACACGGACGTTCAGGACTCCGACGAGTTCGACTTCGATGTCACCGACCGGCGTGAGGCCGGCGACATGATGCACGAAGTCGAGGAGAAACTCTGGGAGGGCGAGGTGTTGACTGGGCGCTTCTACAAGTCCGACCGCCCCTCCTACGGCGAGGAGAAACGCGCCACGGGCGAGATGCCCGACGAGCCGCTGGCCGAGCGCTACTACGACGACGACGCCGAGTGGGAGCGCTGCGCCGAGCAGCTCATCGACAAACACACGTAACTCCCACCGTCCGTCGGCTTCGGAGAGCGTTTGTGGATTCGGAAGATATTTTTCGCGCCGCGGTAAATTAACACATATGAGCGCCGAATCGACCGAAGAACGTATTCTCTCCGTGCTGGAGGAGGACGCCCAGGCCTCTTACGCCGAGATCGCGGACCGGGTCGAGGTGTCGAAACCGACCGTCCGCAAGTACATCCAGCGCCTGGAAGAAGAGGGGGTAATCGTCGGCTACTCGGCCGACGTGGACCCGAAGAAACTCCCCAGTCAGTCTATCGCGCTGGTCGGTATCGACGTGGCCAGCGAACGCTACGTGGAGGCCATCCGCGAACTCAAGGAAGTGCCGGACATCGAGGCGCTGTACACCTCCTCCGGCGACCACATGCTGATGGCCGAGGTGCGGGCCCCAGACGGCGACGCCGTCGGCGCGGTCATCGAGACCACCATCGGCGATATCGAGGGCGTCACCGCCGCTCACCCCTCTTTCCTGCAGGAACGGCTGAAGTGAACACGACCGCGGTCTCCGTCGATCGGATTCGAGACGACCTCGGTCGGGCCTGAACGCTGCCTTCGAACCGACGACTGTCGCCACGCACGCAGTGTCGTGGTTATTTACGCGCGCTCACCCGATGGTCGGGTATGACGTCCCGCCTCGTGCTGGGGTGTGGGTCGCTGGCGGGTGCGCTCGTGAACACGCTCTCGGAGCGCCGCGACGACCTCGCGGTCCTCGCTGCCGACGAGAACGCGGTACAGACGATGCGCGAGGAGGGCATCGCTGCCGAAACCGGCGATCCGACTGACCCCGAGACCCTGGGGATGCGCGAGGCGCCAGAGACAGTCGCCGTCGTGACCGACGAGCCCGAGACCAACGTCGCGGCGGCACGGGCGGCCAGAAGCGCGTTTCCCGACGCCTTCGTCTTCGCGTACACCGGTATCGAACCCGACGCGGGGACCGTCGCCACGCTCCGTGACGTGGCGAACCAGGTGGTAAACCCGGCGACGGTGACCTCCGAGTACCTCATGGAGCGTATCGGCGACCGCGGCGTGCGGACGCGGAAACTCGCGAGCGTCCTCCGCGATATCGGGGGGACCCTCGCAGTCGTCGCCCACGATAACCCCGACCCCGACGCTATCGCGAGCGCCGTCGCGCTGGGCCGGGTCGCCGACGCCGTCGGCTGCGACGCCGAGGTGTGTTACTTCGGCGACATTTCACACCAGGAGAACCGCGCGTTCGTCAATCTGCTGGCGTTCGACCTGCGGAACTTGGAGCCCGGCGCGGATCTGGAAGAGTACGGCGGCGTGGCGCTAGTCGACCACTCCCGGCCGGGCGTCAACGACGGCCTTCCGGAGGAGACAGCCGTCGACGTGGTGATCGACCACCACCCGCCGCGCCACCCCGTCGAGGCGCGCTTCGTCGACCTCCGGAGCGACGTGGGTGCGACGAGTACGCTCATGGTCGACTATCTCCGACAGATGGGCCTCACGCCAGACCGCGCGGTGGCGACCGGGCTGGTCTTCGGCATCCACGTCGACACCGACGCGTTCACTCGCGAGGTCAGCCCGAGCGACTTCGAGGCCGCCGGCTTTCTCCAGCCTCACGCCGACCTCGGGACCCTGGAACGCATCGAGTCGCCCAACATGACCGTCGAGACGCTGGAGACCATCGGGCGAGCCATCTCAAACCGCGAGCACAACGGGACGGTACTGGTGACCGGCGTCGGGAACATTTCCAACCGCGACGCGCTCGCGCAGGCCGCCGACAGGCTGCTCGACCTCGAAGGAGTGAACGTCACCTTCGTCCACGGCATCTCCGAGGGAACCGTGTACGTCTCTGCGCGCGCCCGCGGGAGCGACGTGGACCTCGGCGAGACGCTCCGGGACGCCTTCGGCCAGATCGGGAGCGCGGGCGGACACGCCGACATGGCCGGTGCACAGATATCGCTCGGCCTCCTCGACGCGGTCGAATCCGACGACCAGGGCCTCGCCGACGTCGTCCACGCGGTCGTCGCCGACCGCTTCCTCGAGACCATCGAGTCCGACACCCGCCGAGTCGTCCGTGACATCTACCCGGACGACTTCACCGGTATCGACGGATCAGACGGGGCCGAGCTCGGACTGGACGACCTCGTCGATGACCCGGAAGCGGACGACGAGCGTCCCGGAGACGGTGGCGAAGACGACGAGGAGTGAGCGTCGACCAGTGGCGTCGTTGCTGTCCCGTGACGTTCTGCGGCCAGACGAGTGACAGTCGGCCACCGCGGCCACCGCGGCGCTTTTGCCCGTCGCTCGCCTCTGTTGCAACGATGTCGGCCACCGAGGACTCGCTGGCGGTCAAAGCGTACATGACCAGAGACGTCGACACAGTCTCACCGGACGACACGGTTGCGGCGGTGTCCCGACGGATCGCAGAGAGCGACGAACACAGCGGTTTTCCGGTCTGTGACGGTCGCCACGTCGAAGGGTTCGTCAGCGCCCGTGACCTGCTGCTCGCCGACGAGCACGAACCGATCTTCCGGGTGATGAGCGAGGACCTGCTGGTCGCACACCCGGATATGAACATCGACGACGCGGCGCGTGTGATCCTCCGGTCGGGCATCCAGAAGCTCCCGGTCGTCGACGACGCCGGCAACCTCGTCGGGATCATCAGTAACGCCGACGTGATCCGTAGTCAGATCGAGCGTGCGACGCCGGGCAAGGTCGACAAGCTCATGCGGACGCTGGAGAACATCCACGGCGTCGCCGTGACGAAAGACCGCCGTGAGGTCGACCTCGCGGCGCTGACCCCAACCCAAGGGAAGGTGTACGCCGACGAACTCGAGGGGAGACGGTACGAGCTCGAGCGCCGCCTCGCCGAACCGCTCGTCATCATCGACAACGGGGGCAACCGTCTTCTGGCCGACGGTCACCACCGCGTGAAGGCTGCCGCCCGCCTCGGTATCGACTCGATGGACGCCTACGTCATCCACCTCGACTCGCCGGTCGAGCTCGGCATGGCCAAGACCGCCGCGAAGGAAGACCTCGAATCGATCGACGACATCACCGTCGTCGACTACGCACACCACCCGCTCGTCCAGAAGACCCACCGGTTACGGGACTCCTGAGCCTGCCCTGGCCGCCTCGTCCGGACACCCGCAGGTATCCAGTCCATACGGGCCCACGCCTGCGGGTATCCCGTCCCGAACCCGCAAGAACCCCGAAAGCAAGCTTATCAGTGAAATTCCGTTAGCGGGAGGCATGACCAAGCCCTCGGACGGGCGCGGTATCGAGGAGAAGACGGCTGACGACTGGAGCGAGTCGCACGCCCGTCCGGATCCGGACCGCGGATCGGTCGTAGCCGATCCCGATGCGATCCCCGCACCCCTGTTCGTCGTCGACGACGCCGGACAGATCACGACGGTCAATCGGTCGCTGGCGGACCGGCTTGGATACGACCCCGCCGATCTACGCGGCGTCCCCGTCGACGAAGTGTTCCCAGACGTTCGCGTCGCTGCGCTCGCCGACCACGCCTCCGAGCGCGACGGTCAGCTCGTGGCCCGCGGCGTCGGTCCAAGTGGACAGGCCCGACTGGCGTTCTCGGTCGGCGCACACACTGTCGAGACCGATGATACGGCGGAGGCCGATGGGACCGCCCAGACTGGGACGGCCGCCGGTCGGCGCTACGTCTGTGTCGGTCACGATACAGACGAGTCCGCGACCGACCGAACCTTCGAGCAGTACGAGCGGATCGTTCGGACCATCGACGACGGGGTGTACGTCCTCGACGACGCGTTCAACATCACGGCTGTCAACGAGGCCGCGACGGAGATGACCGGCTACGACCGTTCGGAACTCGTGGGATCGAACGCGACGATGCTCGCCAGCGAGGAGACGCTCGCCCAGGCCGCGGCTGCCACACAGGCGCTCCTCGCGGGCGAGAGCGAGGCGGCGACTATCTCGACGACCATCGAGACGGCCGAGGGCGAGACGCTCCCGATCGAGACGCGGTTCTCAGTCTACCCGTTCGCGGACGGGAGCCACGGTCAGATCGGCGTCTTCCGCGACGTTTCGGACCGGATCTGGTACGAACGAGCGCTCGCGACGCTGAACGACGCGACGCGGGAGTTACTGTCGCTTGACACGCAGCGGGAGGTCTGCTCGCTGGTCGTCGAGACCGTGACAGCCGTGATCGACCTGTCGGCGGCGGTGGCATACGACTTCGACAGCGAGACGAACGTCCTCCACCCCACGGTAACGTCGACAGCGGCCGAGGCGGACGACGAGACCGTCGCTGCGACCGGCGATCTGCCGGTCGTGACGGCGACGGACGGCGACATCTGGGACGCGTTCGTCGAGGGCGAGCGACGGGTCGACACCGGTGGGCCGCCGGTGCTGGCCGGCGACGCCGCCCCGGTTTCCGCGGCGTGTGCGGTCGCTATTCCCCTCGCCGACCACGGCGTCCTCTGGCTAGCGATGGACGAGTCCGACCACCGGGACCCGAACACGATGGAACTTATCGACCTCGTCGCGGCGAGCGCGGAGGCCGCCCTCGAACGCGTCGACCGCGACCGACGACTCCGCGAGCGCGAACGCGAGCTCCGCGACCGGAACGAACGGCTGCAGCGCCTCGAACGGATCAACGAGGTGATCCGCCGGATCGACGCGGCGCTGGTCGGCACCGAGTCGCGATCGGCGGTCGAGTCGGCTGTCACCGCCAACCTCGCGGACTCTCCGCTGTTTTCGTTCGCCTGGGTCGGCCGCTCCGACGGGGACGAACTCGTCCCGACGGCCTGGGCCGGCGACCATCACCACTATCTCGACAGTCTCGACCGCTCGGTGTCGGCTGACTGCGGCCCACCCGCCGTCGAGGCGGCCACGACTGGCGAGGTCATTGCTGTCGCGCCGATCGCTGACGACCTGCACGCCGAAGCCTGGCGCACCGAGGCGGTCTCGCGAGGCTTCGGGTCTGCGCTAGCCGTCCCGATCGGCCCGGACGACGCCGTCCTGACGGTGTACGCGGACCTGACAACTGGGTTCCCCGACCGGGTCCAGTGCGCGCTGTGTGACCTCGGCGAGACGGTCACCGACGCCCGCCGTGCTGCCGACGCGGGGTCGGCCGCCGACGAGTCGGGCGCGCGAGCGAACGATTCGGAGCGACCCGCTCGCTCGGTCGAACTCGCTCTCCGCGTGTGGTCGCCAGACTCCCCGCTCGTCCGCCTCTCGAAACGAGTCGGCTGTCGTCTCTCCCACGAGGGGACCGTCGCGAAAGCCGACGGTGAGAGTCTCACGGTTGTGCGTCCAGAGGACCCCGACCACGGCACGATCGCCACGGTCGACGCCCAGCTCGCGGGGCCGCGGACCGTCAGGGCGGTCGACGGAGACGACGACCTGTACGGGATCGACTTGGTCGCACCGACCGTCGTCTCGACTGTCGTCGAGGCGGGCGGGTGGACGAGCGAGGCTGTCGTCGACGAGGAGGGCGTGGACCTGACAGTTGTCGTCCCGACATCGGTGGCGGTCGACCGCGTCCTCGGCGCGCTCGAAGCGCGATTCGGCGACGTCACGGTCACTGCGAGCCGCGAGGCGGCGGACGCGACGGGGCCGACGACGGCGTTCCGTGCGGCGGCGCGCTCGCAGTTGACCTCCCGCCAGTGGACCGTTCTCCGGTGGGCCCACCTCAGCGGCTTCTTCGAGTGGCCGCGAGCGACGACGGGAGAAGACGTCGCAGCGATGCTCGGCGTTTCACAGCCGACAGTGAGTCGGCACCTCCGCGTCGGTCAGGGGAACCTGTTCGACCTGCTGTTCGGCGAGTGACCTGGTCGTGAATTAGTTTAGCGTCCCCTCATTCTGCACGTAACGTGCGTAGTGAGGGGTGCTATGACTGCTGGCGGTGTAGCCAGTGTGAAGATAGTCAGATGGTACGATTCACTGCAGTTTACGAACCGGAGTCGGACGAATCGGCGAGCGAAACAGTGATCAGGGCAGTCGCAGACGCCCGAGACGTTCACCCGGCGGAGATGGACGCCTGTCTCTACGACGCGGTCGACCCTGACGCGCTCGACGCACTGTTCGCGGCGATCTCGTCGGGCTGCGACCAGGCAACGAACCCACAGCCCGCGACATCCCCGGCCGGGGATCCCGCAGTTCCGGACCCGTCGGTCTCGTTCTCGTTTGCCGGACTGGGCATCCTCGTGGACGCGAACGGTCGCGTTCACGTCTCCGAACACGCTGCGGCGGCGGACGCCACCGGCACGGCACCGACCCAGCGCTCGGTCGCCAGCGCCCGGTCCCGATAAGCGACACCCCCAGACCCGCGGGCACATACACCCGTCTGTTCCCCGCGCGGAACTACCGACACGGTTGTCGGACTCTCCCGCCCGGCCATTGCCGGATTAGGTCCGGGTACCGATGTTCCGACGGCATCGTTCGAACGGACTCGCGTGGCATCTCTATCTGGAAGTCCCCGCTCTGTCTTTCCAACCCAAAGCACCCGCTCTGTCTTTCCAACCCAAAGCACCCGTTCGGCGCGCGCCAGGGCCCGTCATCGGCCCTGTGAGACCTCGATCCTGCGGTCGTCCCGTCGAGTAACGCGGCCCTAATTACGACAGTGTGTGACACAAGCACACAGGGCGGCGCGCCGTTGCTGTCGGTTCGTGAGTGGTACACAACGATCAGTAGACGACCGTATCCCGCGTGTAGAGACAGTCATTCGGCTGGTATCCGGTCAGAAGGCCCTTTACGGTAGGCGTTCCGTACCGGGTATGGATGGGACGACATCCCCGGGGCTGTCTCGGTCCCGGCGGTATCGATACCGTTCGAGTGGTCGGGACGCTCCGGCCGGAGACGAACCACTCATTCTCGCGAGAGCGACCCCCGGATCCCGGCGAGTAAGTACCGTATTCGACAGGAGAGTCAGCGGGAGGGCGGCCTGATGTCGACCGATCCGATGACAGGCCAGTACCGAGCTGTCGACGACGCCTTCGCGGACCTCCCGCCTCGGGTCGCCGCGCTGGCCGACGAGTACGAGCGCCTCGTCGGCGACCGCGACCGCTTTCTCTGGCAGTGGATCCACTCGCTACTGCCCTCGTTTACCCTCTCGTCGGTCGACGACCGCCACGCGAGCCGGGTCCGCGCGTGCAAGACCACGCTGACGATGTACGTCACGCTCTTGGACGACCTCCTCGAACGCCACGGCGACCGCCGCACCTTCCGCGAGGCCTGCAGACTCGCCGAACCGGGCGCGAGCGCGGATCCCGCCCGCGCCGCGGTCGACGCCGAGACGTTCGCGTTCATCGAACGCGTCTGGGCGACGGTCGCCGACGACCTCGAGGCAGCACCGCGGGGCGACGAGTTCGCCGACGTGTTCGCCTACGACCTGCGCCAGACCGCCAACGCCATCGAGTACAGCGCGCTCGTCAGCGAGCGACCCCACCTCGCCAACCTCTCGGGCGCCCGCCGGTTCGAGGCACACAACATGAACCTCTTCGCCTACGTCGACGTCGACCTGATGTACTCCTCTGCGTTCGACCCAGAGGACTTGGGTTCGCTCCGTGACCTGTGCTGGGACCTCCAGGAGATGGCCCGGATCGGTAACTGGCTCACCACCTGGGAGCGCGAACTCGCCGAGGGCGACTACTCGGCCGGCGTCGTCGTCCTCGCGATCCAGGAGGGGCTCGTCTCCGCCGGAGAGATGCGCTCGGCCGCCGACCCCGAGGCCATCGCCGAGCGCATCCGCGCGAACGACGTCGAGGACCACTTCCGCCGGCGGTGGGCTCGCCTCTATCGAGAAGCCCGGTCGCGGAACAACTGCGTCGACAGCGTCGACGTCGACCGCCTCGTCGACGGGATGGAGACCGTCTACGAGTACCACCTCGCCAGCGAAGGCCTCAAATAAAGCCACTTTTTACGGACCGGGGTTTCCTCGCTCGCTCCGCTCACGGCGCTGCGCGCCGTTCGCATCGAGGCTTCCCTTCGGTCAGCCTCGCACCGCTCGCTGCGGGAACCCCGGTCCGCAAAAACGTGGGGAAAAAGGCGCGGCCTCGCTACGCTCGGCCGCGTGAACCGCGCGCCGTCGGCGCGCGGATGCTGCTTTTCTCCCCGCACAGTCTGCACCGCTGCGTAGCCGCCCGAACCCTTATGCACACTCCGGCAATATTTGCGCGCATGTTCGACGACGAGGACCTCGCGGCGATCCGGGAGGCCCGCGAGGACTGGGAGGCCGACACGCTGGACCCGACGCTGTCGGCACACGGCGAACGACAGGACCGCTTCGCGACGGTGTCGAACCTCGAAGTCGACCGCCTCTACACGCCCGAAGACGTCGCGGATCTGGACTACGACGAGGACCTGGGTTTCCCCGGCGAACCGCCGTACACGCGCGGGGTCTACCCCACGATGTACCGGGGTCGAACCTGGACCATGCGTCAGTTCGCCGGCTTCGGCACCCCCCGCGAGACCAACGAGCGCTTCCACTACCTCATCGACGAGGGCCAGACCGGCCTCTCGACCGCCTTCGACATGCCCTCGCTGATGGGCCTCGATAGCGACGACCCGATGAGCGACGGCGAGGTCGGCAAGGAGGGTGTCGCCGTCGACACCCTGCGAGACATGGAGATCATCTTCGACGGTATCGACGTGGGCGAGGTGTCGACCTCCTTCACCATCAACCCGAGCGCGCCCGTGATCTACGCGATGTACGTCGCTATCGCCGACCAGCAGGGGGTACCCCGCGAGGAGATCAGGGGCACGCTCCAGAACGACATGTTCAAAGAGTTCATCGCGCAGAAAGAGTGGGTGATCCCGCCGCGGCCATCGCTGGATCTGGTCGTCGACACCGTCGAGTTCGCGGTCGACCAGACCCCGAAGTTCAACCCCATCTCCATCTCGGGCTATCACATCCGTGAAGCGGGCTCGACGGCGGTCCAGGAGTTGGCTTTCACGCTCGCCGACGGGCTGGCTTACGTCGAGGCCTGCCAGGAGCGCGGGCTCGATGTCGAGGCGTTCGGGCCTCAGCTGTCATTTTTCTTCAATTCGCACAACGCCATCTTCGAGGAGGTGGCGAAGTTCCGCGCGGCGCGGCGGGTCTGGGCCGACCTGACCGCCGAGTGGTACGGCGCCGAGTCCGACGCTGCGCGCGCGCTCAAGTTCCACACGCAGACCGCCGGCCAGTCCCTGACCGCCCAGCAGCCGCTGAACAACGTCGTCCGCACTACGATCCAGGCGCTCGCGGGCGTCCTGGGGGGTACCCAGAGCCTCCACACCAACAGCTTCGACGAGGCGCTCGCGCTCCCCAGCGAGAAGGCGGTGCGGGTCGCGTTGCGCACCCAGCAGGTCATCGCCGAGGAGTCGGGTGCCGCGGACATCGTCGACCCGCTCGGCGGGAGCTTCGCCGTCGAGGCGCTCACTGACGAGATCGAGGCGAAGGCGATGGAATACATCACGGACATCCGGGAGAAAGGCGATGGCTCGATGGTCGAGGGCGTGCTGACGGGTATCGACGAGGGCTACTTCCACCGGGAGATCCAGGACGCCGCGTACGAGTACCAGCAGCGCGTCGAGCGCGACGAGGAAGTCGTCGTCGGCGTCAACGCCTACACCGTCGAAGAGGACACCGAGCCCGACATCCTCAGCGTCGACGAGGAGGTGCAGGAACGGCAGCGCGAGCGCCTCGCGGCGGTCAAAGACGAGCGCGACGACCAGGAAGTGGAAGCGGCGCTCGCCGAGGTGCGGGCGGCTATCGAGGACGACGAAAACGTGATGCCGCCGCTCGTCGAGGCGGTCAAAGCCTACGCCACGATGGGCGAGGTCATGTCGCTGTTCGAAGCGCAGTACGGCTCCTATCAGGAGCGACTCGGCGCGGTCTGACCGAACGGGCGGGAGTTCCCCGTGCGTGTGTGGAGGGCCGAAGCGGAGTGGAAGAGAGGGCCGAAGCGGTGACAGGGGTGAGCCCGGGGAGTCATTCTCGCGGCGCGACTTCGTCGTCGGCCACAAGGTAGCGGGCGTCGCTGTCCGCGTGGTCACCGTAGACGTCGGGGTCGACATCCTGGTCGTCGTCGCGGTCGACGGCCACGTCGACGAACCGCGGGACGAGGCCGGCGGCGGTCCAGAAGTTCGGCCGGTCCATCAGCTGGAAGTGGAGGTGTGGTTCGCTGGAGGTGCCGGAGTTGCCACAGCGCCCGACCACGTCGCCGCGGGCCACCTCGTCACCGGGCTCGACGGTGACGCTGTCTTCCTGGAGGTGCGCGAGCATGCTGTACTCGCCGTCATCGTGCTTGAGTATCACGTGATTGCCAGTTATCCGCCAGGTCCGCCATTCCGCGCGTGCGCCCCCAGGGCTGGGGTAGTCGCGTAGTTTGTCGAGGGTCTTCACGACCGTCCCGTCGGCGGGTGCCCGGATCGGCTCACCGAACGCGTAGTAGTCGGTGAGGTCGTCGCCGTCGCCCCGGTGTGTGGAGTCGTTCTCCGTCACCACGAAGTCGTACGCGTATCGCTGGGAGACGAAGCCCCAGGAGTGGGACGTGTCCTCGGTGACTCCGCCGTTGCCCGTCGTCCACTCGCCGTCGAACGGCGCCGAGACGGCGGTGTCGGGGACGTGGCGGTCGCGATTCGGCAGGCGGCCGCGATAGCGCAGGTACGGCACGAAGTTCCCGCCGATCTGGAGAATCTGCGTCAGGATGCCCCACGGTGTGATAGACCACAGGAACATCGAGGTGACGAACGTCGCTCGCTCGCGGTTCGACATTTCGGCCGACTCTCCTTCTTCGGTCGAGACCGTCATGAGGACGACCGGCAGAATGCCACCGCCGAAGTAGAGCAACCAGTCGACGGAGTGGTAGCCGTAGTGGTCCGCGGCAGTGCCGAGCGCGAACCCTGTTCCGAGGATCAGCCACATGTTGACGCCGGCGAGCCAGACGACGAACTGCCGCCACAGCCGCCGGACTATCGACCCGTCCGCGCCAGCGCTGGACTGGTCTCCAGAAACGGTTGTGTTCTCACCCATCGATACACGGTTCGTGCGTCTGTACATTAGGGGTTTTGCGAACTTGACTTCACAAGTCTCGGTAACACATATCGTGACAAGAACTCACATCGCCACGCTGTAGTGCCGAGCGCGTGAAGCGAGCGCATGCCGGTCCGGGACGAAGAGTCCGACGACGAGCAAGCGGAGGCTATCCGTGAGGCGTTCGCGCTGTTGGGTCACGAGATTCGTCTGGACATCCTGCTGGCGCTGCTGGAGAACTGGCGAGCGGCGCACACCGAACCCCAGTCGTACTCCGAGCTGATGCGCGCGGTCGACATGCGCGATAGCGGGAAGTTCAACTACCACCTCAAGCGACTGCGGGGTGCGTACGTCCGGAAGGTCGAGGACGGCTACGTCCCGACGGCGAGCGCGACGGCGCTGTATCGGGCAGTGCTGGCGACCCGTCCCTTCGAGAACATCGACGGACGGAACTTCGCCGTCGACGCGGCCTGCCCGGACTGCGGTGGGAACCTCTCCGGGACCTACGAGCGGTCCTTCCTCTCGGTGACCTGTGGTGAGTGTAACTCGCTCGCGGGCGACTTCACGTACTCGTTCCCGCGCAACGGTCTCGACGGCCGGACCGACGAGGAGGTCCTCGACGCCGTCAGCAGACGCGTCAGCCACCACGTCGCGCTCGCCCGCAGCGGCCAGTGCCCGTTCTGCGCGGGCAGGACGACGGCGAGGGTCAGCGAGGACTCCGCCGACGCAGCACCTCACGACGTCGAGATCACTTGTGACACCTGCTCGTTCGTCGTTGGCGTGGGCCTCCTGTTCGCCGTCGCGCTCGTCCCCGAGGTGACCGCGGCGCTGGTCGCGCTGGGGCTCCCGGTCGAAGCCGCGCGCACCTGGGAGCTCCCCGAGCCGACGGTCGACAGGCGGTCGGGGGAGCCGCTCGTCGTCGCCCTCGACATCGAAACTGATGCCGACACGGCGACAGTCGTCGTCGGCGAGGACCTGACCGTTCGCGAGGTAACCGTCGATGGCGACCCGGTCGGTGCGGGCTGACCGCCGCTGTGTCGTTCGGTTCCGCCCGCCGGCATTCCAAACGATCGTGGATTAAATTCATACCACAGACGCGCGAAGCCGTGACCACGGGGTCTCCCGATGACAGACGATAATCAACTCGAGTCGCGGCTGGCAGAACAGGACTACTTCAGACCACCGACGAAGTTCGTCGGCCAGGCCAATGTGACGGACTCGGCGATCCACGACCGGTTCGACGAGAACTACCCCGAGGCCTTCGAGGAGTACGCCGCACTCCTCGACTGGGACGAACACTGGGACGAGGTGCTCGACGATTCGAACCCGCCGTTCTACGAGTGGTTCTCCGGCGGGAAACTCAACGCGTCGTACAACTGCATCGACCGCCACCTCGACGAGCGGTCCAACCAGGCGGCGTTCATCTGGGAGGGGTCCGACGCCGAGGAGTCCCAGACCATCACCTACCAGGACCTCTACAACCGCGTCAACGAGATGGCTGCGTCGCTGCGTGATGTCGGTGTCGACGCCGACGACGTGGTGACCTGCCACCTGCCGATGCTCCCCGCGCTCCCGGTGACGATGCTCGCCTGTGCCCGCATCGGCGCGCCCCACTCCGAGGTGTTCGCGGGCTTCTCGGCGCAGGCGCTCGCTGACCGTATCGACGACGCGGGCTCGGACGTGGTCGTCACCTGCGACGGCTACTACCGCCGCGGGGAGTTCCTGAACCACAAGGAGAAATGCGACGAGGCCTTCGAACTCGCCGACAGCGACGTCGACACTGTCCTCCTGTGGACCCGTGAGGACGAACTCCATCCCGACGTCGAAGTCGACAGTGACGACCCGTACGTCCTCGTCGACGACGTGCTCGCACAGAACGAGCGCGCACGTGTCGACCCCGTCTCCCGCGACGCGGAGGACCCCCTCTTTTTGATGTACACCTCCGGCACGACGGGCAAGCCGAAGGGGTGCCAGCACCGGACTGGGGGGTATCTCTCTTATGTCACAGCCACCTCGAAGTACGTCCTCGACATCGAACCCGAGGACACCTACTGGTGTGCCGCCGACATCGGCTGGATCACCGGCCACTCCTACATCGTCTACGGCCCGCTCTCACTCGGGACGACGTCGGTCATGTACGAGGACGCCCCGGACCACCCCCACAAGGGTCGCATCTGGGAGATGGCCGAGCGCTACGACGTGGACATCTTCCACACCTCGCCGACCGCCGTCCGGATGTTCATGAAGTGGGGCGCGGAACACATCGAGGACTACGACTTCGACTTCCGACACATGACGACCGTCGGCGAACCGATCCAGCCCGAAGCGTGGCTGTGGTACTACAAACACATCGGCGACGAGGACGCCGTGATCGTCGACACGTGGTGGCAGACCGAGACCGGTGGCCATCTCATCACGAACCTCCCCGCCCTCGACGACATGAAACCGGGCTCGGCGGGCAAGCCCTGCCCGGGCGTCCAGCCAGCGCTCTACGACGACGACGGCGAGCCGATGGAGTCCGCCAGCGGGAAGGCTGGCAACCTCGTCATCGAGAAGCCCTGGCCGGGAATGCTGCAAACTGTCTACGGCGACGACGAGCGGTTCATCAACGAGTACTGGCGGGACTTCTCCGACACCGACAGCGACGACCCAGAGGACTGGGTGTACAAAGCGGGCGACGGCGCCGTCCACGAGCGCGACGGCTACTTCCGCGTGCTCGGTCGCCTCGACGACGTGATGAACGTCGCCGGCCATCGGCTGGGGACGATGGAACTCGAGTCCGCGGTGTCTGAAGTCGCGGACGTCGCAGAGGCCGCCGTCGCCGCCCGTGACCACGAGGAGAAAGGCGAGGTGCCGGACGTCTACGTGGTTCTCCGTGCGGGGATCGAGGCTACCGAAGACGTCCGTGCTCGCATCATCGAGGCCGTCGAGGACGAAATCGGGAAGTTCGCCCGCCCGGACCGCGTCGTCTTCGTCAACGACCTCCCCAAGACGCGCTCGGGCAAGATCATGCGCCGGCTCCTGGAGAACATCTCCAACGGCGACGACCTCGGCGACACGACGACGCTGCGTGACCCGTCCGTCCCCGAGCAGATCCGCGACCAGGTCCAGGGCGAATGATACGGACTGCTGTAAGTCAATAACGCATCGACCGCCCGGTCGGGCGGTCGTCGCGGGACACAGTTATAGCGATCCGTACGACCGTCGCACCTGTCCGCTTTAGACCGCAGACGCTACTCGGCTTTCGCGTCGTCGAACTGTGAGACGTAGTGGACGACGAGCAGCAGGACGCCCAGAACGCTCCCGACCGTCGTCACGCCGAAGACCGCCATCCCAAGCGGCGTCGGTGGGAGGTCGACCACGAAGAACAGTTCGGGGTCGAGCCCGTCCGGGTCGACGACCCCCAGCAGGATACCCATCACCGCCGCGACGCCGAGCACCGCCAGGTAGACTGTCACCACGACACGCGGCCCCGCGACGTCCCGCATGGCGGTCGGTTCGTCCGTGCTCGCTGTCATACCGCTTGGTTAGGACCAGAGGTGGTTAGCCTTTTCACTTCACACCCCTACGTTCGGGTATGAGTAGCGTAGACGATGACTCCGGGTTCTCCGAGAAGGAACTGCTTCTGTTCGTCCTCGTCATCATCGCCCTGATGATGTTCGCCTCGGCGTTCGTTCTCGTCGTCGGCGGGTGATCGCACGGCCCAGACGGCACGGACGGGAAACTGTCCGTCCGCTCCCACGCGAACGCCTCCGCTCCTGACCGAGCTTCACCACGGCATCGAAGAGTCGAACGGCGGCGGGCGCGTGTCTCCCCAGACACTGTGGGACGTATCGTCGAGTTCGACTACGACGGTCGGTTGTCACTCGGGTCGGTGTTTCGCCAGTTCCGATGCCGGCGAGCGACGAACATGGGTTCCAACGGACCGTACGGAAAAACATCACTAACACGTAATATGACTGGAATCTACCGACCAGCCACGACAACGCCACACCGCTCGTGCACTGAGAAGTGAGCGGGAAAGCCACCCCGAATCGGGGCACGAATCGACGCGATTTCGAATATCACAAAATTAATAATAGCCGAACTATTCCGGGAGAGCAATGAGTCGGGACAGTGCCCAACGAGCGGTCCGGGCGAACCCGTGGTTGACGGTGGTTCTTGCTGCAGCCGCGCTCCTACTTTTCTATCGAATCTGGAAATTTGCCCCCTACCAGACCATTCCAGACGAAGCGGTTTCAACGACCCTTCCGTTTACGATCGCCGAGGAACCGTACGGACTGACCGTCTTCCTGAAAGGTGGCAACTTTCATATATGGCTGTTGACGGTTGTGTATCTCCCGGTCATCGCGCTTGCCGGGGTCTACCTGCTGGCGACTGGACAACTGCAGGAAATACTGGACGCGCTCTCGCGGGTCGCCGGGGCCGATGCAGGCAACCAGTGGGTGGTTGCCAACCAACAGGTACTTGATATTTACCACTTGATCATGGTCACTGGTCGGTTCGTCTCCGCGGCCGCTGGCCTCCTGACGGTGCTCGGCGTCGCGCTTCTGGGTCGGCGCATTGCCGGTCGGCCGGCCGGCGTGCTGGCGGCGGCCACGCTGTCAGTCAGTCTCGGGTTCGTTTTGACAGCGAAGTTCGCGACGGAAGACGTCGTGCTCGCGTGTGTCACTGTGTGGACGATGCTGGTTCTCGCTCGGTATCACGACACGGGCGAGGATTCGCTGCTACTGCTCGGCGCAGCGATGACCGGGGTCGCTATCTCGACGAAACTGACTGCCGGGATCCTCGGGTTCGTAGTAGCGGTCCTCGCGTTCCAGCGATTCGAACTGCGCGAACTCCCCACGTGGGGCGCGGTCCGAGCCCTCGCGCGCTATCCCGTGCTCGCAGCCGCGACGTACATCGGGACCACGCCGTCCCTGTTGGTGTACCCGGACCGCTACGTCGCGGAGATCTCCCGGTACTTCACGACCAAATCCGGTGGTTCGACGTTCTACATTGCACAGGAGCCAGGCTGGATCGCCCACGCAGGGCATCTCGTCACTGCGCTGGGTGTCCCGTTGTTCGCGTTCGCACTCGTCGCGACTGCTGGTGTCACTGCCCTCGCAGCGACCGGCCGGATCGACAGCTTCGCCTGGTACGTGCTAGGCTTTTCGCTGGCGTTCTACCTGTTCGACTCGTTCACGGCGAGCTCGCAGTACAATCGGATCCTGCTGATCGTACCGTTTCTGGCCGTATTCGTCGGCATCGCCGCGGCTTGGGCAGTCGACGCGGACCGGCCCCGTGAACTCCGTACTGTCGCGCAGGCGTCGCTCGCGGTAATTTTGGTACTTTCGCTTGTGTATACCGCGAGCGGGGCCGCAGTGTGGAGTTCCTCTCGGGCGGAGGCGACCGAGTGGACGTCGGAGCACTTCGACGACTCGACGAACGTGACGACTCTCGGGAAGGTCGTCTATCTGCCCGCGTTCCCCAACGAGACGAACGTCACCCGTGCCACGATTGACCCGTTGTACGATGGCCACTCTGACGCCCGGAAAGAGCGGGTGCTCCGTCGGGTTCACTGCCATCGAACCGATTATCTCGTGCTCAGCAGTTACCATTACGAACGCTACTTCGAGGACCCGTCGCTTTCGCCGAACCGCACTGCCCTCTACCGTTCACTGTTCGACGGCGAAGAAGGCTACCGTGTCGTCGCCGACTTCGGCCCGGAGAACCCGAATCTCCAACGCGACGCCTCGGCGAACCTCGACCGCGCTCTTCAGCTGCAACCGCCCTCGCGCAACACGAACAACCCCCGGATCGTGGTCATGGAACCGACGGTCCCGCCGGGACAGGGAGTGAACTGCGAGGCAACAGCGGAAAACTGACTCCGACGCGACCGGCAACAAGGGACACCCGGCGACGGTGTCGGTCGTGGGGCATCTCTACCGTCGTCCACGCGCGACAGCGTGACCGACGGCGCGATGTCGAGCGCGTCGACACGATTCACGGCCACAAACGCCCCTCGGAGTCGGCGTCGCTGCTATCGGCGATCAGCCACGCGGCTCCCGGCCCGTCGCCTGCCTGTCCGAATCGGGTGACGTGGTTCGTGAAGGCCGCTTCAGGCAGATCCAGATGACTACTGCTGTGGTGGGCGCCACCAGTCCGCGGTGGGCCTCGCGGAGTGCAGCGACGATGTCACCTCCGATGACGACGATGGCCAGTGCGCCGAGAGCTATCGCCGCGACTCCGAAGCCGACCAGCAGTGTGGCGGTGTTCCGGACGCTCATAGGTGGACACAACTGAGACGGCTTCACCGCCGTAGAACAGGCGGGCGAACGGGAGTCCCTCCGCGGGTTCAGTCGTCGTGAACGCAAAAGAGCGGTCAGTGGGCCGCGAAGTCTTTCGTCCCGGTTGGGCAGCGGTTCAGTCGTCAGTCGAGGGGTCGTCGTCGGCCCCGTCCGCTTCGACTTCGCCGTCGGTGCGAGGCTCCGACGAGGCGTCACTCGCCTCGTTCGCGACACCGCCGTCGGTGACAGCCTCACCGTCTTCGGGCTCGCCACCGTCCGTGATGGCGGTCTCCTGGCGGCGCTCGTGCCACTGGAACTCGCGACCGTGCTGGTCGGTTTCTTTGAGGTCCCACGGGTCGCCGTCCTCGAGCTCGGGACCTTCGAGCCACGACTGGACGAGGTTCCAGACGAAGATCAACTGTCCGATGAGCAGGATCACAGCGCCGATGGACGCCGCCTGGTGGGCGAGGGTATCCAGCGTCAGCGGCGCGATGGTCTCGTTGAACTCGTAGGTGGCGTACCGTCGGGGCATCCCGAGGTATCCGAGGAACAGCATCGCGAAGAACGTGATATTGGTCCCGACCATCGACAGCCAGAAGTGCCACTTGCCGAGGCGGCGCTGGTACATCTTTCCCGTGAAGATGGGGAACCAGTAGTAGATACCGGCGAAGACGGCGAAGCCGATCGCCCCCATCACGATGTAGTGGAAGTGGCCGACGACGTAGTAGGTGTCGTGGAGCACCTGGTCGACGGGGACCGACGCCAGGAAGACGCCGGTCACGCCACCGAGGATGAAGTTCGAGACGAAGCCGATACAGAACAGCATCGGCGTCGTCAACCGCAAACGACCGTTCCACATCGTTGTGATCCAGTTGAACGTCTTCACCGCCGAGGGGACGGCGATAGCTAATGAGACGGCCATGAACGAGGCTCGCAGACGCGGGTCCATCCCGGTCGTGAACATGTGGTGGGCCCAGACGCCGAAAGAGAGCACGCCGATGGCCAGCGTCGAATAGACGACGAACTTGAAGCCGAAGAGCTTCCGGCCCGCGAACTTCGGCAGGATGTAGCTGACCAGTCCCATCGGTGGGAGCACGAGTATGTACACCTCTGGGTGACCGAAGAACCAGAACAGGTGTTGCCACAGCATCGGGCCGCCGCCCTCGACGGCGTAGAACGTCGTCTGGAGGTTCCGGTCGAGCAGGAGCATGACGATCGCGCTCCCGAGCAGCGGGAACGCGAAGAGGATGAGCGCCGACTGCGTGAGGATAGTCCACGAGAAGATGTCGAGGTTCGCCCAGGTGACGTCCTCGTCGCGCTCGGTGAAGATGGTCGCGATGAAGTTGATCGCGCCCATCGTCGCGGAGACGCCGGTGAGGTGCAACCCCAGCAGCATGAGGTCGACGCCGGGGTTGACCTGCTCGGCGGAGAGCGGGGTGTACATCACCCAGGAGGTCTGGGCGGGTTCGATGGCGTTCCCGGTCAGCGGCGCGGTGAAGAAGCCGGCCCAGATGAGCAGCGCGCCGGGCGGGAGCAGCCAGAACGCGATTGCGTTGATCCGGGGAAAGGCCATGTCGTCCGCGCCGATCAGTAGCGGGATGAAGTAGTTCGAGAACGCCGCGATGATTGGCGTCCCGAACAGGAACAGCATGGTGATCCCGTGGCTCGTCAGGAGGGAGTTGTAGAACTCGTTCCCGACGATGAGTCCCTCGGGGACGAGCAGCTGCATCCTGATGAGAAACGCCATGATGCCGCCAATCGCGAAGGCGATGACGGCGTAGGTACCGTACAGCAGACCGATGTCCTTGTGGTCGACGGTCGTCAGCCAGCGGACGATACCAGACGGTTTCTCTCGGTGGACCTGTCCGACAGCTTCACCATACCCCCCACCGCCACCGACTGCCGGCGTGTACGACCGCCAGTCTTCGACGCGGGAGAGAAAGGCGGCGACGCCGACGAGGAAGATCCCCATCAGCACCGTCAACACGAACTGCCCTGATGCCATGTCCAAACCTCAGGACTGGGGCCATATGAATGGTTAGGAAACCCGTCTGGCGAATACGTTCGTTTCAGCCCGTCTACAATGGAAAATCGTGACGTTCAGCCCATCGAAATTTGGGCGGTTCAGCGGGCCTTGTGGCTGTCTTCGCGAGAGTTTGAAAAGGATATCAACGAACGGTCGAGACGACAGCCGACGACGAACGGTCGCCCGTCGGCGCTCACTCCGTGTCGCTTTCTGCGTCGGCCGCGGCCTCGCGCGCTTCCATCTCGTTTTCCGCCGTGGAGATGGCCTTCCCGGAGTAGTAGGTGAGGACCGTCAGCAGGATCGCCGTGACGATGACGATCGCAAACTGGAGTCCGGAGATGAGCGGGTCGGTGCCCCACGGCGCGAAGACGGCGAACGCCACGATGAAAAACAGCAGGATGCCCAGCGGAATGATGTTGACCGTCAGGTCCAGGAGCGTTTCGCGGTCGAAGACCTTCTCTGCCATACCCGAGGGTTGGGGAACGGCGGTAAATAGAGTGACGATCCGCGGTGGAACCGGTCCCCAAGCGAGTCCGGTCGGAGTTGCAGGTGAGTTCGGTCCGAGTTGCAGGTGAGTCCGGGTCGATTCGCAAGCGAGTTCGGGTCGAGCCAGATTCCGCGCCCAGACGTGATTTCGGCTGCCGACTCAGATCCCGCGCGTGCCGGCAGTCTGGCCAGCCAGGCCGGCCGCGACGAGCATGGTGCCGGCGGCGACGACGGCGAGGCCGCGCCCGACGGCGCCGTTCGGGTCACTGATAGTGTCCATCACGGCCAGGTCGGTCGGTGACACCTGTGAGGCGACGACGATCAGGCCAAGGGCGACGAAGCCGACGCCGAGATACGCGAGCGTCCGCCAGGGGCGGTTGGCGTAGCCTGATTCGCCCAGGATACCCGCGACGCTCCCGCCGAGCAGCAGGATCCCGCCCACTGCGACCGGGAACACGCCGAGGAAGACGCCGACCTCCGAGAGGGTGAACCCGAACGCGACGAGCAGCGGCCACGGACTCGCGGTCCGATACTGGTCCGACAGCCCCGGTTGCTCTTCCATATCCGTAGTTAGGTCCGGTCGCTCAAAGGGACACCGGATCCGTCCGGCCGCGTGGTCGACGATCCCGCATCGTTGAGTGCACGTCGCGCACAGGAGTGCGGGCGCAAAGTATTTGGTTCGCATGGGGCTTGTCCAATACAATGACTACACGTGCAGTCGAGGAGGTCGACGAGTGGAACTCGACGCCGTTCAGTGGCGGCTACCGTGGCCTGCACGACCTCGCTGACGACGAATTCTCGGGCGTCGTTCGGGCGGGACGCCCGAAACTGTGCATGCTCAACGGTACTGTCGTCGGCATCCTCGACGGCGACATCGAGGACTTCGAGGACACGAGCGGGACCGCCTACCGCGCGCCGTCGCCCGCGCTCCCGTTGCTCGCGCTGATGCAGGAGCGAAACGACGAAGTCCGCGCGAAATACTACACCGAGGACACCCCAATCTCCGACGTCGACACGACGCTTTCGGACGGCAACTTCACGGGCTACATCGAACTCTCCGAGAACGTTCTCAGCGGCGACTACTACGTCGTCTACCACGAGGGGCGACGGATGGCAGTCGCGTTCGTCGGCAACACCGGCCAGTTGCTCACCGAGGACGACGCCTTCGAGCGCGCCGACGGCGAGGTCGGTATCTATCAGGTCCGCCCGGCCGAGGTCGCTCCCGTGGAGATCCCCGAGGTCGAGGAATCCGACCCCGAACCCGACAGCGCAGGGCCCGCCGGGGCCGCGGCGGGCGCCGGCGCAACGACCGGTGCAGGTGCCGCCGCGGAAAGTGACTCTGGGACCGAGGCCGAAACGACTGGGTCGCAGGCAGACAGTGCTCGGACGGGGGCACCGGGTGCAGCAGACGCGACCGAGCCGACTGAGAGCGAACCGACCGAGTCGAGTACCGACCGGGCCACGAGTGCGTCGGCTGAAGCCACCTCGACAGACCGGGACTCGTCGGATGGCGCCGAATCGGGGTCCGCAGGGCAGTCGTCAGGGCCCGCGGATCGATCGTCGGGGGCTGCGGATCGATCGTCGGGGACGACCGGAGGCCCCTCGGAGACGACCGCGGCCACAGACACGACGACAGGCACAGAAAGCGGGTCCGGGAGTGGGGCCGGGACGGCCGAACCAGACGGCGAGCCCAGCACGACCGGACCTGACAGCCGCGATCGCGACTCGACCGACCGTGAACCGGACAGTCGAACACGGCGTGACTCCCGCCCCGACGAACGCTCCAACCCACCGCGCGACACCGGCCGGTCGGAGTCGTCGTCCCGTCGGTCGGAGTCGTCGTCACGTCAGTCAGGATCCACGGACCGGGCAGGTCAGTCGGACCGTTCGACGACTGACCGACCAGAGCGGTCGCCGTCGCAGGGGAATCGGCAGTCGGACCAGCCGGAATCGAACCGGGCCGGTCAGAGCGCGCCGAGCGAGTCACGCTCCGGTGGCGAGCCGGCGGGTCGCGACTCGACCACTGGACGCACGGACGCCGGTCCAGGTCCCGGCGGTGGCCGGGCCACCGGTAGCGGAACAGGCGCTCCAAACGGGAATGACGGCGCGAGTGCACCCGGTGGGGCCGGGAGCGCAGGCAGCGCCGCGGGCGGGTCCGCGAGCGGCGGTTCGGCCGACGACCTGGAGACGCGGTCGATACCCTCACTCGACCCCGCACAGACTGGGCCATCCGACGACACGGGCGGTGCCACGGCCCTCGGCGGCGGCGTCACCAGTCGCGATACCGCGCCCGACCCCGCGCCTCAGTCCGACCCCCGGTCTCCCGGGGGCGAACCCGAGACCGGGCGTGCGACCGGGTCATCGGCCCGGTCGGAACCGACAGGGACGGCCCAGTCCGAGCGGGCGGGGCAGACAGACGCGACCCGAACCGGGGAGTCGACGCCCGCCCCTCGCGACGCGGGGTCATCACGGCAAGGCCGGTCAGCGCAATCACGTGACCGACCCGCGGAACCCGCCGACAGGGGTCAACCCGAACCCGCGGGCCGAGGGGACGCGCCGGACTCCGCCGGGACGGCCGGCGAGGACGTCGACGCTCGGATCGCGGAACTCGAAGCGGAACTGGAAGACCGCGAGATCGAGATCGAACGTTTAGACGGCGACCTCGCCGATGCGGAGGCCGAGGCCGACGACCTCCGGTCGACGCTCGAAGACGTCCGCTCGGAGCGTGACGACCTGCGGTCGCAGATCGACGCGCTCGAATCGGAGCGCGACCGCCTCCGCGAGGAGCGCGACGACCTCCAGAGCGATGTCGAGCGCCTCGAAAGTGAACTCGAAGAGCTCGAATCGGAAGTCGAGGAGATCGAGTCGGAGTTCGGCGCGGCCGTCGGCGCCGACCGCCGGATGAGCGCCGGTGAGGCGCTCGACCAGACCAACCTCTTCGTCCGCTACGAGTCCAAGGGACAGGCCACGCTCGAATCGGCCCACAGCGGCAACGCCAGCCGACAGGAAGTCGGCGACAACCTCGGACTCGAGTACCACACGCAGTTCGAGACCGACGCGGTCTCGGTCGGCGGGCGCTCGTTCGACGAGTTCCTGCGCAGCACCAGCCAGTATCGCTTCGTCACCTGGGTCATCAACGACCTGCTCTACGAGATCCGCGACACCGGCAAGACCGCTGCGCTCCAGGAGCTGTACGACGCTATCCCGCGGATCGACCGCGCGGAGCTCAACGGCTCGATCAACGCCGAATACACGGAAGACGGCCAGGAACGGCGCACCCAGGAGTCGTTCGACGTCGTCGTCCGCGACCGGATGGGCAATCCGCTCATGGTCGCGAACCTCAACGACTCCCGACAGGCCGCCAGCGAGAGCATGATGTCGGCGCTCGTCACTGCCTCCTCGCACGTCGGTGAGTCGACCGACTCGCTCGCGGCCTCCTTCCTCGTGACCTCGAGTTTCTTCGAGCCCGAAGCGCTGGAAACGGCCGCTGACGCCACCAGCGGCGGGATACTCAACCGCGACAAACGAGAGAGCTTCGTGAAACTGGCACGGAAGCGCGGCTACCACCTCTGTCTCGTCGAGGCGAGAGAAGACAAGTTCCACCTGGCCGTCCCGGAACTGTAGCCCCCGGGCGGCGGGCTATCGTCGCGTGGTCGCAGTCTCGATCTATTCTCGAACCAGTAGTCTCGGACCGCTAGCCTTCGATCTCGGCCGCTTCCTCGATCTTCATGCCTTCGAGCTTCTCGATGATGTGGTCGATCTTGCCGTCGAGGTCGTCGACGAACTCGCTCGTCTGCTCTGTCGTGATCGCGCCCTGGCTGGAGGGCTCGATGAGGTTCTCCTCCTCGAGGACCCGCAGCGAGTAGCGGACCTTGTGGTGCGGGTAGCCCGTCTCGTTGGACATCTTCACGATCCCGATGGGTTCGTTCTCGATCACCATCCGCAGAACCTGCAGATGACGTTCCAGCATGTCGACTTCCTTCTCGAGCCTGTCTATCATGGCAATTGTTAACTTGTGTTTGAGGGTTTTAAAGGTTGCTGTCGGATCGACAACCGCGCGATGGCGACGGGACGGGGGCGGGGAATATTTACCGTGATCCGCCGTCAGTCCGGCGCAGATCCGGAGTTTACCGTGCCAACAGTTAACGATTCCGGTCAATGTGTCGGCGGTCGACGTCCGGTGGGCCTGTTCGGACCGATGCGCGGTGGACCGTAATCGGTTTACCCCGGTGGGAGGTAGCGAGGGTGTATGACCGTCACCATCGTTGGCTCCCAACTCGGCGACGAGGGGAAAGGGGGCATCGTGGACGTCTACGGTGACGCGGCCGACGTTGTCGTCCGCTATCAGGGCGGCGACAACGCCGGTCACACCGTGGTCCACGAGGGCGAGGAGTACAAGCTCTCGCTCGTCCCGAGCGGCGCCATCCGCGGCAAGGTCGGCGTCCTCGGGAACGGCTGTGTCGTCAATCCCGGAACTCTCTTCGACGAGATCGACGCGCTCCGCGAGCGCGGCCTCGACCCCGACGTGCGGGTCGCCCGGCGCGCCCACGTCATCTTCCCGTACCACCGCGTCCTCGACAGCATCGAGGAGGACGTCAAAAGCGAGACGGACTTCGAGGTCAACACCACCGGCCGCGGCATCGGCCCGACCTACGAAGACAAGGCCGGCCGCCGCGGCGTCCGCGTCGGCGACCTGCTCGACCCCGAGGTCCTCCGCGAACGCCTCGAGTACGTCGTCCCGATCAAGCGCGCACTCGCCGAGGACGTCTACGGCGTCGACACCGACGACCGCTTCGATGTCGATGTCCTCTACGAGCAGTACAGGACCTTCGGCGAGCGCCTCGTCGATGAGGACATGACCGTCCACGCCGGCGACTTCCTCGCACAACAGCGCGCCGACGGCGCCGAGATCATGCTCGAGGGCGCACAGGGGACCCTCATCGACATCGACCACGGCAACTATCCGTACGTCACCTCGTCCAACCCGACCGCCGGCGGGGCCGTGACCGGCAGCGGTCTCGGTCCCGACGTGGTCGGCGGCGGCGAGATCATCGGCATCGTCAAGGCCTATCTCACCCGCGTCGGCAGCGGTCCGCTCCCGACCGAACTCGGCGGCGTCGTCGGCCAGACGCCCGGCTACGACGAGGAGACTGAGGGCGACGACGAGGACCTCGCCCACTACATCCGCGAGGAGGGCGACGAGTACGGCACCGTCACCGGGCGTCCGCGCCGGGTCGGCTGGCTCGACATGCCGATGCTCCGCCACGCCGCCCGCGCTAGCGGCTTTACCGGTCTCGCGGTCAACCACGTCGACACGCTCGCCGGCCTCGACGAACTGAAGGTCGGCCACTCCTACACGCTCGACGGCGAGGAGGTTTTGACTGTTCCTGCCACGACCGAGCGCTGGGCCACGTGCGAGGCCAACTATCGCACCTTCGACGGCTGGCCCGAGTTCGACGCCGAAGAAGTCGCCGAGGCTGGCTACGACGCTCTCCCCGAAGGAGCCCGGGACTACCTCGAATATCTCGAAGCCGAACTCGACACGCCGGTCTACGCCGTCGGCATCGGCCCCGGTCGCTCCGAGACTATCGTCCGCGAGGACCCGTTCTGAGCGACGAGCGCCGGTTCTGTTGTCGGTCTTTTCCCTGAACCGAGCCTAGTGATACGTGAGACCGTGGCGGTGGCGCGTGCCGTCGCGACCTTCGTGTCGCGACACACCGCGCGAGGGACGAGAAGCGCAGGCCGAAGGCCGAGCATCGCAGGAGGCTGGGGAGGCGTGAGGCTCACGCCTGGCCGGCCAGCCGCCGTTCACAGACAGTTCGATCGAGACACTCCTGGCGGACTGAAAGGGCGAGGCCCGGTCGCGCTTGTTCAGTCGCCTGAGCGGGGCACTATTCTCGCGGGCGGTGCGGAGAGCGAGAATATCTCGCTCAGCGACCGCGACTGCGAGATTCGAACGGAGTGAGAGTCTCGACAGCGAACGGCGACCGGTGGGAGCCGTGAGCGAGCGGGGCGAGGGCTTTCATCGCTCACGAGCCGCTGCGGTCGTGGTGTTTTTTGCGGTGGCTGTGACTCAAAGGCGAGCGGAGCGAGGGTGGCAAGCGTTCGGGGCCAGTAGCGGTTGCGGAGACGACCGTAGTCACGACGGCTACCGGACGGACCAGAACGACCACGAAATCCGGGACAGTTCGTCAGGAGTCGGATCGCAACACGAACAGGGCGGCGAGGACGCCGGCGAGGACGACGAGGGCCCCCAGCAACACGACCATCTGGTCGATGACGACAGCGGCGACGACCGCCGCCACCAGCGCGAGCGCGCCCAGCCCGAGCACGACCAGTTCCGGGCTATCGACCAGGCCGTCGCCGTCGCTCCCGTTCGGCCTGTTTGTGGTCGTCGGTTGCGGTCTGGAGAGCGATTCGTCGACCTCGACGGTCGACTCGGTCTCTTCGGGTTCGGTGAGGCGGATGTCGACGTAGCGGGTCTGAGCGCCGTAGGCGGAGGCGACTTTGAGTTTGCCCGTGACCGGGCCGGATCCGTTGACCGAGACGTGGGCCGCCCGCCGGGTCTCCCCGTCGATGAAGTGGTTGCTCGCGTCGAGCGAGGCCACCTCCGAGAGGGCGTCGTCGAGGTGGAGGTGGACGTGGACAGAGGTCCCGTGGTTGACCAGCGCCACGTCGAAGGAGTCGCTGGTCTCGAAAGCGTCGGGAACCTCCACGGCGTGGAGTTCCTCCCGGTTGAGATGCACGGGCAGCGTGTCTGGCACGTCCGGGAGTGAGCGTGGACGGTAGAAAAAGGTTCAGGCCGTGATCACGTCGGCCCGGTCTGCGCGGGCCGAGCGAACGCGGCAGCAGTTCGGGCTCAGGCCGGCGCCTCGTCGCGCATGTCCGGCGGCAGCAGGTTCGGGATGCCGTCCTCGATGGGGTAGGCCTCGCCACACTCGGTGCAGGTCAACGTCCCCGAAACGATCTCTCCGTCCTCGTGCTCGGTCGCGTCGAGTTCGAGGTCGTGTTTGTCCAGCGGGCAGCAGATAATGTCCAGCAGGTCTTCTTTCATGATGCTGTCTCGGGACGGGTCCGCAAAAAGCGTGCCGGGTCGATGGACTGAGCGGTCCGGCGACAGCCGGAACTCCTCGACAGCCGACCGCTCACTCGGCGTCGTCGGAGTCGGTCGCGACCCCGGAGAGGGTGCCGTCGTCGTCGAAGCGCTTGGCGCGGAGGAAGCGCGCGCGGTAGCGGTTGGCGTCGTCGCGAGTGTCGGCCTCGCGGATGTCCGCGGTGCGGCCCTCGGCGACGGCGTCGATGATCGCTTCGACCTGCTCTTTCTCGCTCGGCGTGAGGTCGAACTCGTAGGTCCGGGACTGCTCGCCTTCGAGTTTCGTCCAGCGGCGGGCGGCCGAGATGACGAGCGAACAGGGCTCTCGGCAGGGGAACTCGCCGTCGCCGCCGTCGACGTCGAGGTCGGTCTCGTCGTCGTACTGCCACTCGCGGCGCTTGAGACACTGCGAGTCGTCACAGCAAGCCTCGGCGACCCAGTTGACGTGCTCGTAGCCCTCGCCGCGGTCCCAGGTCTCGACGACGCCGTAGATACCGCTCTGGCGCTCGACCGTCTCGTGCCAGTGGGTCACGTCCAGTTCGCCCTCGCGTTCGCGGTGCCAGTTGGCGACCGTCGCGGGGTAGAAGAAATCGACCGCCCGGACGACTTCAGCGGGACCGAGGTCGGGGAACAGCCACCCCGTCTGCAGCGAGGGTGCAGTCTTGAGCGGGCGGTAGCGACCGCGGTCGTCGTGTTTGGCGAGCGTGCGCGCGTCCAGCGGGTCGTCGGAGGCGTCGAGGCCGTCGACCGGTTCGTCGGCGTCGTCCGCGTGGCGGAGTTCGTAGCGGCGAGCGCCGTCCTCGCCGAGCGTGACCGTCACGCGGAGCTGGCCCCACGTCTGCGTGAACCCGCCTCCGTCGCCGAGCGCCTCGTAGCGGTCGGGAACGGACCGCTCGGTAGCGCCTTCGAGCCACCGGAGAAAGGCCCAGCGGGGTTCGGCCTGCGGCGCGGTGGCGTGCCAGAAGTGCCAGTTCGTCACGTAGTCGGCGTACTCGGTGGCGGCGTCAGACAGGTCGTCTTCGTGAACGAGCCGCTCCGACCCGTCGGCAGTGGCGAGGACGTACCCCTCGCCCTCGGTGCCGGCCGCGAACCCGTCGAAGTCGATGCCGTCGGCGGCCGCCTCGGCGAGCGCGTCCACCTGGTCGGCGTTCATATTCGTCGAGTAGGACCCCACGAGAATAAAGCCGTCCGTCCGGCGGCCACGGATGCCCGCGCGACGCCGATGCGACACTCGAGAAACCACAACACGTATGTGACATTCCTTCGGACGACGTGACAGATGCGTATCGAGTCGCACACGGCCCAGCGCGCTGGGTGGCGACGGGACACGGGGACACGGTGGTCCACACCGCGGCGCCGTCGCGGAGGGTGAGACGATGGACTGGGGGTCCGACAGCGGTCTGAAACTCCGGATGGCAGTCGCGCTCTCGCTCGTGGTCGTCCTTCCGGTCGCGTTCGTCTACACGTTCGTGTTCGCGATGAACACCGTCGGCGTGGCGCTCCTCGAGTGGGCGACTGAACGGCCGTGGAACGGGCGCTTCTACGTGAAGCCGTGGCTGGCGGTCGGAGGTGTCGCAGTCGGGTTCCTCGCACAGCTGCTTCTGGGCGACCGCGTCGCGCTCCACGCCGTCGACGCCCGCCCGGTCGACCGCGACTCCCACCCCGAGTTGCTCGCGCGCGTCGACCGTCTCGCACAGACCGCCGGCACCGAGTCCCCGCCGGTCGCGGTCAGCCGGTCGACCGTCCCCAACGCCTTCGCTGTCGGTCCCCGACCGTCCAACGCGACAGTCGTCGTCACCGAGGGACTGCTCGACACACTCGACGACGACGAACTCGATGCCGTCCTCGCGCACGAACTCGCGCACGTCACGAACCGCGACGTGACAGTGATGTCGCTGTCGTACTTCCTGCCGTCGCTGACGTACGGGATGGCCGTCGTCGCCTTCTTGATCCTCAAGGGTATGTTCCATCTGGTCGGGAACGCACATTACGCCGACGACGACGCGAACAAGGGCCTCGTCGTCGCGCTAGCCGTCATCGTGGTCAGCGCGGTCATCACCGCGGCCATCTCCGTGTTGTTCTGGGTGGCGAGTTTCCTCCTCTTCCGGACGCTCGCGCAGTACCGCGAGTACGCCGCCGACCGCGGTGCCGCCGCGATCACCGGCGACCCGCTCGCGCTCGCGTCGGCACTGCGCACGGTCGACGACGAGATGTCCGAACTCCCGGACCGGGACCTGCGAGCGGTCGACGGCGGTCTCGAAGCGCTGTATGTCGCGCCCATCGACGACTACAAGTTCGGTGACGGCGACCGCGAGCTGATCAGCAGCGACATCTTCCCGGCGACGCACCCGCCGACAGACGAGCGGATCGAACGCCTGCAGGAACTCGCGGGTGAGTCAGCGTGACCTCGCGCCGTCGATTTCTCGCGTCGCTGGGCGCGCTCGTGACTGGGGGGGCGCTCGCGGGGTGTGGGTACCGTCCGGGCGGCGGCGATTTCCGCTGGCGCGAGGAGTCGCTGCGGGGGCTCTACCGAAGCGACGAGGTCGACGTCTCCGGTGAGACGCTGTACACAGTCGCCGACGAAGACCAGTCGTACGACGTCGAGGAGGAAACCTGGCGGAACGGCGGACGGGTCATCGCGTACGACACTGCCGGCGGCAGCGAGCGCTACAGGGAACAGTTCGACAAGCGGGCAGACGTGGTCGGTGCGGGCGCGGGTGACGTGGCAGTCAGCCTCGAGCACAGTGATACCGGACTCGCGGGCGACGGCGACGCACGCCACGCCGTCGCTCGTCTGGGGCCGGACGGCAAACAGTGGGAAATCTCGGTCGACGACGCCGTCGAGCAACTCGCGGTCGCCGACGACCGCGTCTACGTGGTCACCGACGCCGGGACACTGCTAGCCTGTGCCGACGGCGAGGTCCGCTGGCGACGCGAGTCGTACGACCTCGGGGTGGCACCACCGGACCGCCGACCCTCGGTGCGGGTCGGCGCCGGTCCCGCCGGTGTCGTCCTGGCTGACGGCGGTGAACCTGTCCGCGTCGCGCCCGACGGAACGGAGCGATGGCGGCGGACGGATGTCTCGCTAGTCCAGCAGGTGCTCGAGGTCGGTTCCCAGCGCGTCGTCGTGGCCGACGAAACCACGCTCTACGCACTGGCAGCCGACTCGGGCCAGACCCGCTGGTCCTCGCGACCGACCGGCGGTCGCTATTACCGGACGAGCGGTGGGTTCTATCGCGTCCTCGGCGACGCGGTTCACGCGCTCGACGACACCGGCGGGACCCGGTGGACGTGGGAGGGACTCGCCCGTGAGACGAACGTCGCCGCCAGCGAAACGGACGTGTTCGTCCGTACCGGGACGGGGCTGACGGCGCTTTCTGCAGACGACGGGAGTCGCCGCTGGACGGTGGAGTACGACAGGATCGACGCTGGCCCGTTCCTCGTTGACTCGGGCGTGCTGGTCGCCTCGGGACAGACTGCGACCTGTCACATTCCGTGATGGGGGCGACGACAGCCGCGCTCAGTCGCCCGACGCACCGACGCCGCTGGTCTCCTCGCGGACGCGCTCGACGGCCCCGGCCACGTCCGCACCGGCGTCGGCCGCCCGTTCGAGCACGACGTCGGCCATCAGTGCCTCCGTCCCGACCGCACCCGAGTACCAGATCCGGTGGCCGTCGACCGCCGTGGGCGTGTCCCAACCCGTCCGGTAATCCTCGGTCAGGCCCATGTCCTCGGGGATGTCTTCCTGCGTGTGGTAGCCGTCGGCGATGAACAGCGGGACGACCACCACGTCTTCGCTCTCGAAGTACTCGGTCACGTCGTCGACCTCCGGGTCCTCGTCCATGAACAGCGCCTGCACCTCGTCGAAGCGACCCATCTCCCTGATGCGGTCGGCGTGGTACTCGACGGCCTTCGCGGAGTTCTCGTTGCGCTCGGTCCCGTGGCCGACGACAGCCAGCCCGAAGCCATCGCCCACGTCGGGGTCGCCTGTGACCGACTCCGCGCGCTGGACGATCACGTCGCTCATCGCGTCGTGGGTCCCGACCGGACCGCAGTAGTGGACCGTCTTGTCCACGTCGCTCGCCCGCAGCGTGACGTGCGTCGCGCTCGTCCCGTCGGAGTCCCAAGCTTCCGGGTCCCAGCCGTCGAGACGCAGCTCGCGCGGGATGACCTCCTCGGTGAAATAGCCCTCCGAGATGAACAGCGGAACCACGTACACCTCGTCGCTGTCGACGGTCCGCAGGACCTCCCGAAAGGCCGGTTCCTCTTTCCAGAACCCTTCGCGCACCTCGTCGAAGGCGCTGGTCGCGCGGATGCGGTCGGCGTGGTCGAACGTGGGCGTGCTCGACTCGGCGTTGAGATGCGAGCCGTGGGCGACGACGACGAGTGCTGGCATAGTCGTAAATTGGTGCGAGCGGCCCTTAGGGGCTTCGGGAACTTTTTCGCATCCGGCGACGACGCGACGAGTATGACACTCGCCGCAGACACCCGCGAGGCCGTCCGCAGACACCCGTTTCTCCACGACGCGCTCCGGGCGGGTGTGGTCAACTACAGCGCTGCCGCGCGCTTCCTCGACGTCGACGGCGAGACTGACGCCCTCGTCGCCGCGCTGCGCCGGTACACCGAGGACTTGCCCGCCTACGAGCGACCGGGATCGGGCCCGCCGGTCAGCATGCAGAGCGGCCTCGGCCGCGGCGACCCCGGGGAGGCACTGCTCACGGTCGGCGATATCGCGCTCGTCCCCGACGCGGGGTCGCTGACTGCCATCGTCGCGACTGGCTCGGTCGGCGCTGCGAGCCTGCGAGTCACTCTCGGCAGACTCGACACCGCCGACGTGGACGTCGAGGCGGCCGCCGTCGGCGGGGACTCGCTCGTCGTGGTCGTCGGGCGGCGAGACGGCCCTGACGCGCTCCGGGCGGTCGAGGACGCGCTCTCCCGGTAAGTCGCCAGCGAACCGACCGCCGTTCCGACGGATTGAAACGCTCGCCCACGCAGACTCTCGATAATGACGCTGCACGTGACGAACACGCTCACGGGGGAGCGCGAGCCCTTCGAGCCGGCTGACGACGACCGGGTCACCCTCTATCTCTGCGGACTGACGACCTCCGACCCGGTCCACGTCGGCCACGCCCGCACCTGGACCCACACCGACGTGATGGTCCGCTGGCTCGACCACCTGGGCTACGACGTCCGCTACGTCCAGAACTTCACGGACGTCAACGAGAAGATCGTCGCCCGCGTCGGCGAGTACGGCGACGACGAGGCCGACGTTGCCTGCAACTACATGGCCGATGTCATCGCGGCGATGCGCGACCTCCGTCTCCGCCGCGCCGACGTCTACCCCCGCGTCTCCGAGCACGTCGAGGAGATCGTCGCCATGGTCGAGACGCTCGTCGACAACGGCTACGCCTACGAATCGAACGGCTCCGTCTACTTCGACGTCACCGCATTCGAGGACTACGGGAAACTCTCGAATCAGGTTCTCGACGAGATGGAAGCACAGGGCGACCCCGACGAGCGCTCGGAGAAGCGAAACTCAGCCGATTTCGCGCTCTGGAAGGCGGACGGCGTTTCGCCCGGGGAGATCGAAGACCACCGCCACGAGGCGGCCGCCCCCGCCGAGGAAGCCGCGGCTCACGCCCAGACCTGGGACTCGCCCTGGGGCGAGGGCCGGCCTGGCTGGCACATCGAGTGCTCGGCGATGTCGACGACACATCTGGGCGATTCGTTCGACATCCACGTCGCCGGCTCGGACCTCGTCTTCCCCCACAACGAAAACGAGATCGCACAGAGCGAAGCCGCCACGGGCGAGGCGTTCTGTCGCTACTGGCTTCACACCGGGATGGTCCAGGTCGAGGGCGAGAAGATGTCCTCCAGCCTGCAGAACTTCACGAGCGCCCGGAACGCCATCGACGAGTACGGTCCCGACGTGCTCCGGACGTTCTTCCTCTCGACGGTCTACTCGGCGGACCCGACCTTCTCAGAAGAGACGCTTTCCGAAGCCGAAGAGCGCTGGGACCGACTCGACCGCGGCTACGAGCGCGCAGTCGAGGCCGCCGACAGCGTCGACGCCTACGCCTCCGTCGAAGACGAGACGCTCCACGAGGCCGTCGACGACGTTCGCGCGGAGTTCGAGGCGGCAATGAACGACGATTTCAACACGCGCGAGGCGATGGCCGCCCTGATCGAACTCGTCTCGGCGGTCAACGCCCACGTCGGCGAGCGCGCGGAGTACGACTACGCCGCGCTCAAACGTGCCATCGACGCGTTCGAGGAACTCGGCGGCGACGTGTTCGGCCTCGGACTGGGGAGCCCCGACGGCGGCGATATCGCCATCGCCGAAGACCTAGTCGAACTCGTCCTCGACGTTCGCGAGACCGAGCGCGAGGCCGGCAACTACGAACGGGCCGACGACCTGCGCGACCGGCTGGCCGCCCTCGGCGTCGAAGTGCAGGACAGCGACGACGGGCCGACTGTCCGGTTCGAGTCGTAGCGGCCCTGGGACTCCGGTTCGGACCGGAGATGCCGTCCGCCGCCGAGCCTTTTTATTGGCCCCCGTCGAGTAACGAGTATGATACGACTCGGCCGACCGCTCCTCGTTTGCTGTCTCGTCGTCGCGCTCGCGGGCGCTGGCTGTCTCGGCTTCATCACCGGTGAGGAATCGTTGTCGTTCGCGGCGAACGCGACCGCCGTCGACGACGCGGCCCGCTCGGAGACCGGCTACGAACTCGTCCGGAGCGACTCCCCGAGTCGAATGCTGAACGTCTCGGTCGCGGGCGAGACGCGTGAGGTCTCCATCGCGACCGAGATCCGCGAGTACGGCCGCAACGTTTCTGCCGGCGGGCAAGGCACGCAGGTCGCCAGATTCTCCGTCTACACTGTCCCTGGCGTCACGGTCGCCGGCCAGACGATCAACCCCGTCTCGGACTGGTCGACCCGGCGACTCGCCGACCTGCTGGTCAGTTCGACTGGAAACCTCGGGAACGTCCAGTCCGAGTCCAACCGGACCGTTCGGTCCCTCGGTTCCGACCGGCAGGTCACGACGCATCGAGCGCAGGCCACGAGCGGTTCCAGCGGGAACGCCACCGTCCACGCCACGACGGTCAGCCACGACGGCGATTACATCGTCGTGGTGGGCGTGCATCCGGCGGCACTCGACGAGCAGAGCCGGATCGACGCGCTGTTGGCCGGACTGCGGCATCCGGTCTAAAACCCCCGTCGTTCGCTCTCGCTTGTTTCGGCCGATCGGGAGGTAGTCGAAAAGTAAATAGAATTATCTGTCACCCGCTACGGAATTCGTGTATGCGAAAGCGATGGACTCGGCGGCGGTTCCTGCGCGGTATCGGATCCGTAGTCGGGGGTGGCGCGGTTCTCGCGGGGGCCTCGCGGCGGGGGTCGGGTCTGTCGCACGAATCCTGGGCACAGCTCGGCGCCGATAGCGCGAACACGAGTTACGCGCCGAACAACACCGGCCCGGTCGCGGACATCGAGGAACGCTGGACGTTCGAGGTCGGAGAACCGATTCGCTCACAACCGACGGTCGCAGACGGAACCGTCTACGTCGGGAGTCTGGACAACCACGTGTACGCTATCGACGCTATCGATGGGGCTGAGCAGTGGTCGTTCGAGACTGGCAGGCGGGTCGAGTCCGCCCCGGCGGTGAGCGGCGGTCTCGTCTACGCAGGTAGCCGCGACACCAGCGTCTACGCCGTGGACGCGGAGACCGGCGAGGAGGTCTGGTCGTTTTCGACCGGTGACTCGATCGAAGACAGAGTTTCGGCCTCGCCTGCAGTGGTCGACGGAACCGTCTACATCACCAACGAGGACGACACGCTCTACGCGCTCGACGCGACCGACGGCGGAAAACGGTGGGCGACCGATGTGGTGACGACCGAGGCATCCGGATTTGACAGATATCACTCGCCTGCGGTGGCCGATGGAGACGTATACGTCGGCGGCGGCCACGCAGGTGTCCAGGCGGTCGACGCCGAGACCGGTGAGACGCGCTGGACCTTCCGCGGCGAAGCCGAGGGGGAGAAAGTGACGCCTGCGGTCGCCGAGGGAACCGTCTACGCGGGCGGTCGGGATGGGGTCGTCCACGCGATCGACGCGGCGACCGGCGACGAGGAGTGGTCGTTCCACACCGGGAGTTCGATCGAGGCCTCCCCCGCAGTCACTGGGAGCCTCGTCTGTGTCAGCGTCTGGAACAACGCCGTCTACGCGCTCGATGTGGACACCGGAGCGTTGCGATGGTCGGTGACGGTCGCGGACCGGATCACCGGGTCGCCCAGCATCGTCGACGGGGTCGTCCACGTCGCGGACCAGGACAGCGTCGTTCGCGCACTCGACGCCAGAGACGGCGACGAGTACTGGAGCCACCAGGTGAGCGGCGGACCGGACGGGGCGACTGCGGTAGCCGATGGGACTGTGTACGTCGCGAGTCACGATACAGTGTTCGCGCTCTCGGGCGCGACCTCGCTGGCGGACGTCGCCGCGCGGACCGACGACTCGTGGGCGACCCGGGACCTGTTCGTCGGCGGTCTCGCCGGTCTCGCACTGGGCGGCGGGGGGATGTGGCTGGTCGACCGCGTTCGCGACGATGGGACTTCCGAGCAGTAGTCGTCACCCCGACCCGAAATCGCTCGATTCCCGTCGGGCCGGCACCCACGTTTTTTGCCGACAGCCACCGACGACCGGGACATGAATCGAACGCTGGGGCTCGGTGTCGTTCTCTCGGTCGCCGGGCTCGCCGCGTACGTCGCGGGCGTACTGGCGGCGTATCCCGGCCGCTCGTTCTCGGTGACAGCGGTGATGCTCGGGCTCACGCTCGTGGCCATCGGCCGGGCCGGAGACAGCACGGGGGATCCGGCGTGACTACCGCCCTCGTGTACGCCAGCGAGACGGTCACCGAGTACGACGACCTGGCAGCTGCCCGCGACGCCGACGGGACGACCTGGGTCCACGCGACCGAGGTCGACGAGGCCGAGATGGCTCGCATCGGCGACGCCTTCGACCTTCACCCGCTCGCGCTCGAAGACGTCCGAACCAACGTCCGGCCGAAGACAGAGGAGTACGCCGACTACACGGTCATCGTCGTCAAGACTGCCACGCTCAGACGCGGCGAGACGACCTTCGAAGAGGAGATCCGCGACGAGGCTGTCGGCGTCTTCTTCGGCGAGAACTGGGTCGTCACGTTCGCGATGGGCCAAACCGAAGCCATAGAGCGGGTCCGCCGCGCCGTCGAGAGCGGCGACGAACGCCTGCTCCACCACGGCCCCGACTTCACCGCCTACCGCGTCATTGATATCGTCGTAGACGAGTACTTCGGCTTGCTCGACACTATCGAAGACGACATCGAAGCCATCGAGGAGGCCGTCCTCGAATCGCCCGATAGGGACACCCTGGGCGAGATCAACAGCGTTCGGCGCGAACTCCTCTCCTTCCGCAAGCTCGCGTGGCCCACTCGCGAGGCCGTCGGCGTCCTCGCCCGCGGCGACCCCGCTCACGTCCAGGAGTCGACCGAGAAGTACTACCGCGACGTCTACGACCACCTCGTCCAGCTGGTCGATTTGACCGAGACGTACCGCGACCTGGCCAGCGGCGCCCGTGACATCTACCTCAACGCCCTCTCGCAGTCGACCAACGAGGTGATGAAGGTGCTCACCGTCGTCGCGACGATTTTCATCCCCCTCACCTTCGTCGTCGGCGTCTACGGCATGAACTTCGCCGATAGCCCCTACAACATGCCCGAACTCGGCTGGACATTCGCCTACCCCGCGGTCATGGTCGGCATGTTCGTCATCGCGCTCGTCATGCTGCGATACTTCCGCCAGCAGTCGTACATCTGAAGACGACCTTTTTCTGCGTCGGGTTTCCTCGCGAGCCGCCGGCTCGCTGCGGGAACCGCTCCTTAAAAAAGCTCGGCCAAAAAACGGCCGCTCACTGCGTTCACCGGTCGCTCCGCTCCCGGTTCACGCCGAGGCCTCCCTGCGGTCGGCCTCGCACCGTTCGCGGCCGTGAACCGCGGCGCGCAGCGCCGCGGATGCGTGCCCAGTTTCTGGCTTCCATCCACGACACGAGGCGCTCACACCCCCAGCGCCAGCGGAACCAGCAACACCCCCATCAGGTTCGCGCGTCGGGCGCCAAACTTCACTGGAACGAGGCCGACGACCGTCGCTGCGGCGAAGACGCCGACCCCCAGCGGGCCGGTCAGCACTGCGAGGACGACCACAAGCAGACAGAGCACGCCGATAGAGAGTCGCGTGTAATCGGTGTTACCGACCACCCGCAGGTAGCCGTCGCCGAGCGTGACGACGAGGACGAACCCGGCGGCCGCCGCGACCAGTACGCTCCCGAGCAGGACCGGGAGATCGAGAGGAACGCCGGTCCGATCGACGGCGACGAGCACGCCGGTCCGGGGCGTTCCAAGCGCAACGAGTGCGAAGAGGGCGAAAATGGTGTTTGCCGTATTCACGCCGCTGGTCGCGACGACGAACCCGCGCGGGCCGCCGTCGTCGGTGGCCAGCATCGCGAAGGTCGCGGCGACGGCGCTGGAGACGCCCGGCAGGTAGCCCACCACCGCCCCCGAGAGCGTGCCGACGAACGCGAACCGCGCGACCGAACGCCGCGGGGTCGTCACCGTCGGTTCGGCCTGGGCGGGCACGCCCTCGCCGGTGAGCGCGTCGAGGAGAACCGGCGCGCCGAACAGCCCGGTGAAGATCGGCGCAAGCATCCCGCCAGCACCGACGAATCCGCCGGCGGGCAGGTCCAGTGCCACCGCGCCCAGCGCGCCACTGGCTGCGAGTGAACACGCGCCTCCAATGGCCGCAACTGTGTCGCGTTCGGTCGCGACCAACCCGAGCGCCACACCGCCCAGCACCAGCGGGAGGTTTGCCCTGAGCGTTGGATACGCCCAGGTCATCAGTTCGGTCATCGGGAGCGCCAGTGGCACCGCGAACACCACTGCCCCCGCGCTCCCCAGCGCCGACAGCCGAACCGCCTCGCGACCCTGGCCGCCGAGGACGAGCCTGTGTCCGGGGAGGGCGCTGCTCGCCATCGCCGGGTCCGGGACGCCCAGCGCCAGCGCGGGGACGACGTCGAGGAAGGTGTGGACTGTCCCCGCCGCGAGCATCGCTGCGCCGACGAAGACGACCGGTCCGGGGACCGCCGGCGCGGCCCCCGCGAGCAGGAGCGCGAAGGTATTCGCGTGAATCCCGGGTGTCAGTCCGCTCACCGTTCCCAGCGCGATGCCGCCGAGGAGAAACCCACAGAACAGCAGTGTCTGCTCGGGCGCGAAGCCGACTCCGGCGTCGGTCCCGACCGCCAGCGGGGACAGGCCTCTCGGACGCGCGAGCGGTTCCATCGAACGGGACTGGTCCCGGGATCGCTCTTGAACGTTCGCCGGGGCACGGACGACGACTCCGCATCACCCGTCCCGGACTCGCGCTACGAACGGCGCTGTCGCTCGCCACCGGGATAAATCGGAGAAGTGAGTCCGAGTTAGCCGAAGAGTTCGCCGAGGCCCTCGCCGCTGGCCTCGTCGTCCTCGTCGTCGTCGTCGTCGCCGCCGTCGTCGGCCTCCGGGGCTTCCTCTTCCTCGGCCTCGTCGCCGCCGTCGTCGGCGGGCGCGGGTTCTGCGCTGCCGCCCGCGGCGCCGCCCGTCGCTGCGGGGACGGCGGCGGCCTGCTCGACGGCGTCGTCGATGTCGACGTCCTCGAGGGCCGCGACGAGGGCCTTGACGCGGGACTCCTCCACGTCGACGCCCGCCGCGTCGAGCACGTCCGTCAGGTTGTCTTCGTTGATCTCTGCACCGGTCTCGTTCAGGATGAGTGCTGCGTAAACGTATTCCATTGTTATCCGAACATCGCTCCCATGGCGTCGCTGGCGTCACCGTCGTCGTCGTCATCGTCGTCGCCGTCGTCCGCCTCGGCGTCGACGTCTTCGGTGTCCTCGTCGTCAGCGTCGCTCTCCGTGGGTTCGTCGTCAGTCGATTCCTCTGCGGCATCGTCCTCGGTGGCCTCGTCCTCGGTGGCCACGTCCTGCAGTTCCTCGGGCAGCGCTTCCGTATCCTCGATCTGCGCTGCGAGCGCGCGGACCTGCCCGTCGGCCTTCGAGAGCAGGTCGTCCACGACGCCCGGGCTCTCGATAGCAGCCTGGAGCGCGAGGCTCTTGGCGTCGCCGCGGGCCGTCTGCAGCAGCGTCGCGACCGTCTGGTCGGTCGGGTACGTGGCGTTGACCGAGAGGTTCCGGGCACGCGCCGCTGCGGCCTCGACGTCGGCCTGGTACTCCGCGACGTCCAGTTCGAGTTCCTCGGGTTCGAAGAGCACGCCGTCGGCGAAGACGCCGCGCAGGTCCAGCCCGACCTCTTTGGGCTCGATACCGAGTTCGTTCAGGACGTTCGCCAGGTCCGCCGACACTTCGCCCCCGGCCTCCAGCACTGTGGAGTCCTCGAGCACCTGGATGGAACCGTCCTGGATGCGGGCGTTCGCGCCGACGCTCTGCAGTTCCCCGACGAACGGGCCGGGGTCGATGCCGGTGTCGCCCTCCGGGATCACGATGTCGTTGGGCGCGACTTCGCCGGCGTTGATCGGCGCGGGCGTCTTCGACGCCTCGAGTTGCTGGTAGAGTCCGAACGGGTTCTCGTTCGTGCCGACGAGACCGACCTGTCCGGAGACGTACTCCGTCAGGTCTTCGAAGCCCTCGTCGATTTCTTCCAGGGCGCGCACAATGAGCGTGTTGCGCGCGACGCGCAACTCGGCGCTCCCGTGCAGGTCGCGGCGCATGTCCTGGAGCTGTCGGGACGGGATCCCGGTGATGTCGACGACGCCGACGCTGTCGTACGACTCGATCATCGTGACGACGTCGGCGACCTCTTCCTGTTTCCACTGCGGGATCGTCTCGGTCTTGCGTTCGGCGCTCATGTCAGGCGACCTCCACTGACGGCCCCATCGTCGTCTTCACGTAGATGGTGTCGACGTTCATGGGCCCTTTCTCCAGGTCGGCGTGCAAGCGCCGGAGGATGACGTCGATGTTGTCGCCGATCTCTTCGGCGGACATATCCTCCGCGCCCACGCGCGTGTGGAACGTGCGACGGTCACCACTGCGGACCGTCACCGAGTTTTTGAGCCGTTCGACCATCTCGACGACGTCGTCGTCGGGACTGATGGGGTCGGGCATCTTCCCCCGCGGACCGAGCACGGTCCCCAGATAGCGCCCGATGTTCTGCATCAGCGCTTCTTCGGCGAGGAAGAAGTCGGTCTCGGCGGCCAGGTCTTTCGCCCGGCTGTCGTCGTCGCCCAGGTCCGCGAGGTCGTCGCCGTCGAGTACCTCTTCGGCGACATCCTCGGCGCGCAGGGCGGTCTCGCCCGACGCGAAGACGACGATCTTGGTTTCCTGGCCGGTGCCAGACGGCAATACGACGTCCTCGTCGATACGGTTCGACGGGTCGTTGAGATCGATATCGCGCAAGTTGATAGCGAGGTCAACCGTCTCGCGGAAGTTCCGCGGTGGGGAGTCCTCGAGAGCACGAGTTACTGCGTTCTCTATTTCCTGATCTGCCATTGTCCACCTCCGTAGTACGCCATAGGCTCCTACGGGTCAGTGAAACAGGCGAGGCCTGTCTCACGCGGTCAGACGCCGATGAGACACTTAAGCCCGTCGAACCACCGTCAGGTCGCCGCGTGAGACTGTCTCGTGGATGATTGCTTCCGGCTCACAGCGTGATGGGTGACCAGCCAGTGGGCTGGTCGTCCAGCCCCTCGACCGATAGTTCGGCGTTTCGGCCGTCGGGGCGGAGTTTCACGTGGCCGCTGAACGCACGCGAGAGTCCTTCGGTGATGTTCTGCCCGCTGTTTAATTCGCCGACGTTCGCGTCGGGGTCGATGGCGCAGACGAACAGGCCGTCGGACCGCCGGTTACGCGAGGTGATGTTCTGGACGAACCGGTAGACATCCCGCATGTCATCGCAGGCGGCACAGAACGGTGAGACCGAAACCAGTCCGGTCCGCAGGCGCTCGACGCCGTCGAAGCGCAGGTCATCACACAGCGAGGAGAACTGCATGTTCACGGCCGTCAGGTCCGCCGGGTCCGCGACGGCGACGTTCTCGTCCGTCGTCCGGTGGTCGGTCGCGGCGCCGCGCCCGTCGCCGCTGGCGTCGACGACTGACACTGCGCCGCCGTTCGCGTGACCCGCCTCGCGGCGGTAGGCGCGACGAAAGCCGCTGCCGTCTTGATCGCTCGTGATCCCGACCATTCCCTCGTCGTCGTCACCGGCGAGCAGGCGGTGGACGAGCGTGTCGAGGCCGGCGTCGCGCGGGCCCGAGACGAGCAGGCTAGTCCCGGGCTCGACCGGGTTCAGTGGCGTCGCTTCGAGTGCGTATCGGTATGTCTGGGTGCTCATTCGTCCTCCCGCGCATCGATGAGTTCGCGTCGCAACTCCAGTTGTTCGACCGCCTCGTCGGCGAACCGACGGAGGTCCGCCAGCTGGTCGTCAGTGAACTCGCGGGGCTCGTAGTCGATGAGACACAGCGACCCGATCGTGTGGCCCGACGAGTCGTCCATGTTCGCCCCCGCGTAGCTCCGGATGCCCAGCGAGAGCAGCGTCTCGTTGTTCTGGAAGCGGTGGTCGTCGGTGATGTCTTCGACGACCATCGTCTCCTCTTCGAGGACGGTGTGGGTGCAGATCGTATCCTCCCGGTCCAGGGTGTCCCAGTCCGCCCCGTGACAGCCGAGGAAGTCCTCCTCGCTGTCGTCGACGAGACCCACGAACGCGACTGGAACGTCGAAGTGGTTGGCGACGAGCGTCGAGATCCGTTCGGCCCACTCCTCGACGGCCATCGCGTCGAGGTCGTACTCGGCCAGCGCTTCGAGTCGTTCCGCCTCGTCGTCGGGCAAGAGGTAGCCGACCTGCGCGCTGTGCTGGACCATGTCTCGAACGGTGGCGCCGAGGCGCTCCTCGGCGTCGGGCATCCCCTTGCGCATGTACTCGACGATGAGTCCTTCGAAGCGTGTGGTGTCGAGGTCCGTCGGTGGCCGTTCGGTGTACACCACGCACGGGGTGTCCGGCGCGGTCTCCCTGACGTGTTCGACCAGTTCCAGACCGGTCCCGTCGGGGAAGTCGTACTCGGTGACGATGCAGTCGATGTCGTGGCGCTCGAGGCCGCGTTTGGCGTCCGCGACGGTATCACTCGCGACCGTCGGGAAGCCCGCCGCGTCGAGCGCCGCTGCCGGACCTGGGCCGTCGGCCGGGTCCGCACAGAGGACGCGCATTGCACTCATTGTTGAATCCGTGCCCCCAGAGAGAGCACATCCGTATGCACTCCGTACCGGACAATACCAGTACCACCTCACTGGTTAGGAAAATTATCGGTATTGATAATTGGGGCCCGGTCACGGAGTCCGGACCGGTGACGCGGTCGCCTGGGTCGGCCGCGTCGCTCTCCCGGTGGAACTGCTGAGAAGACCCGGCGGGATGCCGGCTCAGGCCGCCGCTTCGTCCGCCAGCACGTCGTCGTATTCGCCGTCGTCGACGCGCTCTTTGAACTCGCGGGGGTCGTTGCCCTCGATGGTCACGCCCAGCGAGGCACAGGTGCCGACGACTTCCTTCGCGGCGTTTTTGACGTCGTAGGCGAGCAGGTCCGAGTGTTTCTGCTCGGCTATCTGTTTGACCTGTTCGACGGAGAGGTCGGCGACGAAGGTCTCCTGGGGTTCGCCGCTCCCGGTGTCGAAGCCGGCCTCGTCTTTGATGAGTTCGGCCGTCGGCGGGACACCGACCTCGATCGAAAAGGACCCGTCGTCCTCGTAGTCGATGGTGACCGGGACTTCGGTCCCGTCGAACGCCTCGGTCTGGTCGTTGATCTCCTGCACGACTGCCTGCACGTCCACGGGTGTCGGGCCGAGCTCCGGGCCGAGCGGCGGGCCGGGGTTGGCCTGGCCACCGGGGACGAGAACTTCGATAGTACCAGCCATACCTATCGGAACCGTCGGCGCGGGTTTAAGAATTGCTTTTCCCGGACGCCGTGTGGTGGCCCGACACACGTCCCCAGTCACACTGACGCACGGGGCTTCTACACCCCGTTTTCGGTCCGGACTGACGCGATCCGAGTGGGTCGACTGGAAGCCAGCTTCGCAGTTCGCCGGACTGGTCGGCGACCCATCTGAACGCCGGAAGGCTCGCCCGTCCGAGTTCGATACCAGTCGCGTAACTACTCCAGTAACAACTCTCCGGTAACTATATTAATCCTCGCTCCTAATATCGAATTGCGAACAACGGCCACCGGCGACCGCCGGTGGCCCGGAATCACAATGACAAGCACGAACAAGCGCGTCAGGAGCCGTCCAGTCCAGTCCGTCGAACGTACGGAGACGGACGACGAATCCGAGCGGGACCGCCACGAGTGTCCCGAGTGTGGTGCCGCCGGGATCACCGACGAGAAGCGCGGCGAGACGTTCTGCCAGGAATGTGGCGTCGTCGTCGAAGAGGACGTCGTCGACCGCGGCCCCGAGTGGCGGTCGTTCGACAGCCGCGACAAGGCCGAGAAGAGCCGCGTCGGGTCCCCGACGACCGAGATGCTTCACGACAAGGGACTGTCCTCTGTCATCGACTGGCAGAACAAGGACGCCCACGGGCAGACGCTCTCGGCGAAGAAACGCGAGAAGATGTCCCGCCTGCGGACCTGGGACGAGCGGTTCCGTTCCCAGAGCGCACAGGACCGCAACCTCAAGCAGGCGCTCGGTGAGATCGACCGCATGGCCTCCGCGCTCGGCATCCCCAAAGACGCCCGCAAGACCGCGAGCGTCATCTACCGCCGCGCGCTCGAAGAGGAACTCATCCCGGGTCGGTCTATCGAGGCGATGGCGACCGCCTCACTGTATGCCGGTGCCCGTCAGGCCGGCGTGCCCCGGACGCTCGACGAACTCGAGACGGTCAGCCGCGTCGACCGGAAGGAGTTCGCGCGGGCGTACCGTTACATCGCTCGCGAACTCGAACTCGCGATGAAGCCCACCGACCCCGCGAAGTACGTCCCCCGGCTGACCTCGGATCTCGACCTGCCTGAGGAGACCAAACAGCGTGCGATAGAACTCCTCGAGGCGGGCAAGCGAGAGGCGGTTCACTCCGGCAAAAACCCCGTCGGTCTGGCCGCCGCGTCTATCTACGCGGCTGCCCGACTCACGAACGTCGAGGTGACCCAACACGCGGTCGCCGACGTCGCCGACGTCTCCGCGGTCACTATCCGGGACCGCTATACGGAACTGCTCGACGCCGCCGACCACCCCGTCTGAGGCAGTCTATATGAGTATGTCTCCACGATTCGCCGGGTCAGGACGCCGCCCTGCCAGTCCACACCCGCATCTCGCCGCAACGGCGTCACGTCTCGAACAGTCACCGTTATGCACACCCTCGTCTAACGATGTCTGAGAGCCACAGGCAAATGTCACACGACGATTCGACGAGTCGGCCGAACGACGAAGACCTGGTCGCGGAAGCGACGACGCTGTTGGAGACCTTCGGTCTTACCGAGTACGAGGCCAAGTGTTTCGTCGCGCTCACGCGGATCGACCACGGTACGGCCCGCGAGATCGCCGAGGTCGCCGACGTGCCCCGTCCGCGCGTCTACGACAGCGTCGAGTCGCTGCAGGAACGCGGCCTCGCCGACGTACAGGACGCACAGCCCAGGCGCTTTCGCGCCGCCGACCCCCGCGACGCTATCGACAGCATCCGCCGTGAGTACGGCGAGCGCCTCGACGAACTCGAGGGACTGCTCCCGCGGCTCCGGTCGCCCGAACCCCGCGAGGATCCTGCCGGCGTCTGGGTCGTCGACGGCGACTCGGCCGTCACTGACCGTCTCGCAGCGCTGGCCGGCGACGCCACCGAGGAACTCCTCCTCGTCGTCGCTGTCGAAAGTCTGCTGACCGACGATGTCCTCGACGCGCTCGCGGCCGCCCAGAATCGCGGCGTGTCGATCACGCTCGGCTCGCCCGGCACGGACATCCGCGAGCGGGTCTCTGGCGCGCTCGACGACCCGACTGTCGTCGAGACCTGGACCTGGTGGGAAGACTACCCCATCGCAATCGGTGAGATCAGCGCTATTCTGATGGCCGACGGTCGGGAACTGCTCGTCAGCTCCGAGGTAGCGACGGACCTGCCCGACGTCGCCCGCCACAACGCGGTCTGGACCGACGACGAACGGGCCCCGCTCGTCGGACTGATGCGCCCACTCCTGGCGAACGCTATCGACAACGGCCAGGGACAGTCGGCCTGAAACCGTCTCGACCGACGCGCTCGCCATCCGGCTATTCGAGACAGAAACTGACCGTCGAGACGTCCGTTCAGGCGATCGAGACGCCGTTGCGCGCGAGGTAATCGCTGGCGCCTTTGATCTCGACGGGACTGCCGATGATCCGCACGCGACAGTTCTCCTGGTGGATCGTCAGCGTGAACCGCTCTTCGAGCTCCCCTTTGATGCCCTCGATGGCCTCTTTGGGGAGCAGGATTTCCGTGCTGTCACGGAGCCGACCAGGATCTGGCATAATCGATCGTGTCGGCTCTCGGCCCATTAGTGTGTCGAAACGCGTCTCGTGTCGGCCCGAGAACACGTTTCGTTCGTGGTCCTGACTTGGCTCCGCTCGCAGTCCTGACTCCGTTTCGTTCGCGGTCCTGACCCCGCCCTCTTCGCGCTCGTGTCGGGATTCACCCCACACCGGAAGAAAGCCTTTTTCGGTACCGGTGGCCGACTCACAGGTGATGGGCCTCGAAGAGGAGATCCGCGAGATCGAAGAGGAGATCGCCGAGACTCCTTACAACAAGTCGACCGAGGCGCACATCGGTCGGCTGAAGGCCAAGCTCGCGGAGAAAAAGGAGAAACTCGAGAACCAGAGTTCGGCGGGCGGCGGCTCCGGCTACGCGGTCGAGAAGACCGGCGACGCCACCGTCGCCCTCGTCGGATTCCCCAGCGTCGGGAAGTCGACGCTGCTCAATGCTCTTACCAACGCCGACAGCGAGGTCGGGTCCTACGAGTTCACGACGCTCGACGTCAACCCCGGCATGCTCCAGTACCGCGGCGCGAACATCCAGTTGCTCGACGTGCCCGGCCTGATCGAAGGCGCCGCCGACGGACGCGGTGACGGCCAGGCCGTCCTCTCGGTCGTCCGCACCGCCGACCTGGTCGTGTTCGTCCTCTCGGTGTTCGAAATCGATCAGTACGCGCGCCTGTCCGAGGAACTGTACAACAACAAGATCCGCCTCGACGTCGACCCCCCGCGCGTCTCGGTCCGGAAGAAGCACAAAGACGGGATCAGCGTCAACGGCGTCGACCTGGACCTCGACGAGGAGACGATAAAGAGCGTCCTCCGCGAGCGCGGGTACGTCAACGCCGACGTCACTGTTGGCGAGTCGGTCGACATCGACCGCCTCGTCGACGGCGTGATGGACAACCGCGAGTACCTCCCCTCGCTCGTGACCGTCAACAAGGCCGACCTCATCGAACCCGACTACCTCGACACCGTCCACGAACAGCTCCGCGAACACGACATCGACCCCGACGAGACGGTCTTCATCAGCGCTGTGAAGCAGAAGGGCCTCGACGCGCTCAAAGAGGCCATCTGGGCGGAACTCGGCCTCATTCGTGTCTACATGGACAAGCCCGGCCGCGGCGTCGACTACGACGAACCGCTCGTCCTCCGCGATGGCGACACCGTCGACGACGCCTGCGAGAAACTCGGCGGCGAGTTCGAAGACCGGTTCCGGTTCGCACGCGTTTCCGGCCCGAGCGCCAAACACGACGAGCAACAGGTCGGCACAGACCACGAACTCGCGGACGAGGACGTACTCCGGATCCTCACCACGCGATGACGGCCCGCTCGCCGGACGACGGCAATGCCGGGGCGGTACGGAACTGGTCGTGGCGTCCCCCCAGGCCGACGGTTCTGCTCCTCGCGGCGGGCGTTTCGCCCTGGGTGTTGATCCCGTACGACGCGGGGCTGGGACTCGTCTTCTCGTTCGGTCTCGTCACGCCCGAACCGTATCACCTCCAGACGGTCAGGGAGTATCTCACGGCGACGCAGGCGCTCCCTCGGTGGCTCCTCGCCTATCCGACCGCTTCGGGCCTGTACGCAGGGGCGCTCGCCAGCCGAGCGCTCGCGCTCACAGGCCACGAGGACCGGCGAGTCACGACCGGCCTGCTCACCCTCGCCGGCCTCGACCTGCTGTACTTCGGCGTGAGTTTCACCGAACGCCGGCTCGGCATCGTCGCGATCCCCGTCGGTATCGCGCTCCTCTGGCTCGCTGCGTGGGCGAACCGCCCTACGGACTGGCTCCGGGTCTGACCGCCACCGTGGATGGACACTGAGTCCGACACCCACTGCGGACCGGTGCCGGGTTCGCGGGTTCCGCCTCCGGTATCCTTTTCGAGCGCGAAGCCCACCGATCGGACATGGATGGGACGCTCGACCACGTTATGATGCGCGTCGAAGACCTCGAGGAATCGCTGGAGTGGTACCAGACACACCTCGAGTACGAGGAGAAGGGTCGCTGGGAAGCTGACACGTTCACGAACGTCTTTCTCGGTCCCGAAGACGTCCACGACGACGGGGCGTTGCTCGAACTCACCTACAATCACGACGGCCGGTCGTACACGATGGGCGACGCGTGGGGGCATATCGCTGTCCGCGTCGAGGACGTGACCGAAGCCTACCACGAACTGATGGACGAGGGCGTCGCGGACTACCGCCCGCCCGAGGAGAACCCCGGCTACGCCTTCGTCAAAGACCCCGATGGCCACGAGATCGAGATCGTCGAGCGCGACCACGGCGCGCGCTGGAGCATCGACCACACGATGATCCGCGTCGAAGACGCCGACGAAGCGCTCGGCTGGTGGACCCGCAAACTCGAATACGAACACACCGGCCGCTGGGAGTCCGACACCTTCGCCAACTACTTCATGAAACCCGAAGACGCGGCCGAGGAGGAGATGGCCGTCGAACTCACCTACAATTACGACGGCCGAACGTACGAGATGGGCGACGCGTGGGGACACCTCGCCGTCCGCACCGACGACCTTGACGAGGGGTGGGCCCAGCTGATGGAACGCGACGCCGAGGACTACCGCGACCCCGAGAGCTGTGGGAACAGCTACGCGTTCACCAACGACCAGGACGGCCACGAAGTCGAGATCGTGACCGCCTGAGTGATCCGGCGGATCGCTGGATATACCCCTCGCTATCGCGAACGTCAGACATGAGTCTGACACGTCCCCGGGTGGCCGTGAAACAGTCACACACGCGTTCTCGGTGGCGATCTGTCGATCAGCTGTGACCCTTTTGCCTCGGTCGTGACCACAAAGCATTTATAACCTCCGCTGTACCGTATCGAACGTACCCCTACCCATGGCTGCAGTATCGAGTACACCGGTTACGGTTCGGCGCGGCCGAAGGTCGGTCGCGTGTCCGTCTGGTCGGAAAGTTGCTGTGGCCGCTGACAGACAACCCAATTAACTATGACAGGGACCAACGACAAACTTCGCAGTTTGTTCCTGGCGCTGCTGATGGTCGGCTCCGTCTTCGGAGCGACTATCGCGTTCTCAGGAACAGCCGCTGCGGCCAATAACGCCGTTTCGGT
>Ga0207733_100130_pt1 | contig 73719 bp, 65 predicted proteins | sample A23P3SouthBayCA_FD_187735 | JGI IMG/M metagenome (GOLD analysis project Ga0207733, IMG submission 187735) | Aerobic enrichment media microbial communities from Eden Landing Ponds, California, USA - A23 P3 (SPAdes) | ecosystem: Environmental > Aquatic > Marine > Unclassified | place: Emeryville...
ATTCATAACGGACGAGGAAGAGCGCGGGCAGGTCGGGATCGGGACGCTCATCGTGTTCATCGCGATGGTGCTGGTGGCGGCGATCGCCGCCGGCGTCCTGATCAACACCGCGGGCTTCCTCCAGAGTAAGTCGCAGGAAACGGGTCAACAGAGCAGTAAACAGGTCAGCGACCGCGTCCAAGAGGTCGCCACCGTCGGCAACGTCAACGGTGATGTCATCGACATCGTGAACGTCACGGTGACGCAGGCGCCCGGGGCCGGCGAGATCGACATCCAGAACGCGACCGTCACCTGGATCGGCCCAAGCGGGACGTACCAACTGACGTCCACGACCCAGAACTACTCGCAGGGCCCGTCGATGTCGGACAAGTTCTCCTACATCTCCGTGAAGGACTCCGACGGCTCCGATAACGTCCTGAACGACGCGGACGACCGCCTCAACCTCGTGTTCGAGGTCACCCCGATCGCCGGAAGCAACCTCGGCGAGGGCGACGAAGTGACGATCAAGATCAACACGATGGCCGGCGCGACCACGTCCATCCGCTTCACGGTCCCCGAATCGCTCGGCAACAAGAACGCCGTCGAACTGTAAGCCGGCATCCGTCCTTCCGTTCTTCCGTTCTTTCGCACCGTCCGACGCCGAGTAGCGGTGCCCCCGACGTGGCGAGTCCTGTCTCGGTGTCGCCGACGTCACTCCTCTCCGACGACCTCGTCGACGCTGGCGGCGATGTCCTCCTTCGCGCGCCAGAGGTACAGCGACGCATAGCTGCGGTACGGCGCCCATCGCTCGGCCTCCTCGACCATCTCTCCACGGCTCATCTCGCGGCCGTACAGCTCCTCCATCCCCTTTCGGACACCGAGGTCGCCGACCGGGAACACGTCGGGCCGGCCGAGCGTGAACAGCAGTTGCATGTCCGCGGTCCACTCGCCGACGCCGGTGATCGCTGTCAGCTCCTCGCGTACCTCGTCGTCGCTCATCGCGGCGAACGCCTCGGTGTTCCAGTCGTTGTCGGCGAACGCCTCGGCGACGTTCCGGACGTACCGCGTCTTCTGTCGGGACAGTCCCGCGTCCTTCAGCGTCGCCTCGTCGGCCGCGAGCAGGCCCTCCGGCGTCACCTCGACGGCGTCGAACAGGCGTTCGCGCGTCGCCTCCGCGGACGCCATCGACACCTGTTGACGGAGGATCGACACGACGAGCCGTTCGAACGGGTCCGGGGCTGGGTCGACCGTGAGCGGACCGTGTCGGTCGATCACCGGGCCGAGGAGGTCGTCCTCGCGGAGCGCCCCCAGCGCCTCGCGATCTGACGGGGCGAGATCGTCGAACGCGTCGGCGTCTGTGTCCACTGGCATACGCCGGGATGAGTGCGCCGGCGAGAAACGGCTTTCGGGGGAGCGACCGCGCCCCCGCGCGGACTGTCGACGACGCGACGACGAGCCCCGGAACCCCATGGCATGCAACTCCGGAAAACTGGTGTCGTGTTTGCGTCGCGACGGAGGGAAACGTTGAATCGGCGGGACTGCGACGCGACGCACATGGACGTTGATGACGTAGAGACGATCGCGGTGCTGGGTGCAGGGAACATGGGTCACGGGATCGCGGAGGTCGCCGCGCTCGCCGGATTCGACGTGAACATCCGGGACATCAACGAGGAGTTCGTACAGAACGGCTACGACCAGATCGAGTGGTCGCTCGGCAAGCTCGCCGAGAAGGACCAGATCTCCGAGAGCGACGCCGACGCGGCGCTCGATCGGGTCACGCCGGTCGTCCCCGTCGAGGACGCCGTCGCCGACGCCGACCTCGTGATCGAGGCGGTGCCGGAGCGGATGGACATCAAGAAGGACGTGTACGCGGAAGTCGAGGAGTCCGCGCCCGACCACGCCGTGTTCGCCTCGAACACCTCCAGCCTCTCGATCACGGAGCTGTCTGAGGTGACAGAGCGCGAGGAGCGCTTCTGCGGGATGCACTTCTTCAACCCGCCGGTGCGCATGCAGCTGGTCGAGGTCATCTCCGGCGCCCACACCGCCGACGAGACGATGGATCTGGTCGAGGCCGTCGCCGAGCGGATGGGCAAGACGGCGGTGCGCGTCCGCAAGGACTCGCCCGGCTTCATCGTCAACCGCGTGCTCGTCCCCCTGATGAACGAGGCGGCGTGGCTCGTCCACGAGGGCGAGGCGACCGTCGCGTCCGTGGACTCGACGACCAAGTACGACATGGGCCTCCCGATGGGGAGCTTCGAGTTGGCCGACCAGGTCGGCATCGACGTGGGCGTCCACGTGCTCGAGTACATGCACGAGGTGCTCGGCGACGCCTACGAGCCGTGTCCGCTGCTGACCGAGAAGGTCGACAACGAGAACCTGGGCAAGAAGACCGGGACGGGCTTCTACGACTACGAGGACGGGCCCGGCGCGGAGGTCCCCTCCGACGAGGTCGACGAGGACGTCAAGCACACCCTGCTGGCGGTGATGGCCAACGAGGTCGCCGGCCTGATCGGCAACGATGTCGCCGACGCCGGCGACATCGACCAGGCGGTGAAGCTCGGGGCAGGCTTCCCCGACGGCCCCGCGAAGATGGCCGACGGGGTCGGCCTCGACACGCTGCTCTCGACGCTCGACGAGCGTCACGAGGAGACGGGGGCCGAGCGGTACGAGGCGGTCGATCACCTCCGCGAGCTCGTCGAGGAGGGTCGCGGCTTCCACGGCGGCGACGGCGACGACGCCGGGGACGCGGTCGACTTCGAGACGATCCGCATCGAACGCGAGGGCCGCGTCGGCCACATCGTCCTCAACCGTCCCCACCGGATGAACACGATCTCCGGGGAGTTGCTCGACGAGCTCGGGGTCGCGATCGAGGAACTGGAGGCCGACGACGAGGTGCGCGCGGTGCTGGTCACCGGCGAGGGCGAGCGCGCCTTCTCCGCGGGCGCCGACGTCCAGAGCATGGCCGGCGGCGGCGGCGACCCGCTGCAGGCGGTCGAGCTCTCCCGGAAGGGCCAGTCGACGTTCGGGCAGTTCGAGTCCTCGGACCTGCCGGTCGTCGCGGGCATCGACGGCTACTGTCTCGGCGGCGGCATGGAGTTCGCCACCTGCGCGGACATGCGGGTCGCCTCCGAGCGCTCCGAGCTGGGCCAGCCCGAGCACAACCTCGGCCTGCTGCCCGGGTGGGGCGGCACGCAGCGCCTCCGACACATCGTCGGCGAGGGACGCGCCAAGGAGATCATCTTCACCGGCGACCGCTACGACGCGGAGACGATGGCCGACTACGGTTTCATCAACGAGCTCGTCTCGAACGACGAGCTCGAGGAGGCGGCGATGGATCTGGCGCAGGATCTCGCCGCCGGCCCGCCGGTCGCCCAGCGCTACACGAAGCGCGCAATGCTCGCCGGGCGCGACGACACAGACGCCGGACTGGAGATCGAGGCGCAGGCGTTCGGCCAGTTGATGAACACCGAGGACCTCATGGAGGGCGTGATGGCGTTCATGTCCGACGAGGAGCCGGAGTTCGAGGGGAAGTAAGCGAGACGCGAGCGGAGCGAGCGTCTCGGAGAACGGCGGTGAGGTCTCCAGGCCGAGCCGCCCAGTAAGAATGCGGAACCGACCGAGGGGAGGCCCCGGCACGCCGCCGGCGAGGCCCTCGGCCCGAGCCGGCAAGCAGATCGGAGCGAGCACCGCGAGCGGGCGTCTCGGAGAACGGCGGCGAGGTGTTGCGGCCGGGCGTATCGGGTCCGCGTTGCCCGAGCCGCCCGGTGGGACTCGACACGCTCCCCGGTCAGGCCAGCTTGAACGCCCGGATCGTATCGCGGCTCGTCGGTTCGTTCACCACCTGCACGCCGCCCAACCCGGAGAACACGTCCCGCCAGTTGCGGTGGTACAGCGGAAACTCGTCGTTGACGTAGCTCACCTCGGCGCCCTCGCGCCCGCGCTGCGCGCCGTTGCCCTCGTTCTCGGCTGTGACGAGTAGGTCCCCGCAGACCCGCACGATCTCCTCGAACACCCACGCGTCGTCGGGGTGAACGTGCTGGAGCGTCTCAACCGAGTACACCGCATCGAACGCGTCGTCGTCGAACTCCGGCAGGAGGTCCTCGATGGCCCCCGTGTGAAACTCGCCGGTCTCCGCGAGCGACGGGAAGGACTCGGCCATCACGTCGAACGACTCGTCGTTGATGTCGATGCCGGCGAGGCGGTCGAAGCCGCCGCGCCGGAGGTGTTCGAGGTGGCGACCCGAGCCGCAGCCGAGTTCGAGCACCCGCGCGTCCGTGCCGACGTAGAACTCGATCGCCGACCGGATCGTCTCGCTCACCTCGTCCGGTCCCTTCTCGGCGTAGTAGCGCGGGGAGAACTCCCCCTCGCGCTCGGCCCAGTCCTCGCGGACCTCGTCGGGGTTCATACCCGCCGGAACGGGCCCCGGGCGTAAACCTTCGCCGGAGTCGTCGACGCTCGCGTCGCCCGCGATACGCGACGAGCTACCCGCCCCCGCGGCGGCTCACCCCTCGCGGCGCTCCCGGTAGTCCGGCAGGTAATCGTCCTGCAGCACCGCGGACCGCCCGCCGTCGATCGTGAGGCTCGCGCCGGTGACGAAGCCCGCCTCGTCGCTGGCGAGGAACGCGACCGCCGCGGCGACGTCCTCGGGGACGCCGATCCGGCCGGTCGGATGGATGCTCGCGAGCTCCTCGCGGCGTTGCTCGTCCATGTCCCCGGTGGTCCGATCGATGGCGACCCAGCCGGGGTTCACCGTGTTGACGCGCACGTCGGGCCCGAAGTCGATCGCCATCGAGCGGGTCATCCCGTTGATCCCGGCCTTGACGGCGTTGTACGGGAAGATGCTCGGCGTCGTCGCGAACGCGTGGTTGCTCGACACGTTGACGATCGCGCCCTCGTCCATGTGTTCGCGGGCGTGTTTGGCACACAGCCAGTACGAGCGGAAGTCCGTCTCGAGCACGAAGTTCCAGTCGTCCAGCTCGGCCTCGTCGGCCGCGGTGTACGTCTCGACGCCGGCGTTGTTCACGAGCACGTCGAGGCGACCAAACTCCTCGACGGTCGCCTCGAACAGCGCCGCGATCTCGTCCGGCTCGCGCATGTCCGCGCGGACGAAGACGGCCTCGCCGCCGGCGCCCTCGATGGCGGCGACGGTCTCGGCGCCCGCGTCCTCGCTGCGGCCGGTCACGACCACACGTGCGCCCTCTGCCGCGAGGCGCCTCGCGACGCCGGCGCCGATGCCGCGGGTGGAGCCGGTGACGACGGCGACCGTGCCGTCGTATCTGGATCGCGGTTCGAGTTCGTCGATGGCGGCTGTGTCGAGGCTGGTCATTGCGTGTGTGGGCTGTCTATGTGGGGTGACTTGATGATCGGTTCGCACTCGGCTCGTCGGCGCCGGCTCACCACTCGGCGACGCTCCCGTCCGGGCGGCGCCAGACGGGGTTGTGCCAGTCGTCGTGGCCGTCGCGTTCCCGCAGAACGTCCTCGTCGATGTCGACGCCGAGTCCCGGACCGTCCGGCACCGGAACGAAGCCGTCCTCGTACTCGAACACCGAGGGGTCCGCGAGGTAGTCGAGCACGTCGCTGGTCTCGTTGTAGTGGATGTCGAGGCTCTGCTCTTGGATCAGGGCGTTCGGCGCGACCGCGTCCAACTGGAGACACGAGGCGAGCGCGACCGGGCCGAGCGGACAGTGCGGCGCGACCGACACGTCGTAGGCGCCGGCCATCGACGCGATCCGGTGGCACTCGGTGATGCCGCCGGCGTGGCTCAGATCCGGCTGGACGACGTCGACGGCGTTCGCCTCCAGCACCTCCTTGAACTCCGTGCGATGGAACATCCGCTCCCCGGTCGCGATCGGGGTGGACGTGCTCGCGGCGATGTCGGCGAGCGCGTCGTTTTGCTCGGGGAGCACCGGCTCCTCGATGAAGAAGGGGTCGTACGGCTCGAGCGCCGCCGCGAGCTGTTTCGCCGCGGTCTTGGTCGCCCGGCCGTGGAAGTCGACGCCGATGTCGACCTCGGGGCCGACGGCCTCCCGGACCGTGCACAGACGCTCGGCGGCCCGCTCGATCGTGGCGGGCGACTCGACGCGCTCGAGCTCCGGCGTCGCGTTCATCTTCAGCGCGGTGAAGCCCGCGTCGACCTTCTCGGCGGCCGCCTCCGCGACCCCCTCGGGGCGGTCGCCGCCGACCCACTGGTACACCCGGACGCGCTCGCGGACCGGTCCCCCCAGAAGCTCGTGGACCGGGGCGCCGAGGTGGTTCCCCTTCAGGTCCCACAGCGCCTGATCGATCCCCGCGATGGCGGACATGAGCACCGGGCCGCCGCGGTAGAACCCGCCGCGGTACAGTCGTTCCCAGTGGTCCGCGACGGGCGCGGGGTCCTCGCCGATCAGGTACTCCTCGACGAGTTCCTCGACGGCACCGCGGACGGTCCGCGCGCGCCCCTCGACGACAGGCTCGCCCCAGCCGACGGACCCGTCGGCGCACTCCAGTTTCAGGAACAGCCACCGCGGCGGCACCGCGTACAGTTCGTAGTCGACGATCTCGGTCATGTCCCCGAGTTCGCGCCACGGATGAAAACTCCACAGGTGTCGCGTCTGCCTCGCGGGTCGACCGTGCTATCGGAGTTCGACCGCGAGCGCCTCCCGCGCGTCGCGCTCGATCCGTCGGTAGACCGGACCGTCGCCGCCGCGGTCGACGGCGAACACCCGAACCGTGACGACGAGGCGTCCCGCGTCGGGGAGCGTCGCCCGGACGACCGGCCCGGTCGTGGCCACGACGAGGTACGGCGGGGCGGCGACCGGCGACGCCGGGAGCCCGACCCCGAGCGCGTCGGCGCCGGTCGCGAGCAGCCCGGGGAGGCGTTCGAGCGCGCCCGCCGCGGCGAGCGCCTCCCGCATCGCGGGGACGACGGCGTCGCGGTCGGCGGTCGACGAGCGACCCTCGCCGTCGGTCCACCGGTCCGCGACCGCGTCGGCGACGGCGTCGACGGCGTCGAACAGGGGACCGTGTTCGGCCAGCAGTCGCTCGCGAACGGCGGCTTCGGGGGCCGTGTCGCGTCCGTCGGTCGTCACGGTCGGCCTGTCACCCGGTCGTCCGGTCGGCGCCGCCGGACGTAAGCGCTCCGGGCCACCGCGGCACCGCGGCGTCCGCCGCCACCGACCACTTTTTGCCGCGGCGACGCTGAGTCCGGGGCATGAGCATGAACACGGACGAGGTCGAGGCGGCGATCGAAGCCGGCATCGAGGACTGCGACGCGACGGTCTCGACGCCGCGTGCGCCCGACCCCGACCACGAGGACGCCCACTTCGCCGCGGTCGTCGTCTCGCCCGCCTTCGAGGGCAAGTCGCTCGTTCAGCAGCACGAGCTGGTGTACGACGCCGTCGGCGACGCGATGACGCAGGAGGTGCACGCCCTGGAGATCAAGACGTATACGCCCGACGAGTACGAGCAGCACGGGCAATAGGCACCCGTCGCGGCCCCCACCTGTTGGCGGTCGGCGGACGGCGGTCGACGCTACTCCGCCTCGGCGCCGAGGATCCGCACGTCGTCGCCGACGCGGAGCGGCCCGCCGACGCTCCCCTCCGGAACGACCGTGTTCACCATCAGTCGGAAGGCGTGATCGAAGCGGTCGCCGCCGCTCCAGTCGGGCATCGTCTCCTCGCGTTTCTCGATGAATCGGGGTCGGAAGCCGTCGAGTTCCACGCCGGTGTCGGGGTCGCGCGAGGGGACGACGCAGCGCTGGCAGGGGTTCACCCCGAACAGCTCGGCGTCGCCGACGCGGACGCGGACCCGCTCGCCGAGGTCGGCGACGAGTCGGTCCTCGGCGAACGGCTCCTCGCTCGCGAGCTCGACGTTCGCGCGGAGACGGCGGCGCATCGAGTCGGCGTCCACGCCGTCGAACCACGAGGCGACCTCGCGGAGCGTCCCCCGCGACACCACCGTCGGCCCCGTCAGCTCCGTGTCGTCAGGGTAGCCGTCCGTCCGCTCGCCGACCAGATCCACGTCGTAGCCGAGGAACTCCCCGACCCACGACGCGATTCCGTCCCGGTCGACGGGGTCGTCGAGGTCGAACGCCGCGGCCGCGGGAGCGTCGGCGTCGTGCGGGGCGTCCAGCGTGACGGTCCGCGCGTCGAGGTCGTAGGCCGTGGACACGCGGTGGATCCGCCGCTCGTTCTTCCCGTTCACGTAGTCGCCGTCGGCGTCGACCAGAGCGAACTCTCGGTCCCGCGAGAGCCCGCCTCCCGGCGCCAGATCGCCGGCGTCCACGTCGACTCCGTCGAGCGACTTGATCGGGAACACCCGGATCCGATCGAGCGTCGTCGCGAGCGCGTCCTCGGTCATCGTCCGTCCTACGAGGCCGTCGCCGTTCAATCGGTCGGTCGGTGACGACGCGGGGACGGACCTTGTCGACGTGCTCGTCGACGGCGCGGTCGCCGTGGACGGGGAACGCGTCGTGAAAACGGGCTTCGGGTCCGACCAAGTCGCGGTCGGGAAGCGGGGCGGCGTTACTCCTCGTCGTCGGCGTCGTCGCTCTCCTCCTCGGTCTCCAAGTCGAGTCCCTCGACGAGGTCCGCGATCTCGTCCGCGGTGAAGGAGGTGTAGCCGTCCGCCGAGACCGTCGCGAGCGAGACGTCGTCCCCGGTGAGCTCGTCGTTGATGTCGAACAGCGCGCGCAGCGCGAGGCCGATGCCGTCATCGAGCGTGAGGTCCTCGCTCCACTCGTCCTCCAGCAGTTCCTGGATCTCCTGGCGGGAGCCGCCGATGGCGGTCGCCTTCCACTCGTGGGGCGTTCCCGAGGGGTCGGCGCCGAACAGGCGCGGGCGACCGTCCTCGAAGCCGCCGATGAGGAGCGCGGCGCCGTACGGGCGCGTGCCGCCGCGCTGGGTGTTCTCCTGGATGTGGTCGGTGATGTACTTCGTCAGCGTCTCGACGCCGACCGGCTCGCGGAACCGAAGGCGGTTCCCCTGCGCCATCCGACGCGCGTAGTCGATGAGCTGGCGGGCGTCGGCGACGTGGCCGGCGCTTGCGGTGCCGACGTGGTCGTCGAGCTTGTGGAGCTTCTCGATCGACTCCGACTCCATCAGCGAGGAGGACGCCTGCGCCTGCGCGGCGAGCACGACCCCCTCGCTCGTTCGAACGCCGACCGAGGGCGCGCCGCGAGAGACGGCCTCGCGGGCGTACTCGACCTGATAGATCCGACCGTCGGGGGAGAACAGCGACGTACCGCGGTCGTAGGCCTGCTGATCGTTCCCCCTCATCGGTCATCACCGACGTGAATCGTCGTCGCGAGTGCGGTCATCGCTTACGGGTATGGGTCCACGCCGGAAAAAGCCTCCCTAAACGGAGTTTTAGCGGACGGGCGAGAACCGCGGGACGCGACCGCCGACTCGGTTCCTCACGACCGCCGATCCTCGCTCATCGAAACGAGCAGCCGTTGACCGTCACCCGTCGACTCGATCCCCCACAGACTCGACCGGCACCGATCCCATCAACGAACGACCGCCGTGTCCACCGAGAGCCCGAACCGGACGCGATGGGTAACCGACCCCCGACGCCGGCGTCCGGCCCCATCGAATACACGTACTTATCCCACTCGGTCACCTATTGACTGGCATGAGCGACAACACCGGAAATCGGAAGCCACTCAGAATGCCGGACGACAACCAGGTGTTCGCCACCGTCACCGACATGCTCGGCGGCCGACGCGTCACGCTTCGGTGTGCCGACGGAGAGGAGCGCATGGGTCGGATCCCCGGCCGGATGCGGTTCCGAACGTGGGTCAAGGAGGGCGACATCGTCATCGCCGAACCGTGGGACTGGCAGGACGAGAAGGCCGAGGTCGTCTGGCGCTACGAGTCCGACGACGCCCAGCAGCTCCGCGAGGAAGGCCACATCCAGTAACGCCGAGTTCCCGATCTTCAGGGCGGTTCCGCTCCGTCAACCACCCGTACCGGCTCCAGTCCCCGCTCCGACAGCTCCGCCTCGATGCGCTCCACGCGGGGGGCGATCACGTCGGGTCGATGGCTGTCCGTCCCCACCGTGACGGCGACGCCGTGGTCGGCCAGCGCGTCGAGGAAGCCCGGGGAGGGATGGAACCCGCCGTACTCGTCGAGCACGCGCCCGGCGTTGAGTTCTGGGACCGTCCGCGACTCCGCGAAGGCCGCGGCCGCGCGCTCGTAGTGCTCCCGGGTCGCGAGCCCGCGCAGGGCTGGGGTTCGTTCCACGAGGTCCGGATGCGCCGCGATCGCGAACAGCTCCGACTCCGCGAGCGCTACCAGCTTCTCGAAGTACTCGTCGACGAGGGCGCGACGCTCCCGTTCGGACTTGTCCGCGAAGTAGTCGCGGACGTGGACGTTCACGTCCTCCAGATCGTGGACGCTCCCGATCGCGTACTCGAACTCCGCCTCCTCGAGAAACGACGCGATCGCATCCTCGTCGCGGGGTTCGTAGTCCAACTCCACCGCGTCGAACAGGCGCACGTCGACGCGGTCGCGGAGTCGCTCGATCGCGTCGCGGCGGCGCTCGTAGGTGAGATCGAGGTTGAACCCCATCTCACGGCGGTACCGGTCCTCCGCCGGGTTCTCCGAGACGACACAGTGGTCCGCGATGCCGATCCCGGACAGTCCCGCCTCCGCGGCGGCGTCCGCCATGAACTCGATGAAGTACCCGTCCGAGTACGTCGAGTGGACATGGTAGTCGTGGTACACGACGGGGTCGAGGGTGGCCCCCCTCACGAATCTTCGGGAACCGTGTCACCCGGTCACATCGCGGCTGGCATCGCCTCACGGTCGGACGCCAGCCGTACGAGGGCGGCTTCGCGAGCTATCGGGACTCGTTCTCCGGGCGATCGCGACGGTCCCCGGGTCGCCGACGCTCAGGCCTCCCCGTCGGCGTCGGTGTCGACCGGGGCCGCGACAGCGGACTCGACCAGCGCGTCGGCGAGCGCGGTGTACTCCGCCGTCGCGTCGAGTTCGTTCAGCCAGCGCGGGGGGATCGCGTCCGCGTCCGTGCCGAAGCGCGCTCCCGCGACCGCGCCGGCGACGGCGCCGAGCGCGCTCGCGTTGCCGCCGCGGCTCACCGCCGAGACGACCGCCTCCTCCGGGTCGTCCGCGGCGACCGCCTCGTGGAGTGCCGTCTCGAACGTCGCCGGCGGATCGCCGTGCGGATCGATGGTCACGGCGCCGCGGTCGCCGACGACCGACAGCGTCTCGCGCAGGGCGACCGGCGCCCCACGAGCCACGGCGACGGACATCGCCGTCGCCACCGAGTCCGCGACGGACTCGCCGTCGGTGAGTTCGCCGACGATAACCGCGAGTGCGGCTGTCGTTTCCGCCGCGTCGGTTCCGACGGCCGTCCCGGTCGCGGCGGCGTCATCGGCTGCCGCCGCCGCCCGGTCGTCCGCGTCCCCCGTGAGGAAGCCGTAGGGGACGGCACCGAGTAGCGAATCGGCGTCCGTCGAGGTTCCGGAGTGGACCGGACGTTCCGACGAGGGACCACTGACTCGGTCGAGCAGTCGGTCGGCGGCCGCGACGGCGGCGGCCGTGGGGCCGGTGGTCGTTCCGGCCCGACGGCCGTCCGCGCCGAGCATCTCGGTCACGCGGCCGTGACGCTCGCGGACGGCGGCCGCGGCGTCGCCGGCGACGGGGCGACCGAGCGCGTCGCCGCAGGCCAGCCCGATCAGGCTCGCGCGAGCGCGGTCGCGGCGGACGTCGGACGGGTCCGTCACCGGCGGCCGTTCGGAGTCGGGATCGGTCATGAGCGGTGGGTCGGAGCCCCGGCGACACAACCGTGTCGGTGCCCGACGGGCGGCGCTCAAGGCGGATCGGCCGAACGGGGCTCAGGCGAACTCGACAAGTGTGCCCTCGTACCGACAGTCCTCGAGGGCATGTTTCGCGGCGTAGCCGGCCTCGTGGGGGGTCTCGCCGGAGCCGACGCCGACCTTGAGTTGGACGTCGGCGTCCGCGGCGACGTGGTCGATGGCGCCCATGTACGCCTCGTGTGAGAGCTCCGGGCACGCCGCGATGACGTTGTCGCCGCCGACGAAGAACGAGAGCGCGCCGTGCTCCTCGCGCATGTACTTCATCAGCGAGGCGTACCCCTGCTCGATGTTGATGAACGAGTCGAACTCGTTGAGCCGGTCGGTGTACTTGCCGGTCGCGTCGTTCACGTCGAAGTGCGCGACGTGCACGTCCTCCTCGCCCGCGTCGGCGCCGTCGCGGAACTCCCCGGCGAACGCCTCGCTGCGGTCCGACGACTGCGCGGAGCCGGCCGCCTGCACGCTCTCGGTCGCGGTCTCCAGCGCCTCGATCGGCACCTCGTTGACGCCGACGCCGAGGCTCACGGTGACGGGGTATCGGTTCCCCACAGACTCCTGAAGCAGTTCGTGGTCCCGTCGGTCGAGGCCGTTCGTCACGGCGACCATGTTGTCGAAGCGGGTGAAGAAGACGTACCCGCCTCGGTTTCCGATGTACTGTGCCAGGTCCGCGAAGAGACGCGACTGGAGGGTCTGGAGATCCATCTCCCGGCGGGGCTCCGGCGTCACTGTCCACGGGCCGTAGTTGTCGATCTGCACCAACGTCAGCTGCGCGGCGGTCACTGTGTTCTCATCCCGGAGGCGGCGACACATACGCGTTACCGTTCACGGATCCGTGACGGACGCGCCCGCGACGCTTGCCCTCGTCGGGCGTGTGCCCTTGGTCGTCGACTCGCCGCCGCTTCGTCCGGCTCAGCGACGGCTTGATGATCGTCCCGTCCGAAGGAGTGATCGTGATACGCGGAGTCGTGCTCGACGTGGACGGGACCGTGGTCCGGGGCCGCGACCCGATCCCCGGCGCGCCGGCGGCGGTGGGGCGCCTGCGCGAGGGGGGATTCGACGTCTGCTTCTGCTCGAACAACCCGACGAAGGGACCGGCGGCGTACGTCGACCGCCTCGGCGCCGCCGGCATCGACGCGGACGAGACGGAGGTGGTGACCGCCGCCGACAGCACCGTCGCGTACCTGCGGACGCATCACCGCGACGACGCGCTGTACGTTCTCGGCGAGTACGGCTTCGTCGAGCAGCTCGAGGCGGCGGGCCTGACGGTCGTCGACGACCACGACGACGCGGAGGCGGGGGTGATCTCCGTCGACCGCGAGTTCGACTACGACGACCTCTCGCGGGCGCTGTGGGCGCTCGAGGACGGCACGCCGTACGTCGGCAGCGACCCGGACCGGGTGATCCCGGAGTCCGACGGGTTCGTGCCCGGATCGGGTGCGGTGATCAACGCCGTCCGTGGCGTACTCGATCACGACCCCGAGGCGGTGCTGGGCAAGCCCTCGGCGGCCGCCCGCGAACTGGTCCTCGACCGGATCGGTCGCCCGGCCGAGGAGTGCCTCGTCGTCGGCGACCGCCTCGACACGGACATCGCTCTCGGCGCCGATGCCGGGATGACGACCGCGGTCGTCCTCACGGGCGTCACCGACCGCGAGGACGTGGCCGACTCGCCGTACGAGCCGGACTACGTCCTCGAGGACCTCCACGACCTCGACCGCGTGCTCGACGCGGAGGCGGGGGACGCCACAGCCGAGTGCTCCTCCGATGGGGCGGCGACCGCCGACGACCGATAGTCGACGGGCAGGCGAGCCGAGACGGAACCGGCTGACGGCGATGTTCACGCCGTCGTACCGGGGAAGTCAGGGAGGGCGAGCGGAGACGGCGATCCACGTCCCGTCCGGGGGCGGCCGTGGCGCCGAAAATCACGCGTGGTACTGTCTGACGAAGATTTATATACAATAGTGTGTTATCAGTTACCATGGAAGAGCGCGACTCACCGTACGTCTTCCGTGACGAGCCTGACGACCCGGTCGGCGGTGCGGGCGACCGCACCGACGAGGAGGTCGTGATCATCGACGGCCGCGCGATGACGTACCGATCCTACCGCGGCGACGACGTTCGTCCCTGAGCCCGCGGCCGGCGCGAAGCCGTCGCTTCGGGCGCTCGATTCCCGAACGGAACGCTCGCGAGCGGCTGCTCCGCCCTCAGAAGGCGTCGCCGTAGGTCGTGATGTCGGCGTGGAGCCCCTCCCGCAGCGCCGAGTGGACGTGGCAGATGCCCTCGGCGCGCTCGACGATATCGGCGAGCGTCTCGTCGTCGAGGTCCGCCTCGACGTGGATGTCGAAGCGGATCGCGGCGAGGTCGTCGTCGTCGTCGAGGTCCGCCTCGGCGTCGATCTGGACCGTCCCGAGGTCCTCGTGTCCGCGCTGCTGTCCGCCCACGCGGAAGGCGGGCAGGAAACAGGAGGCGTAGTCGGCCACCAGAACCGAGTTGGGATCGGGGCCGTCCTCGCCGAGCGCGTCGATGGTGAGCGAGAAGTCGCCGACCTCGCTCGTACTGGTGAAGCCCTCTTCGCTGACAGTGGAGGTTTCGATGTCCGACATGCGTCCGAAACCACGGGCGGTTCGCGCGTAAACCTTGTTACTGTGGTGTGTGACCGACGCCCGATCGGGACACCCGTTCGGCGGGCCGGGGAGTCGAGTCCCGTGGCCCGGAGAGTCGACCGACTACTCCCCGATCGTGAACGTCTCGTCGTCGCCGAGGACGACCGTCTCGGCGTCGCTGCCGGTCGCGCGCACCTCGCGGACGAAGTCGTCCGTCTCGATCTCGATCGGCGGGAAGGAGTCGTAGTGCATCGGGAAGGCGTAGTCGACGTCGAGCCAGTCGACGGCGATGGCCGCCTGCGCCGGACCCATCGTGAAGTGGTCGCCGACGGGCACCGCGGCCGCGTCGGGCTCGAGGAACGGCGCGATCACGTCCTTCATCTCCGACATCAGGGCGGTGTCGCCGGCGTGGTAGAACGTCGTGCTGTCGGGGTCGGCCTCCTGCGTGGGCTTCGTCTCGGAGATGACGTAGCCCGCGGGCGTGCCGCCGGAAGCGCCGTACCCGGTGTCGAGGCCGTTCGTGTGGTCGGCGCGGACCATCGTCACGAAGGCGTCGCCCAGTTCGACAGTCCCGCCGAGGTTCATCCCCGTCGTGTCCTCGACGCCGTACTCGTCGGTCACGTAGCCCGTGACCTCCGGGGTGCCGACGACGTGGGCGCCGGGGAAGCCGTCCACGTCCGCGATGTGGTCGGCGTGGCCGTGCGTGAGCAGCACGTGGTCCGGGTCGACGTCCTCGGGGCCGGTGTCGGTATGCGGGTTGTCGAAGAACGGGTCGATCAGGAAGGTGGTGTCCTCGATCTCGACCGTCCAGGTGGAGTGACCGTGCCAGGTGAGGTCCATGGGAGTCATGCGCCCGGACGTTCGGTCGAATTACACATAAAACCGGCCGACGGCGGAGGCCGGTTCCGGGGAGGAGAGAACGCTCCCCTCGCGGCCGCTCAGTCGGCCGGCTCCGCTCTCGCCCGCGCGTTCGCCCGGCCGGAGAGACGGTGGACGTAGTCGTCCAGGTCGAGCGCGAGGCCGCGCTCGCGAGCCTCCTCGACGTCCATCCACGAGAACTCGAACTCGCTGCCGTGCTCGTCCCCGCCGTCGCGGACGACGTGCGTCCAGCCGTCGCGGGGCTCGTGGACGCTCGCGTGGTAGAAGTGCCGCACGTACGCCTTCGGCGGCGAGTTGCGACGGGTCCACACGTCGGTCGCGAGCTTGTCGACGCTCGCGAGCGTCGCCAGCCCGCTCTCCTCGCGTACTTCCCGGTACAGCGCGCTCCGCGGACGCTCGCCGGGTTCGATCGTGCCCTTCGGTATCTGCAGCCCGTCGTGTCCCGGGCCCTCGAACACCAGTAGCTGCGAGCCGCCGCGGGTGATGTACGCGCACGCCTTCCCGACGTACGTCGTCTCCGGCTCGGTCATATCTCTGAGTCGATGTGTTCCGTGGTAAAGGTACCCCTGATGGTGTATATACGCCTACTAGGTGTCTCGTGGCCATGTAGGCGAGCGATCAGCGATCCAGTCACGAACCGCTCATCCGTCGAGTTGTGACGATCAGAGTGGGAGAACGAATACCGGATCCCCGTTCAGACGGTGAACCGGGTGACCGTGGTCGCGGCCGTCTCCAGATCGGAGTCGCCCGCGGCGGCGACGGTGATGTCGTTCTCGCCGTAGCCGATGTCGAGCGTCGCCTCGAACTCCCCCTCCGTGGGGTCGACGATCGCCGAGTCGACGGGCGTCGTCACGGCGACGCGCGCGCCGGTGGTCTCGCCGGAGACGACGACGGTGTTGCCCTGGAAGTTCGTGTCGACGCGCAGCGCGGGCTTCGCGTCGCTGTCGTGGAGCCGCCTGTCGAGGAAGCGGTCGCGGACGAACGCCGGCGTCTCGACCGGCTCGCCGGCGTCCACGCCGTGCGCGAGGCGCACGTACTGCGCCATCGACCACGCCAACGGCGTCGCGCTTCCGGTTCCCTCCCCGTAGCGCCAGCCGTACTCCGTCCGGTAGTCGCGGTCCCACACCTGCTCGGCGATCATTCGTCCGGAGTTGGCGAACCCCTCCATCGTTCCCAGGAGGGTGGTCGGCTCCAACTCGGGCTCGCGGTCGGTCTCGACGGACTCGGCCCGGAGTTCGTACTCGCCGCGCTCGCCGGTCAGGAGGGGCCACAGGCGGCCCTTTCCGTGGTTCTCGACCGACCACGGGGCGCCAACGTCCCCCTCGTCGCGCTCGCCGTAGCCGTCGCCGTTGTAGCGGTAGAAGGCGACCCCGACGGGCAGGTCGACCCGGATGGTCTCGTCGACCTCGCGCACGGAGTTGCGGACCGTCTCGTCGTCCCACGGCTTGATCCCGAGGCGCACGAGTTCGAGGAAGCCGGCGTCGATGACGTCCCGCTCGTCGAGGCGCGGGCCGTCGTTGGCGAGCGTCCGCAGGTGGCCGGCCTCCGGGTCGCCGTCCTGCGTGACCCGAACGTAGTACGGCGTGTGCGTGTGCCGGGCGGTTCCCGAGTCGGTGGCCGTCCACGTCTCCACCTCGTCGGTCCAGCGGTCGGCCAGCGCGAGCCACACGAGCGCGTCGGCGTCGTCGCCGACCTCCAGCGCGAGCTTCCCGGCGCACGCCAGCCCGGCTATCTCGGCGGCGATCGACGACGGCGAGTAGCCGGCCTCCTCCTCCCAGCGCTCCTGTCCGCTGTCGGGGCCGTTGCGGGCGACGTAGTCGGCCGACCGGCGGACGTGCTCGTAGTCGTACGGCGTGTCCGCGAAGTCGACGCCGGCGGCCCACAACTGGTAGGCCATCACCGCCGGGAACGAGATGTTGTCCATCTGTTCGCCGCCCCACCGCGTGATCCCGTTGAGGTAGGTGTTCTGGGGGATGAAGCCGTCCTCGTCCTGCTGGTACTCGTAGATGTACGCCAGTTGGTTGACGGCGGTGTCGAGGTCGTCGGTGAGCAGCGACGCGGTGAACACCTGATACAGGTCCCGCGCCCAGACGAAGTTGTAGCCGTACCCCTTCTGCTCGTCGGCGTGGACCGCCTCCCCCCACGGGACCGACGGCGAGGCGACGGAGGCGCCGTGGTACGTCTTGTCCTCGACGGCGCGCAGCGTCATCAGCGCCGCGTTGTACTGGTTCGCGAGGTCGTCGTCGCCGGCGACGGACTCCGGCAGGGGGCGGTCCGCGAGGAACGTTCGCCACGACTCGCGGTACGCCGTCGCGACCGTCTCGTAGCCGGTCGCGAGCGAGCCGACCGCCTCGCCCAGCGCCGCCGAGGCGTCAGCCTGCCGCGCGAACCCGAGCGCGAGCGTCTCGCTGGTGTGTCTGCCGGCGCCGAGGCGCCCCACGAGGACGACGTTGTCGTCGTCGATCGACGAGCGCGTCCGCGGCACCTCGCCGGTCGCGAACAGCGCCGACAGCTCGTCGCTGCCGGCGGCACAGACGGTCGCCCAGTCGAAGCGGTCGGCCGTCGCCATCGCGACGGCGACGGAGTAGCCGTCTCCGTTCTCGTCGACGAGCCGCGCGTCGTCCCGTTCGCCGGTGTAGGCGCCGGGATCGCGGGCGACGAGGTGGTGGCTCCCGGGCTGGCCGAGGCGAAGGCCGCGGTCGCGCGTGCCCGTGTTCGTGAGCGCGGTGTCCGCGGCCGCGAACACGTGGTACTCGGTTCCGTCGTCGGCGCGGAAGTCGACGTCCGCGACGAGCGCGTCGTGCGACGGGTCGACCGCGTACTCGACGCGGAGCTCCCACTCGTGGCCCCGGCCGTCGCCCGTCTCCGTGATCACGTGCTCGTACGCCAGCGCGTCGTCCGCGGTCGGGCGAACGTGTCGCTCGACGGTGTCCTCGTCGCTGCGCGGCCCCTCGACGTGCGTCCGAACCGTGTAGTCCTCGTCGGTCGCCGAGACGATGAAATCCAGCGTCCGCAGGTTCATGAGGTCGACCCGCGGGAACCGCACCTCCGTGAGCGCCCCTTCCGTCAGCGTGAACCACACCCGCGAGGCGTCCGGCTCGCCGTGGTCGGCGACGGTGCCGACGCCGTACTTCTCGCCGGTGGTCCACCGTGGCCGGTCGCTGGGCGCCGACGGCGCCGCCGCCGCGCTCGGCAACGCGTCCCGCTCGGCGAGCGCGGCGGTCGCGCCCAGTCGGAAGCAGTGAGCGTAGCCCAGCGGCGTGGCGCTGTCGGGCGTGCCGTCGTCGTACCACTGCTCCGGGAGGTAGCCCATCCGCGTCGTCAACGGGCCGCCCTCCTCCAGCAGCTCGTACAGCGTCGCCGCGCGGTCGAGCAGTGCCGCGCCGGCGTCCTCGCGGCCGCGATCGCGCAACAGGCCGCCGAGGGTCGCGGCCGCGTCGGCGCCCATCGCGGTCGCGAGCGTCCACACCTTCTCGTCGTCCTGTCCGTCGGTCCGCCACTCGTCGCCCTCGTACCGGATCAGCCCCTCGACGGCCGACTCCGCCGGGTCGCGGTACAGTCCCTCGAGCGACGTCCGGACGTGCTCGGTCACGCGGTCGACGTCCTCGTCCCCGACGTCGATCCCGTCGACGGCGTCGACGGCCGCGAGAGCGTCGACCAGCGAGAGCGTCGACGCGTCCAGCCGGTCGTCCCGTTCGCCGTCGGCCATCCGGACCGCGTACGTCCCGCGGTCCTCGACCCACAGTTCGTCGAGCGCGTCGAACGTCTCCGCTGCGGCCGCCCGCGAGCGATCCGCGAGCGCGTCGTCCACCGGCGCGCGCGCGACGGCGGCGTACGCCTCCACGAACGTCGCGGCGGTGTGGGCGAACCGTCCCGACATGTCCTCCCAGAGGTTCTGACAACGCCGCGGGAGTCCGTCGTCGTCACGGGCGTCCTCGAGCGCGTCGACGCCGGCGGCGACGCTCTCGCGGATCCGGCGCTCGTCGTCGGCCGACAGCCCGTCGCCGTGCTCGCGAAGGAGCGTCGCGAGGAAGCCGACGGTGATCGCGGTCTGGTCGGCTTGGTACTCGTCGGAGCCGTCGCGTCCCTCGACGCGCGCGTTCGCCCACCCGGGCGCCAGCGACCCGTCGACCGCCCACACCCGGTGGGGCCAGGAGCCGTCGGGCTGTTGTGCCTCGCAGTAGAACCGGGCGCTTCCCACGAGCGACTCGGGATCCAGTTCCAGCCCGAGCGGCTCGTTCGTCTCCAGCAGGTGTCGGGAGATCCGCGCGTCGTCGCGGAACCACGTGTAGCCGTACCCCCCGGAGTTGCGGAAGAACGGGTCGAACTCCGGGCCGGCGATGCGAGCGCCGCTGGGCGCCTCGAGCAGCGACAGCGCCCGCATGTCGGCGCGGACCGTTCCCCGTCGTGGCCCGTCGTCGGCGACCGCGGCGGCGGCGCGCTCGCGCGCCACGGTCCGGAGTTCGTCGGCGTCGGCGTGGTCGATCGCGCACGCCCGGAGGTCGGCGAGGGCCCGCTCGCGCTCGATATCGCCGTCGGTCAGCGCGGTCACGAGCGTCGTTCGGAGCCCGCGGCCCGCACGCTCCAAGGGGGCGGCGACGACCACGTCGCCGCTGAGATGCGTGTCCTCGTAGCGGTTGAGCGCGCCCTCCCGCGGGAGCGCGATGGGATCGGGATCGAGCAGCTCCTCGAACCGCTCGGGGACCTGCGCGCGCACGTCCTCGAGGCCCGTGGAGGCGGTGACGAAGTCGTGTTCCTCGCGGTGGAACACCTCCACCGCGTCGCCGCCGACGGGGCCGTCACCCTCGTGGATGAGCCGGCCGACGCGGGTCTCTTGACCCTCCGGCGCGAGCGTGAGGTAGGCGACGAGATGCGCCTCGGGCGGGATCGATCCGCGTAGCTCGACGTGGGTGACGTGTTCGCGCCCGAGCGTGAGGTCGTACTGGTGGACGGTGAACGCGCCGGCGTCGTACTCCGTCTCCACCAGCGTCGTCTCCCGGTAGTAGTGCTGGCGGACCGTCTCCAGCTCGTCGAACCAGTACGTTCGCTCGCCCGTCTCGATCCCGAACCGGGAGCGGTCGATGCCTGAGAGACCGGACAGCGCCGACGAGAAGTCGCGTATTCCGCCGGTGGGGGCGACGTGGACCAGCCGGTCGCCACGTCCGGACAGCGCGCCGTGGACGGTGCTGGCGGTTCCGGCCGAGCCGTGTCCCGGGTCGCGCTTGTAGTCGTTGAGTGCCGTTCGCAACCGCATTCACCCGTGAAACTACTCGCGTGGTTAAAGTCTCCGCGGTACGTGAGCAGTTGACACTCCCCCGACCACGGTCGCGAACCCGCCCGGACCGACCGGAGCCCGCCCGAACCGACGGACGGACGACGGTTCTCGCGTCCGCCTATCCGTCGACCGGGACGACGACCACGTCGTCGACGGTCACCGCCCCGTCGTCCGTCCCGACTGTCGACCCCGTCACGAGGTCCTCGCCCCCGACGGCGTCGTCGACGTCGACGGTCGCGACGCCGCCGGCGAAGTTGAGCGCGACGACGACCGCCTCGCCGGCGGCGGCCCCGCGGCGGTAGGCGACGACGGCCTCCTCGGCTCCCGTCCGCACGTCGTAGTCGACTCGGGACAGGGCTGCACGGTGCTGGAGCGCCGGGTGCTCGTCGCGGAGGGCGAGCAGCCGGCGGTAGTGCTCGGCGAGGTCCTCGCGGGCGTTCTGGTAGTCCAGGCGGTCCCGCTTTCCGAGCTGACCGGTCTCCTGGCCGGCGTACACCATCGGCGCACCGGGAAGCGTCGCCAGTGCGCCGGCCGACGCGAACGCCGCGTCCTCCCCGTAGGAGGCGAGATACCGCGGCTCGTCGTGGTTCTCGTGGTACAGCATGAACGAGGCGTGATCCGGGAAGCCGACGCGGCGACGCTCGTCGACGGCGTCGAGGATCTCCTCGGCGCGCTTGCTGCCGTCACCGACCTCCCGGAGGCAGAACGCCGTTGTCGAGTCGAAGTGCATGTCGAACAGCCCGGCCTGGAAGTCCGGGATGTACGGGATCGTCTCGTCGAGGAGGAAGAACTCCGAGTCGGACGCCTTCACCCGATCGTGTACCTCCCGCCAGAACCCGTCCGGCACCGCCCACGCCATGTCGCAGCGGAAGCCGTCGACGAGCGGCGCCCACTCGTCGACCACGTCGAGGAGGTGCCGGCGCACCGCGAGCGTGGTGAAGTCGAAGTTGGCGATCAGCTCCCAGTCGAAGTAGGTCCCGGGCTCGCCGTTCTCCTGCCACTCGTACCACGAGCGGTACGGGCTGTCGGGGTCGCCGTACGCGTCCCGGAAGAACGGGTGGTCACGCGCGGAGTGGTTGCACACGAGATCGAAGAGGACGCGGATGTCGCGGTCGTGGGCCGCCTCGATCAGCGCCCGGTACTCCTCGCGGTCGCCCAGGTCCGACGCGATCGCGAGGAAGTCGGTGATGTTGTAGCCGTGTGGCGCTCCGTCGTGTTGGAGGACGGGCGTGAGCCACAGCGTGTCGACGCCCAACTCGTCGAGTTCGTCGAGCCGCTCGCGGATCGCCGCGAACCGCGACCCCTCGGCGTCCTCCTCCCCGAACGTGCGCACGTACACCTCGTAGATCGTCGAGTCGAGCGCCCACGACGGGGGGTCGTACGGTCGGTCGACGGCCACTGGTTCGGTGCTTCGATCGCCGTCGTCGGCGCCGCCGTCGGTGCCGCCGTCGCCGATACGGTCGCCGCGGGTGACGGCGTCGTCGTCATCGATGGACGGTGACCGCCGCACGTCGACGGCGTCGGGGACTCCGTACGCGTCGTCGGTGAGGGGGACGGCGTACACCCGAGCGCGCTCCGCGAGCACGGATCGGTCGATCGTGAGCGTCCGCCCCTCGACGGTCACGTCGGACTCCTCGAGGTCGTCCCGGTCGTCGAGCAGGAACTCGACGCGGCTCGCCGACGTCGGATCGAGCCGCGCGTGGACCCGGACTCGCTCCTCGTCGACGGCGGTCTCCAGGTGGACGCGAGGGCGGTCCGGCTCCTCCTCGCCGCCGCCCCCCGCGTGTCTCGCGGATCCGGCCTCGCCGCCGGATCCGGTCCCGTCCTCCCGCCGGTCCGCTCGCTCGTCTTCGACGGCGTCGCCGCTGGCGGACCGGCCGCCGTCGGCGCTCGGGGCGGTTCCCTCCCCGAACGCTCGAACGGTGAGGTCGTGGGTCGCTCGATCGTCTGTGAGCCGAAGCAGGTACGTGCCGGGGACGTCCGGCTCGAACCACTGAACAGGCTCGTCGCCGAGGTCAGCCGTCGACCCGGACGGCGCGGTCACGACGCTCCACACGTAGTCGACGCTCGGGTCCGGATCTCGCGGCGCGAGTTCCACAGCCTCGCCCGCCGCGCACACGCGCGGTTGCCCCGGGTGTTCCATGGCAGGCCCCTCGAACGGGAGCGGTTTCGCTCTTTCGCCGTCCGGTTCGGTCGTCGACCGCCGTGGTCGCCGCCGTCGGGGGGCGGTTCCGCTCCAGTCGGCTCCGGGGAATCGCTAAGTGCCCGCCCGTAGATCCACCTGTATGGACGGGAACGCCGGGGACGCGGGAGCGGGCGAGGGCGGAGCGGACACCGTAGGCGAGCGTCCGGTCTCCGTCGACGTGGAGATCGCCGACGGTCGGACCGTCATCGTCGTCGAGGGCGACAGGGACGCCGCGGTCGTGGTCCAGTCGCCCTCCGGCGAGCGGATCTACCTCCCGCCGGAGGACTTCGATCGACCGCCCGAGTCGGCGGGCGACGGGGGACAGGACGCTCGGGGGGCGGGCACTCGATCGTCGGACAGCCCGTACCAGTCGGCGACCGCCGACAGCCCGTACCAGTCGGGCGCCACGGACAGCCCCTACCAGTCGCCCGGCGAGTCCGACAGCCCCTACCAGCGAGGCGGCCCGGCGACCGACCGGGCCGGACTCGAACCGACCGCCGACGGCTTCCGGATCGTCCATCCCGAACCTGTCACCGACTTCCGCCTGCTCAGGTGAGGACGCGCGGGGTCACTGTTCCTCGTCGCGTTCCCCGCCCAGGACCCGTTCGTAGAACGCCATGTGCTCGTCCGCGACTTGGTCCCACGTCCGGTCCTCGTACTCGATCGGCGTATCGAGCGAGAGCGCGTGTTCGATGCCGGCGGCGATCGCCTCGGAGTTCGGCTCGACCTCGATGAGGCAGTCCTCGGGGAGCACCTCGGCGGCGCCGCTCGGGCCGGCGACGACGCGCGTGCCGACGGACAGCGCCTCGACGATGGTGATCCCGAACGGCTCCGCCAGTGACGGCGAGACGAACAGGTCCGCGCTCGCGTAGTAGTCGCCCAGCTCCTCCTCCGGAACGTAGCCCACGAACTCGACGCTGTCGTCGAGTCCGAGCAGCTCGACGAATCGCTTCAATTGGTCGGTGAGGTGACCGGTGCCCCCGATGACGAGCGTCACGTCGTTCCGTCGGATCCTCGCCAGCGCGTACAGGAGGTACGCCAGCCCCTTCTGGTCGGTGTGGCGACCGACGAAGAACAGCATCTCCCCGTCGATCCCCAGTTCGGCCTTCAGGTCGCGCCCGGTCGGCTCGACCCGCGAGAAGCCGTTGTAGATGACCTCCGCGTCGCCACCGTACTCGTGGGCGATCTTGCGGGCGGTGAACTCGCTCACCGCCAGCAGGTGATCCGAGCGGTTCACCACCCGCTCCTCGGTGCGCTTCTCGCGTTCGGGCGGATCGGCGTTGCGGTCCGACGACAGCGAGTGGAACGTCGTCACCCACTCGACGTCGTGGGTCGACTGCGCGCGCGATCCGGGGTTGTAGCCGAACCAGTCGTTCGTGTGGACGATGTCGGCATCGGCCGCGCGCTCGACGAACGTGCCCGAGAGGCGGCCGATCCGGGTGATGATGTCGCCGTCGCCGGTCGGAACCCCGTGGATCCCGTCGCGTCCCTCCGGAGCGTACTCCGCCGGCAACACCAGCTCCACCTCCACGCCCTCCCGGTCGTCGAGGCGCTCGAACAGTTCCCCGACCGCCGTGTCCAGTCCCCCGGTCACGTTCGGCGGGAACCCCCACCCGAGCATCAGGACGGTATACGGCATCGAATCGGACAATGCGGGTGCGGTACTTAGTCACTTGGCGTCGACCCGGGACGGCGATCCGTCGGAACGGCCCCGGACGGCGCGCCGGACGCGACGCTGCCTCGATCCCGATCACCGATCGGCTACTCGACCGACGACCCGATATTTGATACCGCTCGCGCGTGAGCGTACTGCCGATGCGGTTCGACAGACGAAGCGGCGTCCTGCTCCACCCCACCGCGCTGCCCGGTCCTCACGGGATCGGGGACCTGGGTGCGGGCGCGCGCTCCTTCCTCGATTTCCTCGACCGTGCGGACCAGTCGATCTGGCAGGTGTGTCCCCTGGGACCCACCGTCGGGATCCACGGCCACTCCCCGTACCAGACGTTCTCCGGGTTCGCCGGGAACCCGCTGTTGATCGACCTCGTCGACCTCGCGGACCGGGGGTATCTGACCGACGAGGAGGTCGACGCGGACGCCGGCGACGGGGTCGACTTCTCGCTCCACGAGGTGCGCTACGACGCCGTCGAGTCGTTCACGCTCGATCGGCTGCGCGCAGCCTTCGAGCGCTTCCGCGAGACGGCGAGCGACGGCGAGCGGTCGGCGTTCGCCGAGTTCCGCGACCGCGAGGCCGGCTGGCTCGCCGACTACACGTTGTTTCGCGCCCTCAAAGCCGAGTTCGACGGGACGCTGTGGACGGAGTGGCCCGACCCGGTCCGGACGCGCGACCCTGACGCGCTCGCGGCGTCCCGCGACGACCTCGCCGACGAGATCGAGTTCCGAGCGTTCTGCCAATGGACGTTCGACCGGCAGTGGCGCGACCTGCGCGCGGACGCCGCCGACCGGGGTATCGAGATCCTCGGCGACCTCCCGATCTACGTCGCGCTCGACTCCGCGGACGTGTGGGCCGCGCCCGAGGCGTTCGACCTGACCGACGACGGTCGTCCGGCCGCCGTCGCGGGCGTTCCGCCGAACACGGGTGACTCCGGACAGCGCTGGGGGAACCCGGTGTACGACTGGGACCACCTCGCCGAGACCGGGTACGAGTGGTGGCTCGACCGGCTTCGCCGACTGTTCGACCTCGTCGAGTACGCCCGCCTCGACCACTTCAAGGGCTTCGACGAGTTCTGGGCGATCCCGGACGACAGCGACGACCCGGCCGACGGCGAGTGGCGCGAGGGGCCGGGGGACGAGTTCTTCGAGGCCGTTCGCGAGGAGTTCGGTCGCCTCCCGTTCGTCGCCGAGGACCTCGGCTTCCTCGACGCCGGGAGCGCGGCGCTGCGGGAGGCGTTCGACCTGCCCGGCATGCGCGTCCCACTGTATGCCGACTGGTGCCAGCAGGGGCACCTGTATCAGCCGATGCACTACCCCGAGGACTGCGTCGCCTACACCTCCACCCACGACACCGACACCGTCGTCGGCTACTACGACTCGCTCGGCGACCGACAGCGTGACTGCCTCCACTACAACCTCGGCACCGACGGCGTCGAGATCGAGTGGGACCTCGTCGAGGCGGTATGGAACTCCGAGGCGACGCTCGCCGTGACGACGATGCAGGACCTGCTCGGGCTGGACAGTCACGCCCGGTTCAACACGCCGGGCACGACCGACGGGAACTGGCGCTGGCGCGTCACCGAGTCCGGCCTCGACGACGCCGTCGCGGATCGGCTCGCACGGATCACGGACGCGACGGTCCGGTGAAGGCGTTTCCCGGCGGAGCCACCGGTATCGGTTCCGGTTCTCAACACCGAGTTCAACCTCAACGGGACCGAGGAGCCGAGTTCGCCCGCGAACCTCGGCGAGGGTGACGAGATCACCATCAAGATCAACACGATGGCCGGCGCGACCACGACGATCCGCTTCACCGTTCCCGAGTCGCTCGGACAGAAGGAAGCGGTCGAACTGTAAACGCGGCAACGCTGCGGTTCGCACGTTTTCGCTTTCCCTCGCGGCGATGACGCGAGGGGCCCCGACTCACAACGCCTAAGCCTCGGCCAGCCGAACCGCCGGCAATGCGCTACGCACGGATCCGCGACCCGGCGGGCACCGTTCGCCGCGGCACGTACGACGGCGACACCGTGACCGCCGGCGGCGAGACGTACGACACCGACGCCGACGGGGTCGACCTGCTCGCACCCTGTGAGCCCTCGAAGATCGTCTGTGTTGGTCGCAACTACGCCGACCACGCCGAAGAACTCGGCAACGAAGTTCCGGACCGCCCGCTGCTGTTCCTCAAGCCGCCGAACGCCGTCGCAACCCCCGGCTCGACGGTCACGCTGCCGGCCGGAAAGGATCGCGTCGACCACGAGGCCGAGATCGCGTTCGTGATCGGCGAACAGGCGCGCAACGTCGCCGCCGCGGACGCCATGGACTACGTCGCGGGGTTCACCTGCCTCGACGACGTGTCGAACCGGGACGACCAGAACGAGGAACAGAACTGGGTCCGCGGCAAGGCGTTCGACGGCGCGGCGCCGATCGGCCCCTGCATCGCCGATCCCGAACACGTCCCCGACGACGCCGCGGTCGAACTCCGCGTGAACGGCGAAACGAAGCAGTCGTCCTCGCGCGACTACTTCATGTTCTCCATTCCCGACCTCGTCGAGGAGATCACGACGTACATGACGCTGGAGCCGGGCGACGTGATCGCGACCGGAACGCCGGCGGGCGTCGGCCCGCTGTCGGACGGCGACCGCGTCGAGGTGGAGGTCGAGGGCGTCGGCGTCCTCGAACACGACGTTCGGCAGGGCTGAGCCCCCGACCGGAGCTCGGCGGTACCGGCGGAGGCCAGAGCACGACCGACAGCGCTCCCCCTCCGGGGGCCCTACAGTCCCGAGACGAGGTCCCGAAGCACCGCCTCGGGGTCGTCCGCCTTCGCGACACCCGAGGCGAGCAGTACGCCCGTCGCGCCCAACTCGCCCGCGGCGGCGACGTCCTCGCCGGTCGAGACGCCGGCGCCACAGAACAGGTCCACGTCGTCGTCGACAGCCTCGACGGCCGCGACCGAGTCCTCGACGATCGCCGGGTCCGCCGTCGCCACCGACACGTCGCCGCCGATGAGCTCCGGGGGTTCCACGGCGACGGCGTCGGGACCGAGCGCCGCGGCGGCGCCGCACTGCGCGGGGTTGTTCGCGCACACGACCGTCTCGAGGTCGGCCCGCTCGGCGGCCGAGATCGAGGCGTCGACGTCGGCCAGCTTCAGCCTGTTCTCGGAGTGGTTGATCAGCGTGCCCGTCGCGCCCGCGTCGGCGACCGCCTCCGCGAGCGTCGACCCGGTGTGGCTGCCGTGCTCGACCGGCGAGACGTGTTGGGCCCACGTCTCGACGCCGGTGTCGGCCACGACCGAGAGGTGGGCCGCCTGCGGCGCGACGGCGACGCGCGCACCGGCCTCGTCGGCGACGGTCGCGCACGCCTCGGCGATCTCGACGGGGTCACACGGGTACGCCTTCAGGTTGACGAGGATCAGGGTATCGGAATCGCTCACGTGGGCACTCTCGTGGGGACGCGTGAAAAGTCGCTTCGGTCGCGACAGCGGTTGCGGACGGCGGCGGTCGCACGTCACGGCGTCCCTGTCGTTCTCGGCGGCGGTCCCCGGCGACGGCGTCGACGACTACTCGTCGTTGCGCTTGACCACGTCACCGAGGGTCATGCTCCCCGACGAGGAGCTCTCCCAGTCGGCGTCGTCGACGTCCTCGCCCTCGATCAGCGAGATCCCGAGCTTCTTCTCGAGCTTCTGTTGGACGCCGTCGGAGGGGAGGATGTCCCCGCGCTCGAGCTTTCGGATGACGGAGGCCTTCTCGTTGATGTCGCTCGCGAGTTCCTCCTGGCTCAATCCGGCCGACTCGCGGGCCTCCCGGATCAGGTCGTCGTAGTCGCCCGTGACCGTCTCCATATCGTCGAACATGTCGCGCCGGCGCTGAGAGGACGACGAAGACGACGACGAGGAGCTCCCGCCCCCGGAACTCGACGAGGACGACGACGACGAGGAGGTGGAGTACTTCGTGGAGGCCGAGGAGGAGCTCTCCGTTCGGACCTCGGTACCGAAGTCCGAGCAGTCCGAGCACAGCTCCAGCTCCGCGCCCTCGACTTTCGTGGTGGTGAGCGACGCCTTCTCCGCGCCGCACATCTCACACTGGGGCATACTCCGACCTAGCGCGGTGGCCGGTATAAAAGGTGTGCCACCGTCGTCGCTCACGGGAGGTATAAGTAATTGAGATATCAGACGTTGGTTGGGGCGATTTGATATCAGAATATTTCCGATATCTTGATTTTGAAACCAACCGTCGCTGGAAATACAATGTCCGAAAGTGACGCAACGATGTCGCACTGGCTCGCCGACCACCCGCGGATGATGGGCGCGCTGTTCACGCTCGTGCTGCTTCTGTCAAGTGCGGGCAGTGCAGTTGCGGGTGCGACAGTCACGTCTGGTCCGTAGATGCTAGCATCTCTTCGGTAATATCCAGATTCCACAACAGTTCACCGTCGAACCGTACTGGGAATCTGCCGGACTGCAGGCACTCAAACAGCCTGTCGACCGAAGTAGTAATTCTGCTGGTAACTCCAGTCCCGATCCACTGTTTCTCTACTCCCATCATGATCGGCTTCGCCATACCACCCAAGCCGTGTCGCTTTGTCGGATACCAGTTCGGAGTGACTTGCACTTCCCGTTTTTCCAAATCCGTTTCTGAGATCTCCAACAAGAATCCAACCCCAGTCGAGCACTGACACAACTGTACCAGCGGGTCCCCAGCGATGCTGTAGGCGCTCTCGGCGAACGGTCCGGTCCCGACCACATCGAGCGCGGCGTATAGCGGGAACCCAGCGTCGAACAGCCGCGCCAGGTCGCGACCGACGCGCGTCGCAAGCGAGTTCGGGAGGTCCGTCAGCGACACCACGCCGCCGAGCGCGCCCGCCTCGACCAGTCCCATCCCCTGCTGGTAGGACGTGCAGGCGTTGAGGAGGAACGCGTCGACGCCGGTCGTCTCGAGCGACCGGAGGTCGAGGAACCCGTCCGAACACTCCATCCCGCGCTCGTCCACGTGGCCGACGTAGTGGAAGAAGTCGTGCTCCTCGGCGAGCAGGTCGCGGAGCTCGTCGCAGTCGAGATCGCGCTCCTCGCGGATGTCGAAGGTGACGTGGTCGCGGAAACCGTAGGTGTCGCCCAGCTCGTCGATCATCGCCTCGTCGTTGCAGACCACGGTGACACCGATGGTGAGGTCCTCGGTGGGCGTGCGGTCGAGACGCCGGCGGTACGTCTCGACGGTCGGCTTGGCCGCCCGCATCGGGAAGCCGGGGCCGATCCACGCCTGCGCGATGCTGTCCGCGGGATCCGGCGTCACGATCGACTCGGAGTCGTCGAGGAGGTTCTGCGTCGGGCCGCGGGTCGACGTCCGCGTCGCGGGGGATCCGGACCCGGCGCTCCGCGTCAGCGCCGCGCCGCGGACCGCCTCCCGCGAGGCGCGGACGAAGTCGTCCAGTTCGGTCACGCCGCCGTCGCTCGTGGGTGCGGTCCGCGGCGGCGGGGAGCGCACCACCGACAGGTCGGCGGCGAGGAACGGCAGCGCCGAGTCGTTCTCGGCGACGGGCACCACGTCCGTCGTGTGCGGCCACTCGAGACAGTCGAGCGTCGCCTCCGTCGGTACCTCGAGGTAGGCGGCGGTCCGCTCGGCGAGGTCCGCCTCGTACCACTCCGTCCACGGCGGATCGAGCCGTTCCGTGAGCACGTCGTGGACGTGGAGGTTCACGTCGTACAGACCCGCTGCACAGGCCCGCGTCGCGCAATCGAGGGTGAAGCAGTGCCGCAGGAGCTCCCCCAGTTCGGCGGCGAGCGCGTCCGGGTCCCGCGGCAGGTCGTGTCGGTACTCGCCCGCACGAAGGTAGGGGTCGGCGCTCTCCTCGACCGTCGCCGCGAGGTAGAACGCGAGCGGCGTCGCAGAGAACAGCGCGTCGTACTCGAACGGCAGTCCGAGACTGATGCCCGTGTCGGCGCGCTCGACGAACCGCGGCGTCTCGAACGTCTCGCCGCGCTCGATCAGCGGCGGGTGGCCGCGCAGGGTCGGGAACGAGCGCTCCGGGGAGGTGGTCGCCAGCGCCGACCCGAACGTCGAGATCGCCCGGGCGAGCCCCGCCGGCGACTCGGGCACCGTCACGGTTCCCGCCGGCGACGTGCGCCGCGACCGCGCGCCGAGGAGGATCCTCCCCGTGCCGTCGCGGCGATCGCGGCCGTCGGCGAGATTGGCGGTAGTGTCAGCACCCACAACGGGATCGGAGTCGCGCTCCGGGACGTCCAGCGAGACCCGAGGATATCGGTCCTCGTAGGAGACGCGTGCCGGTCCGTCGACGGCGACGTACGTCTTCACGGGGGCCGTCGACAGCTCGAGGACGTGCGGCCCCGGAGGGATCCGTGCGGGTGCCTCGGCCGTCGCGGTGGCGACGAGGGTGTTCTCGTCGTCTCGGATGTACACGTCGGCCGTGCAAAGCGGTGTCACCGACGTCGCCTCGACCGTCCAACAGCCGTCGACCGGCGCGCGAAATCGATCGGTCGTCTCGAGCTGCGTCGCCGTGGGACCGGAGTCGACGCCGGGAGCCCCCACGTCGACCGGGAGACGGACCTCCTCGATCGCGTCGACGAGTTCGAACGACCCCGGACTACGGTCCCGTGCCGGAACGAGTTGGACCGCTGTCGGGGCGGCGTCGGCATCGGCGTCGACTGCTGCGTCCGACCCGGTCGGCGAGGAGGAGTCTCGTGCCGTCATGCGGTCACCGGAGGGTGTTCCACTCGGTCGTTCCCCAGCCGATGATATGCCACCGCTCCTCGGGAGCGGACGCGGTCTCACGACACCGAAGCTCGACGATCACGTCGAGGTCGTCGTCGAGCAGTTCGACGAACTCGGCGACGACGGAGTCGGAACGGGGGTCCGCCCCGACGGGACGAGGGAGGTGGAAGTGCGCCATTCCGCCGCGGTCCTTGGTCGCCCGCGACACCTCGCGCAGCAGCGACCCCGTCGCGTCGGCGCCCAGCGTCGCACAGAGCATGTCGACCCGGAAGACGCCCACACGAAGCCCCAGCCGAGCCGGTCGGTCCCCGTCGACCTCGTCGATGGCGTCGAACAGGTCGGCTCGGACTGCCGCTGTCTCCTCGTCGGCCACCCCGCCGTCGCCGGCGGCTCCGTCGAGGTCGATGCGGTCCGTTCCGGCGTCGGGCTCGGTCCCGGAGGCCGCACTCGGCGTGTCGGTCCCATCGGAGACCGGGTCGACGGCGTCGGGGCTGCTCGCGTCCCATCCGGAGGCGACAGTGGGGTCCCGGACTGCGCCGTCGAGTCGAACGACCGTGGCGTCGTCGTCGTCCGCGGCGTCGACGCCGTCCGGGAACCACGCGTCCGGCGCCTCGGCGCCGCCGGTCGTGAGCGCGAGCACCCGCTGGCGGCATCGGTGCGGCGCGCCGAAGTACCGCGACGACGCGACGCGGTACGCCTCCTCCGAGACGTCCCCGGTGACGAGCACGGAACACCCGTCGTCGAGTTCGGCCAGGGCCGCCGAGAGCGTGGAGTCCGGTCCGCGGATGATCGCTCCGTCGGAGCCGAGGTCGTCCGTCGTGCCGGTCATACCTTCGTCATTCCGTCCGGAGGATAAAAGTATTCGTCCACGCACACCTCCCGCGCCGTGTGGATCCATCGGTTCGCGACGTGGGCGTCCTCGGAGGGACCGGGTACTCCCGACGCCCGGATGGCTGTCACCCGATATCCGCCCACGCGCCCCGGAAGCGCTGGAGCGCGGTGAGGTGCCCGACGATCGCGAACACGACGAGCAGCAGGCCGACCACGCCGAGTCCGCCGACCAGCGGGCCCGGCACCGCCGCGGCGACGACGCCCACGATCCCGACGAGGGCGAGCCGGTCCGCACGACCCAACAACCCGCCGTACTCCCGACCGATGCCGACGGCCTGGATCTGCGTGCCGAGGTACGAGGTCATCAACACGCCGGTCACCGCCGCGAGTCCGAGCCCGTAGCGGCCGATCCCGGCGGCGAGCCCCACGAGGACCGCGATGTCCGCGTAGCGGTCGAGCACGTGATCCAGCAGGTCGCCGCCGGAGGAGTCGGTCCCCTGTGCCCGCGCGAGCGCGCCGTCGACGAGGTCGAGCCAGCCGTTCGCGAACACGAGCGCCGACCCGGCGACGTACGACAGCGGTGCCTCCGAGGGCGGCGCGAGGCCGAACGCCACGCCCGCGGCGACCGCGCACGCGAACGCGACCACGCTCACGCCGTCCGGCGAGAGCCCGAGCGCGTCGGCAGCACGGACGAACGGCGACAGTCCCCGCTCGGCCAGCGGTCGGAACTGGTCCAGCGTCATAGGTACTCCACGAAGTCGACCTCGCCGGCCGAGGGCTCACGGTCGCCGTCGAGGACGCGGCCCAGTTCGGCCGCGATCTCGTCGGGGTCGCGGTCGGTCGTGTCGATCTCGTACACGTGGTCCCCCCCGAAGCGCTCGACCGCCTCCCCGAGGATCACGTCGAGCGCCTCGCTCTCTCTGTTCTCCCGGGCGCTCGCCTCGCCCTCGCCACGCTCGACGAGCCGCCGTTCGAGCACGTCGGGCCGGCACCGCAACACGGCGACGCGGTCGACGTCGAGATAGTGGGCCAGGTGTGAGTCGACGACGCCGGTCCACTCGCCGAGGTGCTCCGCCGCCGCATCAAGGTCGGCGACGAGCGAGTCGCGCTCCTCGTCGCGTTCGGTGTACAGCCCCTCCTCGCGGATCACGTCGTTGAGGTGGACGACCCGGACGCCGCGCTCCTCGGCGAGCAGATCCGTCGCGGTCGTCTTTCCCGTCCCGGGCGTGCCGGTGACGGCGAGGCGGTCGACGGGCCCGGACGGGGAGTCGGACGCGCCGCCGGCGTCGACATCGCTGTCGGCGTCACCGTCACCCGCCGTGCCTGTCACGTCGGCGCCGTCGCTCACGCTTCGACCTCGGGATCCAGGTCCGCGAGCACCTCGTTGAGCGTCGCGACCGCCTCGCGCGTGTCCGCCTCGGTTCCACAGGAGACCCGGACGCACTCCGGGAGCCCGAACGACCCGGTGTCCCGGACGATGACCCCGCGTTCCTGTGCGCGTTCGGCGACGGCGCCGCCCTCGCCCACCTCGGCGAGGACGAAGTTGCCGGCGCTCTCGAACGTGGGCGCGTCCAGTTCCGCCGCGATGTACTCGCGGGCCCACCTCGCCGATTCGACGCTCCGTTCGACGTGTTCGTCGTCCTCCAGCGCCGCGAGCGCGGCGTCGAGCGCGACGGCGTTGGCCGCGAACGGCGTGTTCACGCGGGCGTACGTGTCGGCCCACGCCTCCGGCACGAGCGCGTAGCCGATGCGCAGGCCCGCGAGGCCGTAGGCCTTCGAGAACGTCCGCGTGACCGCGACGTTCTCGTACTCGTCGAGCAGGCCCGCCGCGGAGGGCGCCTCGGTGTACTCCCCGTACGCCTCGTCGGCGACGACGAGCGTCTCCTCGTCGACGCCCTCCAGCAGCGCGAGGAGTTCCTCGCGTGGGAGTTCGGTGCCGGCGGGGTTGTGCGGGGTCGTCACGTAGACGATCCGCTCGCCGTCGTAGGCGCCGAGGATCGCGTCGGCGGTCTGGGCGAAGCCGTCCGCCTTTCGGAGCGGGTACGTCGTCACCTCGCCGTGGTGATAGCGGGCGCTCATCGGGTAGTACGCGAACCCGGGCTCGGGAACGAGCACCCGGTCGCCCGGCGAGAGCGTCGCCCGCGCGAGGTAGTCCAGCGCGCCGTCGGCGCCCGGGCTCACCCACACCTGCTCGGGAGCGAGGTCCCACCGCTCGGCCAGCGCCTCCGTGAGGTCGGCGTGGGCCGCCTTCGGATAGACGTGGGCGGACTCGGCGGCCTCCTTCGCTGCCTCGACGGCCTTCGGCGAGGGACCGAACGGGTTCTCGTTCGAGGAGAGCTTCACCAGTTCCGCCGGGTCGAGCCCGAGATCGCGGGCCACCTCCTCGACGCCGCGGCCGGGAACGTAGGGCGCGTTCGCCGAGAGGTCGCGCGTGTTCATGCGCGAGAGAAGTGGTGGACGCGTCATAAGCGTGCCCACACCGGGCCGACCGAGCCGGTCCGTCCGTGGCGCTCCGTCCCCCGAGGCCACCGGATTCACCATCGTCCGGCCCCTCCCGATCACGATGACAGAGAGAGACCCGACAGCTCGCCGATCCGAGGCGGTTCGCGCGCTCGTCGACCGCGATCCCGCCCGTGCGGCAGACCTGTACACGGTCGTCGGTCGCGGCGCCCTCGCCGGCCTCGAAGCCGAGGGTGCCGACCGCGAGGTTCTCGGAGCCGACGCGACGTACGGCGGATACGGGCTCCGATACCTCCTCCTCGCGGCGTTCGCGTATCGCGCCGCCGGCGCCGACGATCGCGCCGGCCGACGCGCCCGCGAGGGCGAGGCCGTCGCGGCCGACTACGCGAGCCGCCTCGACTCCGTCGCCGAGCGCGCCTGCTGTTTCGAGGCGAGAGGCGACTTCGGCGCCGCCGGCGGACTCGGCGAGGACGGCGCGGACGCGTACGACCGAGCGGTGGAACTGTATCGCGAGGCCGACGACCCAGACCCGCTCCCGCGGGCGACCGAGCCGTTCCTCGAGGCCGTTCGTCTGGGGGCCCAACAGGCCGCCCGAAACACGGCGCACGCCTTCGACTGGGAGGACCTCCACGGGTCGGACCCGAGCGCCGACGACTACCTCGCCCGTCGCGCGCGGGTCAAACGATCCCGGATGCCGGAGGTCGCCGAGACGGTGTCCGAGACCGGGTTCCTCGCGCCGCCGCGCGGCACGACCGAGCACAACAACGCTGCCTACGTCTGTCCGGACTGCGGGCGTTCGGAGGTGAACTGGATCGCGGGCATCGAGGTCTGTCTCGACTGCGACGTGCGGATGCGCGAGAAGTGAGGGGCGCTACCGGCCGAGCGCACGGCGAACGCGGCCGAGGATCCCGTCGCTCCCCCCGGGCCCGTCGCCGCCGAACAGTTCCCGCTCCACCGCGTCGAGTTCGTCGTCGCCGAAGCGGTCGTCGGACCGAGCCTCGACCAGCCAGTCGCGCCACTCCTCGTCGCTGAGAACGCCGCTCGACTCGGGACCCCACTGCTCGCTGAGCTCCGCGCGGTCCTCGAAGGGGACGTCCATGTCGCCGCCGCCCCACACCAGCGGCGAGAGCGCGAACTCGTACTCCGCGTGATCGAGAGGTCGGAACCGGTAGGGATAGCCGTTGAACTCGAACACCTCGTCGGTCCCGACCGTTTCGCCCGTCGGAAGTTCGAGCGTCACGTCCATACCGGCGAAAGGCGCTCGACGGGGATGTGCCTTCGGCTACCCCCCGCCGCTGTTCGGTCGGACGTCGTCCGTCCGGAGGTCGGCCGCCCGGCGCTTCGCCTCGTCGACGACGGACGGCTTACCGACGAACGTTATCTCGATCGCGTCTGCGCGGTAGCTCACGTCGGTGTCGCCGCGCCCGTGCAGCCACGAGACGAACGCCTGCGACTCCCCCGAGGGGGACAACTCGAAGGTCGCTGTCGCACTCGGAAGCGACGCGAGCACCGCGTCGCGGAGGTCGTCGACCCCCGTTCCGTCGAGCGCGCTGATCGCCACGGGCTCGCGAGTGTCCACGTCGGCCTCGGCGAGCACGTCCGCGACGATCTCGATCGCGGCCTCGCGACCTGCCGCGTCCAGTCGGTCCACCTTGTTCACCACGGGGATCACGGAACCGACTGCGTCGGCCGCGAGCACCTCGACGGTCGTCTCGACGCGCCGGCGGAGGCGCTCCTCGTCGGCGCCGGCGTCGACCATGGCGAGCACGGCGTCCGCGGCGCCGATCTCGTCGAGTGTCGCCGAGAACGAGCGCACGAGGTCGTGCGGGAGATCCGCCACGAGGCCGACCGTGTCGGTGAGGAGCACACGCCGCCCGTCCATCGTCGCCCGCCGCGTCGTCGTCTCCAGCGTCTCGAAGAGGCGATCCTCGACCGTCACCGACTCCGCGAGGTCGTCGTTCAGGTTCTCGTCGCCGGTCGCGTCGTCGCTCAATGGATCCGAGGAGGGCGGGGACTCCGCGTCGAAGTCGTCCGCCAGCCGGCGCAGCAGCGTCGACTTCCCCGCGTTCGTGTAGCCCGCGAGCGCCACCAGGTCGAACCCCTCCGCGCGTCGTCGCTCCCGGCGGTCGGCTGCCGCGTCGGTCAGCTCGTCGAGTTTCGCCTCCATCGCGTCGATCCGCTTCTCCATGTCGAGGACGGGCGACCCCTTCTCGGTCGCCGCGTTCAACAGCGACTCCTCGGTCGCGCGGCGCACCCGCGGGAGCTCGTACCGCAGCGTCGCCAGCTCGACCTGGGTCGTCGCGGCCGTCGACCCGGCGCCGTCGGCGAAGATCTCCAGAACCAGTCGGTAGCGATCCGTCAGCGTCGTCCCCGCCGGGAGTCGCCCCAACAGATCGGTGTACTGCCCCGGCGAGAGCTCGCCGTCGAACACCACCGCGTCGGCGTCGCACTCGGCGACCACGTCCGCAAGTTCCCGCGCTTTCCCGCCACCGAGGTTGTACCGCAGGTCCTCAGTGCGCCGCTGTGTCACCTCGCCGACCACGTCGTAGCCCGCCGCCCCCGCAAGGCGTCGGATCTCCGTCGTGTCGGGCGTCTCCTCCGCGTCGCGGGCGGCGACGACCGCTCGCCCGCCGTCGAGTCTCTCTCGTGCGTTCACTGTGTGTCGTGACCGCGCGCCCGTCACCCTCGGGAGGGGAGTCCCGACGGGTCCGACCCGCGGTCGCTCGTTCGATCGGCCGTCCGTCTCGGGGACACCGGTGCCCCGCCGTGCGGACCGACGCGCCCTCGCCGACGCGGCGGTCAGCGGGACGAGTACGAGGGCTCCATACACGTTCGCTGTCGGCCCCGGATCATGAGCGTTGCCCCGGCATGTGAGTCAGTGCCGATCCGCTCGCCGATCACGGCCGCCCAACGGACGGCGAGTTCGTTCCAGTTCGCTGTATTGTGCCGCCCTCATGTCGAATCTTCGGCGTGTCGAACTAGCCCGGGCGGACGTGATCGTCGCACGCGGCGACGGTTCGACGGTCGACGAGGCGAGAGCGATGGCGCCGGACGTCGCGCTCGGCAGACCGCTGGGGCGGGCTCCCCGGGGACGGACCGTGACAGGACCGTTAGTCCCGGGGGCGGGTCAGTCCTCCACGGCCTCGATCACGTAGTGGTGCTCGTCCTGTTTCACCAGATCCGCGGACTCACGCATGCTGACGGCGTAGCCGGTCGGTCCGCGTTCGAGTTCGTGGTCGGCGTTCACCCGGACGAGATTGCCGATGAGCTGTGCCGAGGGAGGTTTCTGGGCGGCGCCACAGTCGTACACCGTCAGGAGTTCGTTGCCGTCCTCGGTCTCGTAGACGATCACCCGGGCGTGTGTCGCGAGCCGCCAGCGGTTCTCGCCGCTGGGGGGCAGTTTCAGCGTCACGGCGCCACGTCCGGGTCGAGGCCGGCGCGCGCCTCGATCTCCGCGATCACCTCGACGAGGTCCTGTTCGTCGGTGTGCTCGCCGTACACGCGCCGGACGAGCGCCGGGAGCGCGTAGGCGTACTCCCCGCGGCTGCGGTGCTCCACGAAGCCGGCGCGGCGGAGCACCTTGTTGCGGGCGTACGCGTACCGGCGGTCGCCGGAGCCGTCGGCGGCGCGGTGAGCCTCGACGGGCGTCGCGCGGCCGCCGCGTCGGTAGGCGCCGAGCATCTCCCGGGTCACGTCCTCCAGCGACTCCACCGCGCGGGCGAACCCAGCGACGACGGCCTCCCGGTGGCGAAGTTCGTCGCCGTCGAGGATCGCCGACGCGTCCTCGACGCCGTCGAACCCCGAGCGCGAGCGCGCCGGCGAGATGTCGACACCGTCCGTCGGCGGCGCCGCGCTCGCGACGCGCTGGCGACTCCCACCCGACCCCACACCCCCGGGATCGCCGTTCGCGGCCTCGTCTGTCCGCTCGACCGGCGACTCGGTCGTCTCCCCACTCCCGTGGCCCTGTTCGGATGCCGCTGGTGTCGCCGCGCCGTTCCCCGCGGGCGCGGCGGCCGCTCGTTCCCGGCCGTCGCCGACGCGGTCGCCCCCGTCATCGCCGTGGGCGTCGGCCGAGGCGGCCCCCGGGTCCTCGTAGTCGTGAAGCTCGGCCTGATCGTCGGCCGGCCGCCCCCCGAACGCGGCGTCCCCGTCTCGACGCTGTGGTTCGGGCGCCGAGCCGTCGTGGAGGGTCGCCGCGGGGGCGGCCGGTTCCTCGCCGGGGGCTCTGCCGCTCCCGCCGCGATACGGCGCGTCCGCCTTCTGCAACAGCGCCTGCGCGAAAGTGTCAGCCATCTCTGACATGTCGCGCGCCTCCTCCAGCTCCCGTTCGAGCTGGGTGATCCGCTGCTTCTTCTTGTCCAGCTCCTGCCGGAGGTCGGCGAGCTCCGATTCCGTGCGCTCGCGCTCGTCGGTGATCGACTGCAGCTCCGAGACGAGGTCCCCGGAGACGGACTTGAGGTCCGGCCGCTCGAAGTCGTCGAGGCCGGGCGTGGCGCCCGCGTCGAACGTCTGCTTGCGGTGGAACTGCACCCGACGGATGGACTCGGCCCAGTCGGTCATCAGGAACGCCTCCCCGTCTCCCATGTCCTCGATCGCGTCGCCGTACTCGCTGCCGAGGATGCGCGAGACGACCTTGGTGTCGTTGTCCCACGTGAGCCGGTGCCAGCACAGCCAGTCGCACTGGGTGATGAAGTCCTTCTTGACGTCGGCCGGGCGCTGGGAGATGCCGACGATGCCGAGGCCGTGTTTGCGTCCCCGTTTCCCGATCTTGATCAGCGTCTTGCCCGTCTTGTCCATCCCGGCGCCCTCGGGGATGTACTCGTGACACTCCTCGACGAGCATCAGGAACGGCTTCTTCAGCTTCTTCTCCTTGGCGAACAGCTGTCTGGCGGTCTTGCGGATCAGCTCGGACGCCTCGTCCTCGTCGAGGTAGCCCGACACGTCGAGGATGATCGGGACGTTCTCCTCGAGCGCGAGCGCGGCGAGCTTCTCGGCGTGCTCGGCCGAGACCTGGATGTCACACTCGTCGTCCGCGCCTGCGTGGAGTATCTCGTACTCCTCCTTCAGGCCGTAGTACTCCCCGTCGCTGTCGACGATCAGACAGGGGTAGCCGCCGTCGAGGAGCTTCTCGATGACGACCGAGGCCGTGTTGGACTTCCCCGACCCGGACTTCCCCGTGATGAACCCCCGGCCCGTCAGGATCTCGACCACCGGAAGCGAGATCGGAGTGCCGGCCGACAGCCCCGACTCTCCGCCGGTTCCGTCGCTCACGTCCGCGACGGTGATCGTCTCGTCGCTCATTACCGAACTCTGTCTCCTCACCGGGCTTAAACTTCGGCCGTTGCGTCCGACGTGCGTCAGACGGGCAGCCGGACGAGCGCCGGCTCCCCGGGCGGTTCGTACAGTCTCCCGACGATCGGTCTCGTCGCGCCCGGCCCGGCGGCACACGCGGGGGCGGATTTAGGGTCGAGCACGGGAACCGGTCCGCGTGGACACGACTCTCGAGCTCCACGCCGCCGACGCGACCGGTCGGCGAGCGGGGCTGTACGACGACATCCAGGCCACCTTCCGCGCGCCGGTTGTCAACTGGATCTGGCGAACCGCGACGGCGAACCATCCCGCGTTCACCCGCTACCTCTGGGGCCAGGTGAAACCCGCCTTCGAGACGCGTGCGTTCGCCGAGGTGTCGGTCGCCTACCGCGACGCGGTGCTGTCCGCGGTCGACGGTCCCCGGTACCGCCCGGGCGACATCGATCTGGCGCCGGCGGAGGCACGGGAGCTTCGCGGCCAGATCGCCACCTTCGACGCCGTCGCGCCGCGGCTCGCGGTGCTGTTCGAGCTGGTCGACCGGGCGATGAACGGCGGCGACGTCGGGACCGCGGTCCCCGACGACCGGCGCGCGACCGAGCCGTACCCCGCGGGAGTGGACGCCGGCCGCGGACTCGACCCCTCGATGGTCGCCGTCGACGGCGTCCCGGAGTCGGCCGCCGAGACGGTCTCGTCGATCCGGGAGTTCCACGGGTTCGACGAGGGACTGCCGAGCGTCTATCGCTGTCTCGCGCAGTGGCCCGGCTTCCTCAACCGGGTGTGGGGAGGGCTCGAGCCGGAGCTGCGCTCACGCGACTTCGAAGCCGCCCTCGCTGACGCGTCGGCGGTCGTCGACCGGTACGTCGACGAGGTCGCCTATCGGCCGGCGCTCTCGCGGACGGCGGCCCTGGCCGCCGGATTCGACGCGAACGCCGTCGACGACATCGCCGGGCTGTTCGCCGAGTTCAACGACGGCCCCGTCGAGACGGTCATCCCCGCGCTGCCACTGTTCGCCGACGCCGTCGGCGCGAGCGGGCGACGACGACTGTAGCCACGGGAGTCGGCGGCGACGAGCGTCGCCGCCAGCGACGAGTTGTCGCCACGGTCGGCACCCTGCCGAACTACTCGAACTCGCCGAGGTCGACCTGTCCTCGGCGCCGTCGGCGGCGGCGTTCTCGCTCGGCGTCCGGGTCGCCGTCGTCGGCCCACTCGTCGAGCGTCGCGTCGCCGGAGTGGGCGCGCCGGTCGGGGCCGTCCGTCGCACGCTCACCCGCGTCGGCGGTGGCGACGCCGTCGTACCCGCCGAGAGTCGCCTGCTCCTCGGCGGCGAACGAGAGGTTCGACACCCGAACGCCGAGCTTTCGAACGTCCTCGCCCGCGAACTCGTCGAGCAGGTCCAGCGCCACCTCCTCGACGAGGTCCGGGTCGTCGACCGGTCCCGGCAGGGAGTCGGCGCGCGTGTTCACGTCGAACGGCGGGCGGACGACCTTCACGCCGATCGTGCGGTACATCGCGCCGCGTGAGCGCGCCCGTTCGGCCACGTCGGCCGCGAGGGCGCGAACCCGCTCGCGCTGCGTCTCCGGATCCGCGGTTCGGCCGGCCGACTCCCGCGACAGCGACTTCGGACGCCCCGCGGGCGTCACCTCGCGGTCGTCACGACCGTTCGCGCGCTCGTGGAACTCCCTGCCGCGCGATCCGAACCGCGCCTCGAGGTCCGCCGGGTCCGCGGCCGCGAGGTCGCCCGCCGTCTCGATCCCCATCTCCGCGAGCTCGCTCGCGGTGACCGGACCGACGCCGTGGATGTCGGAGACCGGCAGCGGCGCGAGGAAGTCGGCGACCTCGCCCGGTTCGACGACGGTGAGCCCCTCCGGTTTGTCGTAGTCGGAGGCGACCTTCGCGGTCGCCATGTTCGGCGCGACGCCGACGCTGGCGGGGACACCCGCCTCGCGTTCGATGCGCTCGCGGACGTGGCGCCCGAGCCCCTCCGCGAGCGGGGCGTCGCTGGGTCCGTTCCCGGTCTCCCACGAGGTCCGGTCGGTCACGTCGAGGTACGCCTCGTCGATGCTCACCTCCCGGACGGTGTCGGCCGCGTCGTGGAGGGCGCTCTTCACCGTCGAGGCGACCTCCTCGTAGAACGCCATGTCGACGGAGCGGTAGTGACCCGACTCCGCGGAGTCCGGCGCGTCCGGGTCGGCGGGATCCGCGTCGGAGACCCGGGGGAGTCGATCCAGCGCCTGCGAGATCGGTTGTGCCGACTCGACGCCGAACTCGCGTGCCTCGTAGCTCGCCGTCGCGACAGCGCCGATCGTCTCGCCCGGCTCGTACCCCATCCCGACGACGACGGGATCGCCCGCGAGTTCAGGCTCCCGGAGCCGCTCACAGGAGGCGTAAAAGCAGTCCATGTCGACGTGGAGCACGACCCGTTCGCCGCCGTCGGAACTCACGCCGTGAGTGAACTCGTCCAAACTCATGGTGTCTCGCCCCCTTTCGGCGTGGTCCACGGCGGTGTGTCCACTCGCGGCGTGCGTAGACACGTATTGGACCGAACGGCGTTCGGGCTTCGGAATCCAACGATGACCGAACTCGAACCCATCACACCAAATGAAGCGTTAGAATTGTACTGTGAAGACATTGACGGGGAGCTATCCCCGAACTCTGTCCGCGCAAAACGCTATCAGCTCGGGAAATTCGTAGACTGGTGCGAGGGCGCGGACGCCGACGAACAGAGAGTAGGGAATCTAAACGAAATCACGGGACGGGACTTCACTCGGTTCAAAAACTGGCGTAGTGAAGGAATCAATAAGGTAACGTTGCGGACGAACCTCTCCGCGCTACGGTCGTTCATGCGGTTCTGTGTCTCTATTGATGCGGTCGGACACGCAATCCCCGAGAAAATCAACGTCCCGAATCTCGACAGTGGTGAGAACCACAACGACGAACATATTGACGAATCCGAAGCGCGGGCGATTCTTGACTACCTCAGTCAGTTCGAGTACGCCAGCATGGACCACGTTCTATTCAAACTCCAGTGGACCACCGCTATGCGGATGAGCGGACTTCACAGTCTTGACGTGGGCGACTTTGACGCCAAGAACGGGACGCTATCTGTCAGCCACCGTCCCGACCAAGGAACCCGCTTAAAGAACTGTGAGGACGGTGAGCGTGTCGTCACGCTTGACGCGGAGACGGCGGGCGTCGTCAGTGACTATATTGAGTATCAGCGTGTCGGCGTTAAGGATGACTACGGTCGCCGTCCGCTGTTCAGTTCCGAATATGGGCGAATGAGTAAACAGAATCTCAATAAGCGTATATATCGCGTGACAGCGCCGTGCTACACTTCACGCGGATGTCCCGCGGACAGAGAACCCTTGGAGTGTGAACACACGGGGTCGTATGATAACTACGTCACTTGCCCGTACAATACCCGCCCTCACGCGATTCGTGGCGGGTCAATCACGTACTGGCTACGGAACGATGTTCCGAAGAAAGCCGTCGGTGATAGGGTCAATGCCTCGATGAAAACACTGGATAGACATTACGACGAGCGGAGTAAGGAAGAAAAGGCGGAACAGCGCAGGGACTTCTTCGATAAATAGAGGTACTATATATTCTCTCGCTGTTCTTTCGCTTTCTCTTTCACTGTTTCTGCTTGGTCTCTGGCGTCACGTGCGTCGGCGTAGAATCCCTTCGGGATACCGCGACCAATAGAGTAATCCTTAACAGTCTGACAATCCCCCACCAATTTTTCGCAATCTGCAACTAGGTCCTCACTGACAGAAAGTGGGGCTTCTGCTAGATGATTGGATAAGTTAGTCTGAACTCCCGCACAGGTACTTCTAATAATTGGAGCTTGCTCTTTCCTCTTTTGCACGCCTGTAATTAATGGTTGAGAGTTATCGATTCGTTCTGCAAGACGAATTGTTGTATCTAACCAGGACTCAATCTCTCGCCCTTTTGATTTTCTGTGCCTGTACTCAACGACCCCGAGACCGACTAGCCCACTAATTAAACCGCCAAGTATTGGTCCTACAATCGCAGCTATATTCACCATATTGGTGGTATGTGGGTGGCATTTCTTGAATCCCTCCCCGAATTTTGTTTAAGTGTGACCTTTAGCGTTCGGAGATATGTGGGCGCGAGACTGTCGAATTGATGACCGTCCACCTCCCGACTTCACCGAGTCGGGGATGTCAAAGTCAATCTATTTTCCGAGGGGCGACTGCTCATGGTCGGTGGAGTGGGACCCACCGCTGTCTCCTTTTTAATAACCAAAATCCGATAGCGACGGCTATCCTTTTTTGAATCAAAGAGAATCAGCAATAGGCGACTGAATGCCTATTAATAGGTGAGCGTTGGATTCTCGCAAGCCGCTAAACCGTCATCAACGTCCCTTTCTTCTACGAACGAGTCCTCGAACCGTCCGTTCGGGTCCCGCCTCGTTGTGGTCCCGCAACACCACGGCGGTTCCCTCACTACCTCACCGCACTGCCCTACTCTTCCTCCCTTACCTCCCTATCTAATGTACGTGAAAGGTGGTAATTAAACGGGGGCTGGAAGGGAGTAGCCTATCAGAGGAAATCAGATAGCCCGCTCGTTCTCTCGTAGTCTTCAAGCGACCGCTGTTCAAGGTCCATTTTTGTCATATGACCATGCTTTTGGAGGAACTGAAATCCGTCCATTGGTCGGACAATATCTTGAAGCGTCTGACGAGCCACGCCGAATAGGTCTGCTATCTGTCGAGTTGAATACTTCAGTTCCTCGTGGAAATACTGAAGGACGCGCTTTGATTCATACGGCTTGTTTAATTCAACCAACAACCTCGTGATTTCGTCGCTCGGAACCTGACAGTCATAATCGTGGTCCTCGTGAGTGTAGTCAGTCATGCAGACCACTCCACATTTTCGACTACAGTCTTCAAAGTGAAGTCGTATACCTCCGCGACGTTCTCAGCGTCAAGGCGGCGTTGTATGATACGCTGAACGCGCTCGTCGTCGGTGACGTGGCGGAGGTTGTTTAGAACGCGGAACCGTTCAGCGGGCGACGTAGCGCGTTCAAGCGCATTCTGTATCTGTTGAATCTCGCCACTATCGTCGCTAATACGCCGAATCTGTCGAGCGATATGCTCGTCTTTGGCGAGGACGAGCGACGCGGTGGCGGTCGCCTCGAACTTCCGTCCGTTCGTCTCGCGCTCATCAAGTGAGGCGACGAGCCTTCGGGCGCGGTTCTCGGTTGCACCGTCAGCGTTCAGTTCGTCTGCGACGTTGGAGACGACGGCGAGAAGGGTCATAGACCGAATACGGTCGTCGCCGTTCGTCTCAACTCCAACACCGCGGTGTAAGTCTAGGTAGTCGTCGCCCTCCGCGTCGTAGCGGTCGGGGTCGAACGTTAGGATTTCCTCGTCGCGTTTGCGGAGACGTTCCCACTGTTCGGTATCACAGTCGTTTGCGGAAATTTGGGAACCGAGCGAGCGTCCGCTGTTCTCGCCGCGCTTCGGGCTGTCCTTTGTCGAAAGATTCCTCCCGTCGGTCGTACTCGCGTCGTACTCCCGTCCGCGGACTTTCGTTTCGCTGTTTTCGTTTGGTCGAGCGAACGGTGACGCAGAGGCGGGGCTACGGTCTAGACCGTCCTCAACCCACGGGTTCGGTCGTTGTTTGGAGACGGTACTACTGTCGCTGTCGGTCGGGGTACTGCTCATGATTTGAATCGGATGGAAGGCCCCGATGGGAGGCGGGGCGCTGTTCAGAATCGGGTAGTCAGTTGTCTATTCGTCGGCGCGTTCAACCGAGACTGTCGGGTCACGGGCGACCGCTTCCGTGTTGATGTTCGTTCCGACGTTTCCACTCTCAGAGAAATCCAGAGAGGTTCCACCGAGTTTATGCGACGGTTCGCTGTCCTCGTTCTCGGTCGTCTCAATCAGCCCGACGTTGCGGAGGACACGCCGAATCTGGTCGGGTTTGACTTGTCGGTCGCTATTGTCGCTGAACACGTCCGCGATTTCGTCGGTCGAAAGCCCACATCCCGCATAGAGGTTCGAGATGACGAGCGGATTCGTCGGCGTCACCATGTCGTCGGGGTAGTCGGCTGTCAGTTCCATGAGGCGGCTCTCGGCATAATCCTCGTCGTAGTCGTCGCCACCGTTGGGGCTTTCACCGCCGAATAACTGAATCGCCTTCTCGAAGGCGTCGCGCCATTCTCGGGCAATATGTCGGTCGTTCGCCGCGGGTGTAGTCTCTCGAATCGCGTCATCAATAGACGAGACGAGCGGAGAGGCAAACAGTTCGGTCACAAACTCGCGGGCTTCTGGCGTCGTCAAGTCGTCGGGCTGTTCGGGATATTCCTCGTACTCCGAACCGACGAGCGGGTCGCTTTCCTCGTATCCGAGACGTGGGCGGGACAGTATCTCGTCCATTCGGTCACTACGGTTCTTAGCGGCGGCACCGTCGCGCTGTCGGGCGTTCTGAATGTCGTACATCAGTTCTCACCCCCGTAGGCATCTGCGGGAGTCAGAACGTAGGCGACACCTTCACCGTATTCAAGGACTTTCGCGCCGTCCGCCACACTGAACGTATCCGCGTCACCGTAGCGATAAATACTGAACACGTATTCCCGCTCGTCGTCGCTGTTAGCGGGGTACGCCACCCGAAGGTGTCCGTCCTTACGGTCGTAGGTAGGCGTCGCGGATTCGGACACTTCTACGTGGTCAAACGCGCTAATCTGGTGGTCAATAACGCGAATTTCGTTAGTCATCGTAATTGTATATCTCAAGAAGTTCGTTCCGTCGTTCCTCGCCAGGGACGTGGGTAAAGTCGCCGTCATTCGGGGCGGGATAATGCTGTCTACAGTAGTGCCAACCATCAGTATCGGGAAACGGAGGGTACCAAATACGGCATCCGTCCTCGTAACAAATGTTCTCGCTCATGCGATAGTCACCTCGTCGCTGTCGCCGTTATCCTCAATAATTTTCCGCGCACCTACTCGGGCGACGTACCCGAGTGGTACATCCGCCTCAAACTGTGATTTTGCTGTTTTCAACATCTGTGCGTCCGTGTCGTTCACGCGAATAGCGTGTTCTCTGGTTTCGTCGCTCATGTCTTCTCATTGAACGGGGCGTCCAACTCTCCCCCTCCACGTATAGCGTACTGACAAGTTAGCAGACGCCCGATTTCGGGGAGTACAGCGGTTCCTGAATTTCAGTGTTCGTCGTCGCGTGCAACGCCCGCATTACTTCTTCCGTAGTCAGGATGGACGACCACCTATCCACTCTCGTTTAAGTAACCACCTTCAACGTACGTTAGATAGGGAGGTAGTGTGAGAGGGGTGGCGGACTCACAATGAGGCGGTGGGAGAACCGCCATGAGGTTGCGGGACCCCAACGGAGCGGTGTGATACGGACAGTTCCTCTGGTTGTCCGTTGAATAACGGGAGTTTGCTGGCGATTCATCGGCGTGGGTGAAACTACCGTGCCCGTCCAAAATGGGCGTACCGCCGATATACGCCGATTCTCGACTATTTACGCAAACTTTGACGTACTAGGGATATGGCGACTTCTTTCGAGCGAATCGTTCAGGTACTCCGCTGTCCGCCCGCATTGACTAGGAGAGACGTTGAACGAACCGCGTACAACGCACATGGGAAATAACGGATTTGCGAAAGCCGTCAAATAGTCGAATGAATGCCTTTTATGCGGGCGATTTGTCCCGCACCTACGTGAAACCATGAATGAGTGTCCTACTTGTGGCGACCGATTCGACCGACTTGGGCAACACTTCGCCCTTGGGGATTGCGACCCACCCGAACTATCCGACCGCCAGCGCGGAATAATTGATTTCCTGATACTACGCGGGGCGAACGTCCGTAGTGAAACGCAAAATCCCCGATTAGAGGTGTATGCCACGTCAGAGGGGTGGATTGCGGACGTGGCGGACGCCCTTGGGTGGGTTGCGAACAGCCCGCGGGTTCATCAACCCGCCACGGACGTAGCCGACCGTTTGAGTAGTCGGTACGACCGCTACGACGTGGAGGCGTCCGCGTGTAGCGACGTATGGGCGTTCACGACGGTTCCGCACCCGTCTTTTGACTACGACGCGGCTACGGGCGTGGAGCAACTACGCCCGCTCACGCTCCGTCTACTCGTCTCTGCGGTCGGGACTTGGGTCGGGCTACTGTTTGGGTCGCTCCACATCGACGTACGCGGGTGGGACGTATCTGGAGAACAGCTCCGCAAACTACTCGAAAGAAAAGAGATTTCGACCGCTGAATACGACGGTGACGGCTACGCGGAGGACAGCCCAACGTGTCGCTATCACTACGACGACGACGTAGTAGTTGTACCCCACTACGACGCGCTCGAATTACTCGAATCGGTCGGGTTGTCGCTGTCGGACGTTGCAGAACCGATTAGTTTCCAGAATTAGCGGTTAATGCGCGTAGTCAGAACGCGGACAGCGAGGGACCGAAGGGACCGCTCCCGACACCGCGGGGCGGTCGCTGTTTTCACACTCGGTCTAAGTGGTCGTAGACCCGTTCCGTCGTCTGAATCGAACGGTGGCGAAGGCGATTCCGAACGTCGTACAACGTATTCCCGTCCTCTCGGTTCATCATGCGGTAGGCGACGCTATGGCGTAGTGCGTGTGGAGTTACGTCCGTGGGGTCGCCAAGCCCCTCAACGGTGTAGGGTTCTATATCGGCGTCAGTGGCGGCATCTCGAACGACGTTGCGGACACTTTCTGTAGTCATACGGTCAGACTGGCGAGAGGGAAAGAGGGCTTCGGGGTCTTTCCACCGATTTGAGAGATACGTCCGTAGGGTTCGTACAGTCTCCCCCGACAGTTCAATCTCTGTGTAGTCGGGACTGTTGTCGTTCGGGTAGTCCTTCTGGATGCCTGCGGGCAACATCAATACGCCGTCCTCGAAATCAATCAAACTCACATCTACGGCGACCGCCTCACCGACACGTAGCCCTGTGTCCGCCAAGAGGGCTATCAGCGCGTCGTTCCGCGTGGCGAGATAATCCGCGCTGTTCTCGACAGTGGCGTTCCGCATAGCGTCTATCTGTTCGGGTTTGAGCCAGACACGGGCTTTCGGGTCGGACTGCTGAGTTTTGGAATCTACTGACTCGGGCATTTGGGACACTTCCTTACATAAACGAATACACGCCATCTCCTAGTCAGTTTGGGTTTCTGCAAACAGACTCCAAAACTCAGTGTGTCGTGTACTCCCCCCGTCGAAATTACTCAGCGAACGGGTCCCATACTCCACTGGGGTAGGGGGTGGATTAGTCCGCCAGAATTGGCGGTTTAGTCCGTATACTCTTTGTGACGGTTAATCAAGAAATACAGATACGCACCAACCTGATGGATTAACAGAGTTGCGTAGGTTCTATCATGATATGCGTGCCTCTGTTTTCGGTCATCACTGACTTTTGCGACCATGCGTTCAAGTGAGTCCAAGAAATCACCAAGCTCAGCTACAGTTGCCCCATGAGCGTGGTAGAAATCATTTTCTTTCATCATTTTGAGATACTCCGAATGAACCAGTTCTCTATTGTCGGTCCACTCTTCTTCATCAACACAAATTATTTTCAGAACTTCCTCAATACTATAATACAGTTTCTTAGGGATGTGCTCATCAAATTCTCCGTTTAAATACCTCTCAAAGGCGTCATTGTATCCCTTCAATGCCTTACCCCAAGGGCCCCCCTCTGCCAAAGCTTGGACCTTATTATCAATATCCCCCATTGCTTCCGATTCTATCTGTCGGAAGCGGACCTTTCCACCGTCATACTCCATTTCCCAAAGTAACCCTTCAGTGATTAATACTTCTCTAGTCTTTTTAAACACATCTTCAAACTCACTTTTTCCGTAACTCCTGTTCCGTCCTTTCCATAGATTATACATTTGACCAAGAAAGTGCTCCATATATGATAGAACAAATATTGTGTCGCCATTCATTATTAGCTCATGGTTCTTAACGTTCGGAGTCGCCTCTTTTAATCTCGACTCACCAACTTCGTCTCTCAATTCTTTTAGAGCAATGGAACTCGCTTTAGAGTAGGCCTCCGTGATGCTAACTAAGCGTTCCCTGTCTCGCTTTTCCAACTCTGTCTTCACCCTAGAAGGAAATTCCCTCTCCCGAGTGAATAGTGACCTAAATGGGTCGCTCATAATTCCACTAACACATCCGCTTCTGTATGAATGTTTTCTGAGTACGGTGAAAGTATTCCACGCACACGATGTTGTGGGAAAGATTCTAGGCGGTTCCCACTCTCGACACACGTGAAGCCCGATACGGCGATGGTCTAAGACGAGAACACGCACGCCACGCTTGGACTCAATCTCTCATGTCACAGATTACGATGGTGGAAATCACCAGACTACGCGGTGATTTGTTATCCTTAAACTGTGACGACAGGCATAGAGAAACAGTCCATGTCGACGTGGAGCACGACCCGTTCGCCGCCGTCGTCCGCCGTCGGCGCGCCCGGGAGCGTCTCCTCCATACGGGTTACTGACACCCCGCCCGACAAAAACCGTCGCCACCCGCGGTGAAAGTGAACGCCGACGGACGCGACCGCGCCACCCTACTTCAGGCGCTCCTGCAGCACCGACGGGTGGGCCGCGGTGACGCCCTCGACGCCGCCGATCTCCTCGGATATCACGTCGCCGAGTTCCTCGCCGTCGGCCGCGCGGACCTCCGCCATGAACATGTGGTCGCCCGAGGACGTGTACAGCGAGACGACCGATTCGAGCCGCTTCAATGCACGCGTCGCCTCCACGTAGCGCTCGCTGTCCACGTCGATCCCGACGAGCGCGATCGTCTGCCCGGAGAGTTTCTTCGGGTCGATCTCGGCGGAGTAGCCGACGATGACTCCCTCCTCCTCGAGCTGGTTGATGTACTTGCGCACCGTCGGCTTCGAGACGCCGGCGCGGTCAGCGATCTCGGAATAGGATGCCTGCGCATCCTCCTCGAGCGCTTCGAGGATGCGGTCGGCCGTCGAGGAGGCACTCATTGACGAATGTTTCGTGCCGCGGAAAAAATACCTTGCGAATGAGAAAACGGGAGTGGCAGAGTCGATCCCGCGAGCGAGCCCACGGGACGCCCGTGTCGCAGTCGGGCGGTTCGGCCGCTCACGCCCGCCGTCTGCTCACTTGTGCTTGTCGATGAACTGATCGAACGAGCGTTCCCACTCGTAGTCGTCGTCGAAGTACCGCTCCGCGAGCGGCTCGTCGGGCATCTCGCCGATCTCCTGCTTCTCCTGCTGGTAGGAGGGGCGATCGTCGTCGCGGTAGTACACGCCGGTGAGCACCTCGCCCTCGTACAGTTTGTCCTCGGTCTCGCGCATCAGCTCCTGGGCCTCCGCGCGGTCGGTCGGGTCGAAGTCGTAGTCGTCGGACTCGTTGATGTCCGTGTACGGGACGTACTGCTTGGCGTCCTTGTTCCACGTCGGGCACTGCGTCAGGAAGTCGACGTGGGCGAACCCGTCGTGTTCCATCGCCTCCTTCAGGATGCGCTGAGCCTGGTTCGGGTTGACGGCGGCCGTCCGAGCGACGAACGATGCGCCCGAGGTCAGTGACATCGACAGCGGGCGGATCGGCGTCTTCGCGGACCCGTGGGGCTGCGTCTTCGATTTGTGCCCCTTCGGACTCGTCGGGGAGGTCTGCCCCTTCGTCAGCCCGAAGATCTCGTTGTTGAACACGATGTACGTCATATCGTGGTTCTCCCGGGCGGTGTGCACGAAGTGGTTCCCGCCGATGCCGTAGCCGTCGCCGTCGCCGCCGGCGGCGATCACTTCGACGCCGGGGTTGGCGAGCTTCGCCGCGCGGGCGACCGGCAGCGAGCGGCCGTGGATCGTGTGGAACCCGTAGCTGTCGAGGTAGCTGTTCAGCTTGCCCGAACAGCCGATCCCGGTGACCAGCAGCGTCTCCTCGGGCGTGCGACCGACCTCCGGCAGCGCGCCCTTCAGGGACTTCAGAACCCCGAAGTCGCCACAGCCCGGACACCACGTCGGCTGCGGTTCGATCTCTGGGGTGTACTCGTCGCGGTCGATCTCACGGTCTTCGCCGATTGCACTGAATGCGCTCATTGTCAGTCACCTGCCGCGGGCACGAATTTCGTCTCGTTACCGGGGAGCTCCCCGTCCTCGACGATCTTCGTGGAGAACCCTTCGACGATCTCCGCGGGCTCGAAGGGGTTGCCGTTGTACTTCAGCAGCGAGGAGAGCATCTCCCCGTGCGTGCCGAGCTCCTTCTGTGTCAGGCCGCGGAACTGCGCCGACGCGTTCATCTCGACGACGAGCGCCTCCTCGACGGAGTCGAGGAACGCACGCACCGCCTCGACGGGGTACGGCGCGAGCTCGGCGACCGACAGCGCCTTCACCGACGTGCCGTCGTCGTTGAGGCGGTCGACCGCCTCCTCGACGGTTCCCTGCTGGGAGCCGAACGTGAGGATGCCGTACTCCGCGTCCTCGGGCCCGTGTTCGACGAGCAGGCCGTCGTCGTCGAGGTCCGCGCGGATCGCGTCGAGCTTCCGCTGGCGACGGTTCATCTGTGCGACCCGGTTGTCGGGGTCCTCGCTGATGTGGCCTGCGGGGTTGTGTTCGTTGCCGGTCGCGAGGAAGTGACCGCCCTTCTGACCGGGCACAGAACGGGGCGAGACGCCGTTCTCGCCCTCGTGCTGGAAGCGGTGGAACTTGCCGTCGGCCGTGTGCGGCTGGTCGGCCAGCTCGTCCTCGGTGAGCGTCATGCCGATGTCGCCGTTGGGCTCGCGGTCGAAGTGCGAGGCCGGGACGTTCGTCAACTCGCCCGACAGCTTCTGATCGTAGATGATCATCGTCGGGATCTGGTACCCATAGGCGAGCTGGAACGCCCGCCGCGAGGCCTCGTACGCCTCGGCGACGGTGCCGGGCGCGAGCACGACGCGCTGGGAGTCGCCCTGGGACGTGTACAGGACGTGCTCCAGGTCGGCCTGCTCGGGCTTCGTCGGCATCCCGGTCGAGGGGCCGGCGCGCATCGCCTCGATGAGCACCAGCGGCGTCTCGGTCATCTCCGCGAGGCCGAGCGGCTCGCCCATCAGGGCGAACCCGCCGCCGGAGGAACCGGACATCGACTTGACGCCCATGTGAGAGGCGCCGATGGCGAGCGCGGCCGCCGCGATCTCGTCCTCGACCTGCTCGGAGATCCCGCCCAGTTCCGGCAGGTTCTGGCTCATGATGGTGAACACCTCCGTCCACGGCGTCATGGGGTAGCCCGCGATGAAGCGGCACCCCTCGTCGATGGCGCCGTAGGCGATGGCGTCGGATCCGGACATGAGGAGCTGCTCTTCGTCGTGTTCGCCCGTCGGAACGGAGATGTCGGGCGCGTCAACGTCGTACTCCTCGTTGACGATGTCGTATCCCGTCTCCAGGATGTCGACGTTCGGCTCGAGGATCTTCTCCGGCATCGCGTCCCGCATCAGCTCCTCGATCGCCGACAGCGGAATCCCCGTGATGGCACAGGTGACGCCGACGCCCGCGGTGTTGCGCATGACTTCTCGACCCTGTTCACGCGCAAGCGAGCGGAGGTCGATGTCGTACACGTGCCAGTCGTTCTCCTCGACGCGCTCGTCGAAGTTCGGGACCTCGGAGGGATCGAGCAGGCCCGAGTCGTAGACGATGACGCCGCCCTCGCGGAGTTCGTCGAGGTTCTCCGCGAGCGGTTTTGCCTCCTCGTTCCCGTAGTAGGCGTCCTCCTGCGGGTTGCGAGCGAAGGAGTCGCCCAGCGCCAGCAGGAAGTTGTAGCCGTCGCCCCGAGACTTGACCGGGTCGGCGGAGGCACGTACCTCGACGTATGTGTGGCCGCCCCGGATGCGCGAGGGATAGTGACGATGCGTGAAGACGTGTAGCCCCGACCGCATCAGGGCCTTGGCGAAGTTCTGACTGGTCGAGGCGATACCGTCGCCCGACCCGCCAGCGATCCGCCAGATGAGTTCGTCGTGTGACATAGCAGTGATCGGCCCCCGATGGGCAGTGTTCGGTGATTGTTCTGCCCGGGACAAATGCCTTGCTATGGGTTCGCAAAGGGTCGATCGTGAGGGTTTCGAACCGATCACGCCGACGGACGGTCGGCCGCCCGGTCGGTTCGGCGTCGTCGCAACCGACTCGGGCCGTTGGGCGGCGCAGGTGTCGACGAAGAGTCGGTAGCCCCGTCGGATTCGGACGACACGGCGCGACTGACAGCGTATTCAACCATTGGAAGACATAATTTAGAATCTTCAGTCTAAAATCTTATAATGAATACCGAGATACCTCGGGTCAGGACATGAGATGCGTTCCCTGGATCGTCGCGGCACTCCTCGTCGTGGCGGCCGGCTCCGGATCAGTCGCCGGACACGAGGTCGCGGACAACGATCCGCCGCTGGCCGACGCCGGTCTCGATCAACGCGTCGAGCGTGGCACCGCGGTGTGGTTGGACGGCGGCGAATCGGTCGATCCTGACGGCAAACTCGTGGCCTACGAGTGGTCGATCCGAACCCCCGACGGTCGGGAGATCGAACCCAACGATCCGAGTGCGGTGTCGACGACGTTCACCGCATCGACGGTCGGCCGATACGAGGTCACTCTGACCGTCACGGATGATCACGGTGTCGCTCGAAGCGACACACTGTACGTCGATGTCGCCGACCCTGAGGGAGCCGACGGGTCTGGGTTCTCGGCGAACTCGACCCCACAGCCGAACGAACTCCCTACTGGCGGCATCAGCGGACCGGACAGCGTCGTACACGGCGAGACGACCACGTTCACCGCTGACGTGTACGATCCTGACGGATCGATCACGTCGTACGCCTGGTCGGACGGGGGATCGAGCCGCGAGATCGACCGTACCGTCGATCTTCCGGCGGGCGAGACGTTCACGTTCAGCGTTCGGGTAACCGACGACGACGGCGCGACGACGACGTTCCGGAAGTCCGTCCGCGTGTTGGCACCCGACAGTACCACCGAGGAGACGTCCGGGTCCGCCGATCCGAGTAACGAGGGGCCGACCGCCCGGATCGAAGGCCCCGAGCGCGTCGCCGCCGGTCACGACGTAACGTTCGTCCTTCGAGGGAGCGACTCGGACGGGGCCATCGTCCGACGGCTGTGGCCGGAACGCTCCGGGGCCGGGGCGGTCGTCGAACGCTCGTTCGCACGGACTGGGACGTACACGCTGCGCGGCGTCGTCATCGACGACGACGGTGCGCGGGCGACGGCGACGAAGACGGTGGAGGTGTACGACGGGGGCCCGCCGGTGGCCTCGATCGACGGTCCCGATACCGCGACGGCGGGGAGTACGCAGGAGTACACGCTGGAAGCATATGACCCGGACGGTGGGGAGCTGACGATCAGTTGGGATCCCGACCAGACGCGGTTAGAGCAAGAATCGGACCGGTTCGTGAACTACGTCGGGATCGATGGCGCCCTCGGTGAGTCGGTGAATGTCTCGGCGACAGTTACCGACGATGAGGGGAACACCGTGACGGTGGTCAAGGAGACGAACGTGGAGACGCGGACGAGTTTCGGGACCGGAGAATCCGTTCCCCATATCTCGGAGATCTCGTCGAAATACTTCACAGATGACGCCAGACAGACCTCGGATACAGACTCCGTAGAACTCGGCACCTACGAATTTCTCGCGACGGTCACACATGAGGAGTCGAAGATCGTCCGCGCAACGTGGCGTATCAACGACACGAATCGGGCCGTCGTCGTCGATACGCTCGGCCGGTTCTCGGGTACCCAAGACACCGATATCCGTCACATGTTCGTCTCCGAACACGGTGGCAAGGTCACGCGGGAGGTCTCGCTCTCGGCGGTCGACGCGGACGGTGACCAGAGCAGACAGAAGTGGATAAGCCGCGTTCACTCGGTACAGACCCATGACGAAATCGTGTTCTATGCGATGGGATCGGGTGACCCGATGAGAAAAAGCAGCCTGGAGATCGAACCCGGAGATCAGGTCACGTTCATCGTCGGGTCGAGCCAGAACTACCGCCTCGACTTCGGCGACGGGAGGGCTGCGCGCGGATCAGGAACCTCAACGGTGCGGAACGTCGAGATCGCTCACACATACGACGATCCCGGAACGTACAAGGCGAGACTCATCTCGACGCAGGGTCCGAACGGTGAGGCGCTGAAGACCGTCGACGTCACAGTCCAGCCGAAATCGTATACCGAGTACTGGTACAAAATTGCGGGGAGTACAATCGAGCGCGTCATTTCTAAGGAACGGCCCTCGGGGACGGGATGGTTCAAAAAGTCCGTATACGACTCCGAGACGTTCTTCACAGGGCGAACAGTAACTGTGAGGGCCGATGCGGGACGGCCGTCGATGCTCGGGGACGATTGGATATCGAGAGGAAAGACCGTCGAGAGGCGTTCTCGTCGAATCACCCGAGTTAGACAGTCGGACCCTGACGGAGCGGGGAACGACTGGCAGCTCGTGGACCGGAACGTTCGGAGTGAGGAGCGGACGTACTACGAAAAAAAGTACCAGTGGCTCTCAAGCAAGTTCCAGCGGTCCGGCTGGAGTTACACCGGCGAGACCAGAACCGAGCGCGTGGTCGTCGGCGATGGACACGACCACGACCGCGAACGACACACGCGAACCACGAGGACGTGTACGAACTGGGATCTCGAGCCGGGTCCGTACGGCGGGTTCTCACGCGAGTGTTCCAACTGGAAATACGACACGGACGTCTGGTACACTGGTCACGATCACAGTGGCTCCACGTACTACGAAACGGACTACCGGTACAGGACCGAAGTCGAGCGGACACGGACTGTTCAGTACCACGAGTACGCGAGCGAGCGCGAATACACAGTTACGACGGAGACCTTCGCGGAAACCGACTCTTGGACCGAGTGGCTGTGGGAGCGGGAAGGAAGCACAGTTCGACGGGAGGAATCACTCAAAAGACCTGAGCCGGGAACATACATTTCTGGGACACTCCGCACAGTCGAGGTTCGGTGTGGGTCTGCGGAGAGCAATCACGATGCGGTCATGTGCTGACAACTAATTACGAATATACAAATACAATAAATTATTATTGTAGCTATGGCAATCAAATCAGGTCGAACCGCTCTGTCCCGTCGGAGGTCGGCACTGTGAGTAAAAAGTACACGACCGTACTCGCGCTCGTTGCGATGATCTCGCTGGCCGGATGTCTCTCTTCCGTCGGATCGAATCCCGATCCGGTCGTCCGTAGCCAAGAGCCAGTAGAAATAGACGGTGCCAGCCCTCAGCATCCGAAATTTGGTCATCATCAGTCGGATAGCGAGATCGAGACTCCCACACCGTTAGAAAATAAAACTCCACGTGAAGATGTTAATGTCACATTATCTGAAATAATATTAACAAGCAAAATAAATGATTATCGGGCGGATAGTAATTCGGGACGTTTAGTCTCGGATCCGCGACTTGCCCGTATCGCTCGTCATCACTCATACGATATGGCCACACGCGATTTCTTCAATCACACCAATCCCGACGGAGAGACGTTCGCTGATCGCGTCCAGAAAAACAGTTATGCCTGCGGTGGCGGCGGCGAAAATCTCCGAGGTGTTTTCTGGAACAGAAGCTATTCGCGGACCGAAGAGGAGCTCGCAGAAGCTATCCTTCGTGGATTCATCGAGTCCCCGGAACACAACACGGGGATGCTCCTCCCGAGCCACGACACGATCGGCGTCGGAATATACATCGCCGAAGACGGGCGAACGTACGCCACAGTGGATTTCTGCGACGCTAACCCGGGAGAGGAAGGCGACTCATGAATGGGATCGATCACGAGCCGACGCGAAGACGGGCCCTCGCGGCCGCAGGTACCGCAGCACTCGCGGGAACCGCCGGTTGCCTCGGCTGGCTGCGCGGCGACTCCGAGGACGACGAACCTCGCGGCGGCTGGCACACCGAGGAATTCACGACCGCGGCGGCGACCGAGTCGTTCAGCCATCGCGATGGAACCCGTACGCCCTATCCCGGCGTGAAGCAGATCTACGCGGGCGGCGGCACGCTCGTGCTCGTCTGCTTCGATTACGCCCACGAGCCCTCGATCCGATGGTGGCGCGAGGAGTTCCCGAAGCTGTCGGACCTGGTCGCGGACGGCATCTTCCGGCCGACGCTGCTCATGTATCCGCTTCCGGTCAACGAGTGGTCGATGCTGCTCCCGAGCGCGGTGTTCGAGGTCCGCGCCCGCGGCACCCGCGCCGACGCATGGCGGTTTCACGAACTGCTCGTCGAGGCGGCCCCCGACTACTCGTTCGAGCTACTGCGGGAGTCGGCCGCGGCGGTCGGCGTCGATGGCGACGCGGCAGTCGAGGCGGCAGAAACCCGCCGACGCCGGAATCAGACCCTTTCTGACCGCGAGTTCGGCCGCGACAGCGGCGTCGACGCGGAGTCCGTCCCTGCGTTCCGTTGGGGAACCGACCCGATCGAAGGGTCCTCCGCCGCCGATATCCGGGAGTTCGTCGAATCGCGAAACTGAATCGAAAGGACGAACTCGGTCGACGACTTCCTAGTCCGCCCCTACTCCTCGTTGTCGGGACTGCTCGGATGGTATTCCGTGTCGTACTCGCCGACCTGTCCGTCCAGCCGATCGGGGTTGATCCGCCCACCCAGCAGCATGAAGTCCAGCACGGTGCAGTACAGCATCGCCTCGACGACCGGCACTGCCCGCGGCGGAAGCACGGGATCGTGGCGTCCGACGACCTGGACCCGCTTCTCCTCGCCGGTCTCCCAGTCGACCGTCGTCTGTTCCTTCGGGATGGAGGTCGGCGCGTGCCACGTCACCTCGCCGTAGATGGGCTCGCCGGTGGTGATGCCGCCCTGCAGGCCGCCGTGGTCGTTGCCGACGGGAACCGGGTCGCCCTCCTCGCTGACCGTCTCGGGGTGGTCGCCCTCGTCGAACTCCCAGTCCTCGTTGCGGTCGTGGCCCGTGACCTCGCGGGCGTCGCGCCCGAGTCCGAACTCGAAGCCCGTCGTGGCCGGGATGGCCATCATCGCCTGCCCGAGACGCGCGGGGACCGAGTCGAACCGCGGGGCGCCGAGCCCGCGCGGGACGCCGCGCGCCTCGAACTCGATGGACCCGCCGATCGAGTCGCCGGCCTCCTGGTACTCGTCGATCGCTTCGCGCATCTCCGCGGCCGTCTCCGGGTGCGCACAACGGACCTCGTTCTCCTCGCTGTGTTCGAGCATCTCCTCGAAGCTCACGTCTGGCGCGACGATGTCGCCGATCTGGTTGACGTGCGCTTTGATCTGCACGTCGTGGTCGCTCTGGTCGAGCACCGCCTTCGCGACGGCGCCGGCGGCAACCCAGTTCACCGTCTCGCGCGCCGAGGAGCGACCGCCGCCGCCCCAGTTGCGCGTGCCGAACTTCGCCGAGTAGGTGTAGTCGCCGTGGCTCGGACGGGGCGCGGTGACGAAGGGCTCGTACTTGCCGGAACGGGCGTCCTTGTTCTGGATCACCATCCCGATCGGCGTTCCCGTGGTGTAGCCGTCCTGCAGTCCGGAGTTGATCGCCACCTCGTCGGGCTCGCCGCGGCTGGTCGTGATCATCGACTGGCCCGGCTTTCGGCGGTCGAGTTCGCGCTGGATGCGCTCCTCGTCCAGTTCCACGCCGGCCGGGACGCCCGAGACCGTACAGCCCATGGCCTCGCCGTGGCTCTCGCCGTAGGTGGTCAGCCGGAACAGCCGGCCGAACTCGTTGCCGTTCATGCCCGTGTTCGGTGGTTCGTCGGTATAAAATGCGGCGAAGGTGCGAAGAACCGCCGGCGTGGAGACGTCCGGGAGCTCAGCGTAGCGGCGCTCGTAGGTGGAAGGATGCGAAGCCCCTCAGTCACGCTCGTGAAGCCGCATCCGTACGGGCTGTGTGGGGCGCGTCGTGATGCTCGCCTCCAGGTTCGCGTCGAGGTCGACCGGGTCGACCACCTCGAACGCGAACCGGCGCAGCAGCGTCGCGAGGATCAGTTTCGCCTCCAGCAGCGCGAAGCGGTCGCCGACGCACCGACGTGGCCCCGAGGAGAACGGGAAGTACGCGAGCGGATGCAGTTCCCGCTCCATCTCGTCGGTCCACCGCTCGGGCCGGAACGCGAGCGGGTCGTCGTAGTGAGCGGAGTCGCGATGGACGATCCACTGACTGATCGCCAACGGCGTCCCCTCCGGGACCCGGTAGCCCCCGAGTTCCACGTCCTCGGTCGGCTCCCGGAGGATCCCGTGCACCGGCGGGAACAGCCGCATCGACTCGGTGACGACCTTGTCGAGGTACTCCAAGTCCCGAACCGTGTCGAATCCCGCCGGATCGTCGCCGAGTTCCGCAGCCAGTTCATCGAGCAGCCGTTGTTCGATCTCGGGGTGACGAGCGAGCAGGTGAAGCGTGAACGTCAGCGACAGCGCCGTCGTCTCGTGACCAGCCAGCAGCAGCGTCTTCACCTCGTCGCGGACCTGCTCGGCGGCCATCCGCTCGCCGTCGTCGTCCTCGGCGGTGAGCAGTGCGGAGACCACGTCGGCGTCGGGCTCGATCTCGCCGTCACGCAGCGCGCGCCGCTTCTCGTCGACCAGTTCGTCGACGATGCGGTCGAGGGAGGCGACCGCCTCGCGGAGCTTCTCCCGCCCGGGGGTCGGCACCGACGGCGGGAGGAGGTCGAGCAGGCTGCCGCCCGTGGACTGCTCCATCACGGTGTCGAGCGCGCCCCCGATGGCGGGCGTGCGGTCGCGGATGTCGACGCCCATCAGCGCGCGTGCGACGACGTCGAGCGTCAGCCCCATCATATCGCGGTGCACGTCTCGAATCTCGCCGTCGTCCCAGCGACCGCTCGTCCGCTCGGTCACGTCGACCATCATGTCGGCGTAGCCGGCGATGCGGTCCGGCGTGAACGCCGGCTGGATCAGGTGGCGCTGCCGGCGCCAGAAGTCGCCCTCGCTGTTGAGCAGGCCGTTGCCGAGCACCGGACGAAGCTGCTGCTGGAACAGCTCACCCTTCACGTACCGTTCGTTCTCCGTGACGAGGACGCGCCGGATCGCGTCCGGGTCGGTCAGCAGGAACACCTCCTGTCCGAGGATCTCGTAGCGTGCGACGCCGCCGTGTTCGGCGGCGACGCGGTCGCGGAACGCGAAGAAGTCCCGTCGGTTCTCGAGGTAGGATCCGAGGAAGGGGAGCCCGTCGGGACCGGGCGCCGCCTCCGGAGGCCGTGCGGAGGAGGGGTTCGTGTCGCTCATGCCGAACGATATGGGCCAATCGGTCATAGCAGTTGGTGAACGCTCAGTCGGTTTGGCGGGGTTTGTCCGTCCGCGGCGACGCCCCAGTCGGTGGAATACCCTGATCGCGGGGCGCGGCGGGAGGCGGTGGGACGGCCCAACGTTATTACTCGCCTCGCCGTGGCATCCCTCCATGCAGTTGTCGCAGCCGGCTCGAGAGGGGATCGTATGACCGACCGGGACGAGTCCACCGCCGGAGAGCGGGCACGCGACGGCCGGTTCGTCGGCAGCGCGCGCGAGCGCCGGGAGGATCCCGCGCTCCTCCGCGGGGAGGGACAGTTCACCGACGACATCGACGCGCCGGACGCGAGCCACCTCGTGTTCGTGCGGAGCCCGCACGCTCACGCCGACGTCCTCGAGGTCGAGACGGCACGGGCCGAAGGGATGGACGGCGTCGTCGCGGCGTACACGTGGGCGGACGTCGAGGCGTCGGACGCGCCCGGACGGATGGGGGCACCGACTGAACGGCTGAACGGCGAGGTTCCCGGCCACCCCGTCCTCGCGGACGGCCGCGTCCGCTATCAGGGACAGCCAGTCGCCGCAGTGGTCGCCGAGTCCCGCGCCGTGGCCGCCGACGGCGCGGAGGCCGTGTCGGTGGGGTACGACCGACTCGACGCCGTCACCGACGCCGTCGCGGCTCGCAGCGACGACGCCCCGACGGTGTTCGAGGGGTGTCCCGACAACGTCGCCGCCGGCGGCGAGATCGGCGACGAGGCGGCCACCGACGCGGCGTTCGAGGACGCCGACCGCGTCGTCGACCTCGACGTCGTGAACAACCGGCTCATCCCGAACGCGCTCGAGCCGCGGGCGGCCCTCGCGCGTCCGGAGGGCGACCGACTCCGGATCGACATGACCTCCCAGAGTCCACACGGTCACCGGAGCGACCTCGCGGACGCGCTCGACGTCCCCGAGCGCGACCTGCGCGTCGTGGCGCCGGACGTCGGCGGGGGCTTCGGGCACAAGGGGCACCACCACCCGGGCGAGACGATGGCCGCGTGGGCCGCCCGCCGCCTCGACCGCCCCGTGAAGTGGACGGCGACGCGGTCCGAGAACTACCTGGCGGGCGCCCACGGCCGCGACCACGTCACGACCTGTGCGCTCGCGTTCGACGACGACGGGAGCATCAGGGGCTTACGCGCGGAGACGGACGCGAACGTCGGCGGCTACCCCCTCGGTTCCTCGCCCCTCCTTCCGCTGTGGTACGGTCGCCTCCTCGCGGGTCAGTACGACGTCCCCGCGATCCACTGTGTGACCCGGAGCGTGTTCACCACCACCGCGCCCGTCCACTCCTACCGCGGCGCCGGACGTCCGGAGGCGATCTACGTTCTCGAACGCCTCGTGCGGCGGGCCGCGGACGACCTCGGCATGGACCCCGCGGCGTTCCGCCGCCGGAACCTCCTGCCCCCGGACGCGTTCCCCGTCGAGACGGCCGCGGGTGCGACGTACGACTCCGGCGACTACGAGCCCGCGCTGGAGAAGGCGCTCGAGGCGGTCGACTACGAGACGACGCGCGGAACGGAGTCCCGGGACGACGGCCGCCTCGTCGGCGTCGGGTTGGCGAGTTTCGTCGAGTCGACCGGCGGCGGCTTCGAGAGCGGCGTGGTGCGCGTCCATCCGGACGGCGGCGTCACCGCCTTCGCGGGGACGCACTCCCACGGCCAGGGCCACGCGACGACGTACGCGCAGGTCGTCGCGGACGAACTCGGGGTGGATCCCGACGACGTGGACGTGGTCGAGGGCGACACCGACCGCATCCCGCGGGGGACGGGCACGTTCGGGAGCCGGAGTGTCGTCGTGGGCGGGGGTGCGATCGCAGAGAGCGCCCGCGAGGTGCGCGAGAAGGCCGCCCGGATCGCGGCGAACGAACTGGAGGCCGACCCCGAGGACGTCGAACACGCGGACGGCGAGTTCCGGATCGCGGGTGCGCCCGAGCGGAGCGTGTCGTTCGCGGCGGTCGCGGCGGCCGCCCACGGCTACGACCGTCCGGAGGGAGTGGACGCCGGACTGGAGGCGACGTCGTTCTTCGAGCCCGAGGGGTCGGCGTACGCGTTCGGGACGCACGCGGCGGTCGTCGCCGTCGACCCGGAGACCGGCGAGGTCGAGGTCGACCGCTACGTCGCGGTCGACGACTGCGGCGTCCGGGTGAACCCGAAGCTCGTCGAGGGACAGGTCCACGGCGGGGTCGCTCAGGGGATCGGCCAGGCGCTCCACGAGCGCGCGGTCTACGACGAGGACGGCACCCTCGTCTCGGGCACGATGGCCGACTACAAGGTCCCCGACGCCGGACACGTCCCCGATATCCACACCGAACACACGGTGACGCCGAGCCCGACGAACCCGCTGGGAGCGAAGGGCATCGGCGAGGCGGGAACCATCGCCGCGCCGCCCGCGGTCGTGAACGCCGTCGTGGACGCGCTCGCGCCGTACGACGTCGACCACGTCGACATGCCGGTCACGCCGCCGCGGGTGTGGCGGGCGATGCGGGACTCCTGAGCGAGATCCTCGCGGCGCGCGCTCAGAACGAGGCGTCCAACACCGCCCGCGCGTCGTCCGCCGTCAGTTCGTACCCCTCGGGCGCGTACGCGAGCAGGGAGTCGCCGGCGGTCACCCGCGCCGCCTCGTCGAGTCCCGCCTCGTCGACGCCGTCGATCGCCGACAGCGACGCGGGCAGGTCGAGGGCGTCGCGGACGCGTTCGACCTCGGCGATCGCCGCCTCGGCAGTCTCGACCTCGAACGCCGCCGTGAGTATCGAGAGGTCGACGCCGGCGTCGGCCATCGCTCGGAGCGCGTGGGGGGCGACCGCCGCGTGCGCGAGCCCCTGCTGGATCCCGAACGCGTCGCGCAGGCCGTGGCCGAACGCGTGTATCACGTTGATCGTCATCTCGCCGGGCCGTGAGATACCGTACTGTGCGAGCACGATCCCCGCGACCGCGCGGTCCATCGCGCGCTCGTCGTCGGTCATCCCGGGGAGTCCGTCCGCCAGCAGCCGAACCGCTCGCGTCGCGGTCGCGTCCGTGACTGCGGTTCGATCGCGGGCGTACAGCGACTCGATCGCCTTGTCGAAGCCGTTCATCGCCGACCCCGCGAGCACGCCCGCCGGCGTCGTCTCGAACAGCGCCGGGTCGTAGAACAGCGCCTCCGGCATCAGTTCGGCGCCGCCGACGCCCGTCGAGACCACCTCGGTTCCGTCGCCTCCGTCGTCGACCGCCGCGGCGATGCCGGCGATGACAGACAGGTCGGCGCCGGCGAGGGTGGTCGGCACCGGGAACAGCGGCGTGAGCGAGGCCGGCTCCTCGGGGGTCGCTATCCCGCCGGTATCGGCCACCTCCGCGCGGGCGTCGTCGAGCGACAGGTCGCGGGCGCGAAGGACCGAGGCGACCGTCGCCACGTCGAGGCTGGAGCCGCCGCCCACCGGGACGAACGCGTCGGCGCCGAGGTCGTCGGCGCGTTCGACCGCACGGGCCGCCTCGCGCAGACGCTTGTCGGGCGTCGTGCCCGCGAACACCTCCGCGAGCCGGTCGCCGAGGCCGTCGTCGACGGCGTCCATCAGCGCGGCGTTGCCGGCGACGTTGGAGCCACAGACGACGAGCGCGGCCTCGCGGTCGCGCTCGGCGAGGGCGTCGCCGATGTCGTCGATACAGCCGCGACCGTAGTGGATCGCGCCGGGGTCGTAGTCGAACGCGAACGACGGCGTGTCGAGGTCGGTCATGGTCTCGAGGGACGGCCGCCCGGGCGAAAACGGCATCGGCGGCGGAAGACTGACCGAAGCCGGTCAGTTCGGCTGAACCGTACTCACGGTCTGCTCCCCCGCGGGCACGAACGCGCTCGCCTCGACCTCCACGTCGGCGTCCTCGTGAACGAGCGAGGAGACGCCGACCATCGTCGCCGCGGGATACTCCGGCTTCGGAAACCGCTCTCGTCGTATCTCGTGTAGCTCGTTGCGGAGCTCCGGCGTGAGTTCGCTGTCCCTGACATAGAAACGGAGCCGGGTCACGTCGGTCAGATCGCCGTCGAGATCGTTCACGATCACGTCCTCGATCATCTCGAAGACGACGCGGGCCTGTTCGACGGGGGACCCCTCGGGGTGAATCATCCCCGACAGTGACACGTCGACACCGTCGGTCCGTTGCGTCGCCACACCGAACGACATCGCCGGGTCGGATCCGTCATCCAGTTCTCCGAGCCCCGGACCGAGATACGTTTTCTCCACGCGGTGATCCGGGCGATGAACGATGAAAATAGAGACGGTCTGACAGCCGTCCGATGCCGCGACCGTACGCCCGCCTCGAGGACTCAACCGAGGATCACTCGGTCGACACGGCCGCGCCCAGATCCCCCATCGTCCCGAAGAACCCCGGGAACGACACGTCGACGTGTTCGGCGCCGGTGACGGTCGTCTCCCCCTCGGCGACGAGGCCGGCGACCGTCAGCGCCATCACGAGCCGGTGGTCGCCGCGGCCGCGAACGGTCGCGCCCGAGAGTTCGGTGTCGCCGCCGTGGACCGTCAGCGAGTCCTGTCGCTCGGTCACCTCGGCACCCAGCTTCTCCAGGGACTCGGCCATCGCGGCGACGCGGTCCGTCTCCTTGTAGCGGACGTGCTCGGCGTTCACGATGCGCGTCTCTCCGTCGGCGACGGCACCCAGCACCGCGATCGTCGGGAGGAGGTCGGGGGTGTCCCCCACGTCGACCTCGACGCCCGAGAGCGCCGATCGGCGGACGGCGATCTCGCCGGCGGCCTCGTCCCAGTCGACGTCGGCGCCCATCCGGTCGAGCACGTCGACGATGGCGGAGTCCCCCTGCGCGCTCGGGCGGGCGCCCTCGACGACGACTCGTTCCCCCTCCGCGGCGGCGACGGCGCCGGCCGCGAGCAGGTACGACATCGAGGAGAAGTCTCCGGGGACGGCGTACTCGTCGGTTCCGTACGACTGCCCGCCGGGCACCCGGAAGCCCCGCTCCGTCCGCTCGGTGTCGACGCCGAAGTCGGCGAGCACTTCGCGGGTGATCTCGACGTACGGCGCGGACTTGAGTTCAGTCTCCAGATCGATCTCGATCCCCGCCTCGGTGACCGCGCCCGCCATCAACAGGGCCGTGACGAACTGCGAGGACACGTCGCCGGGGATGGCGACCGTCCCGCCGGTCATCGCCTCGCCGACGACGAGCGGCGCCTGCCCGTTTCGGCGCGTCGACTCCGCCCGTCCGCCGAGGGACTCGACCCCGTCGAGGAGCGGCCCCTGGGGGCGCGAGCGAAGCGATCCGTCGCCGGTGAGGACCGCGAGGCCGTCGGTCAGCCCCGCGGCGGCGGTGACGAGTCGCATCGTCGTCCCCGAGTTCGCACAGTCGATCACGTCGTCCGGGGTGCCGGGTCGACCCCCGAACCCAGTGACCTCGATCGCGCCGGCGCTCCCGTCGCCCTCGTCCGTCCACACGACCTCGCCCCCGAACGCCTCGACTGCCCGGCCGGTCGCCCGTGGGTCCGCGGAGTCGAGCGGGTCCGTGACGGTCGTTCCCGACCCGTAGCCGGCCGCGAGGATCGCGCGGTGGGTGTAGCTCTTCGACGGCGGGGCGCGCGTTCGCCCGGCGATCCGGGACGGGGAGACGTGTGCGTCCATACGCCGGGGATGCGGGCGGCCGGGCAAGTGTGTACCGACCGCGGCCCCTCGTCGACGGGCGCGCGTCGCGGGGGGACCGCTCCCGTGGATTCCACGGACACACGTCTCACACCGAATCAGTTCGGCGAAACCGACAGTACGGTCGTGCCAAAGATCGAGTCATGGACGAATCGCACGCGGACCACCTCCTCAGTGACCTCCTCGAACGGGGGCTGGTCCCCGCCGACCGGGTGGCCGAGGTCGAACGACTCCGCGACTCCGGGGAAGTCTGGAGCGCGCTCGAGTACGCGATGAACGGCGAGAGCGGCGACGAGTGGACGGGAACGGCGGCCGGCGTCGCCTGACGCCCGGACGGCCCGCAACCTCGGCCCCCGCGACGAAAACGACTATCCCGTCCGTCGCCGCATCCTCCGGTATGACGCGCACGCTCGACGCCCTCGACGACCGCCTCGCCGCGACCGACGCCGACGCCTTCTGTGTCGAGGCCGGGAGCGACGACTCGGATCAGTTGTATCTTTCCGGGTTCGACGCCCCTGACCCGTTCTTCACCGCGTACACGGGAAGCGAGCTCGCGGTCCTGACCTCCGGACTCGAGTACGGCCGCGCGAGGACGGAGTCGCGCGCCGACACCGTCGCCCGGCTCTCGACGTACGACTACGCCGAGCGCGCCGCCAAGGAGGGACAGCCCGTGGCCCTCGCCGGCGTGTATGCCGACTTCCTCGCCGACCTCGGCGTCGAGTCGGCGCTCGTCCCCGAACGGTTCCCGCTCGGGGTCGCCGACGGGTTGCGCGAGGCCGGGATCGCGGTCGAGGTGGACCGCGACGACGTGGTCGAGACGGTCCGAGCGACCAAGACCGACGAGGAGTTGGACGCCGTTCGCCGGGCGACCGACGCCAACGAGGCCGCGATGGCGGCCGCCGAGGACCTCATCGCCGCCGCCGACGTGGCCGACGACGGGACGCTTGTGATCGAGGCGGAGGGGGAGCCGACGCCGCTCACGAGCGAGCGGGTGAGAGAGGAGATCGAGGTCACCCTCCTGCGACACGGCTGCGCGCTCGACGAGACGATCGTCGCCTGCGGCGCCGACGCCGCCGACCCCCACGACCGCGGGTCCGGCCCCCTCGAGGCGGGCGAGAGCGTCATCGTCGACATCTTCCCGCGCGAGAAGGCGAGCAAGTACCACTCCGACATGACCCGCACGTTCGCGAAGGGCGGGGCGAGCGACACGATCGCCGAGTGGTTCGAGCTGACCGAGGAGGCGCTCGAGGCCGCGCTGGAGGCGGTCGAGCCGGGCGCCACCGGGGCCGAGGTGCACGCCGCCGTCTGCGACGTGTATGAGGAGGCGGGCCACCCGACGCTCCGCTCCGACCCCGACACCGAGACGGGGTTCATCCACTCGACCGGGCACGGCGTCGGTCTCGACGTGCACGAACGGCCGGGACTCAACCCCCGCGGGGAGGAACTGGAGCCGGGACAGGTGATCACGGTCGAGCCCGGCCTGTACGACCCCGAGGTCGGCGGCGTCCGCATCGAGGACATCGTGATCGTCACGGAGGACGGCTACGAGAACCTCACCGCGGACTACCCCGTGGAGCTGGTGGTCGAGTGATCGTCCGCGTGCGGACCCCGCCGGCGAACCGTGGCTGCCGACGCTCGACGGGGGATCGACCCGCGAGTGACCTCCGACGGGGCTTTGGTCGACGCGGCCCATCCACCGGGCATGACCCTGTTCGAGCGCGTCGCCGACGCGTTCCGCGAGCCGGGAGCGGACGAGGGGGCGGAGGCCGACGTGACTGACCCGGACGACGCCGTCGGGTCGGGGGACGAGCCGGCGGACGGGTCGGCAGAACACGGCGCGGACGAGCGAACCGCCGCCGTCGTCGCCGTCTGCCAGCGGGCACCCGATGGCGTTCGAACCTACACTATCGAGATCGACGCCGGAGACGCCGATGGGGCCGAGATCACGGAGATCGCTCCCGGACTGCTGGAGGCGCACTTCGAGGTCGTGAACGGCGGTGTCGGCGCGGACCACGTCACGGTCCGCGCGGTCGACTTCCGCGGCGAGGCGCGGACGGTCGAGGCGGAGACGCTGGTCGGCGTGCGGTTCGCCGAGCCGGTGTCGCTGTCCGCGGTGCGGATGCGCCTCCTCGGCGCCGAGGACCACGGCGGCGACACGCTCCCCTCGGAGTGGTTCCGGATCTCGGCCGTGGAGTAGCGGTCGAGGACCCACGCCGCTCGGTGGTCCGTCGTCGGAACCACCTCCCCTGCCGTCCCCACCGTCCCGACCGATACCCTTTCGGTCGCCACACGGGTAGCGGGTGGCATGAAGCTGCTCGTCGTCGGGGCCGGGGAGATGGGCCGGTGGGTCGCACACACCCTCCGGCCGGCCGTCGACCGGGTCGCCCTCGCGGACACGAACCCACAGACCGCGATGGACGCCGCCGAGGCGGTCGTCGACGGCCGGGTCGTCCCGCTCGACACCGACGAGTCGTTCGACTGCGTCGCCCTCGCGGTCCCCATCCCCGTCGTCGCCGAGGCGGTCGCCCGCTACGCCGACAACGCCGCCGACGGGGCCATCGTCGACGTGACGGGCGTCATGGGCGACCCGCTGGCCGCGATGGACGAACACGCCGCCGGCGAGTACGCCAGCTTCCACCCGCTGTTCGCTCCGCCGCGGGGCCCCGGCCGGGTTGCGTACGTCCCCGGCGACGCGGGACCGACCGTCGAACACGTCCGCGACCGGTTCGCCGCGGTCGGCAACGAGGTGTTCGAGACGACCGCGAGCGAGCACGACGAGGCGATGGAGAAGGTCCAGACGGGCGCCCACACCGCCGTCCTCGCGTACGCTCTCGCCGCCGGCGACGTGGACGAGCGCTTCCACACGCCGGTCTCCGAGCCCCTGTCCGAACTGGCGCGCACGGTCACCGAGGGCGAGCCGCGCGTGTACGCCGACATCCGCGAGACGTTCGGCGGCGCCGACGCGGTCGCGGCGGCGGCGCGGGCGCTTGCGGCGGCCGACCGCGACGAGTTCGTGGCCCTGTTCGAGCGCGCCGGCGACGCCGTCGACACCCAGGCGCGGATGGACGTCGACGGCGACGGACCCGACGAGAGCGCCGACCGCGACGAGTCCGGGGGGAACGCCGACCCGCCTCAATCGTCGGAACCCGACGACTGAGGCGGCCGAGACAGAACCGTTACCCCCGCCGACCGAGTAACCGCGAGCAATGATTCACTCGCCGCACTCGCGTCCGCGGTCGCCGCGGTCACCCGTGCCGCCGCGGTCGTCCCCGTCGTCGACGCCCGCGAGGTGGTCGCCGTGAGCGTCGACCGGGAGGCGTTGCGCGACACCGCGAAGTACCTCCGCAACGCCCGCCCCATCGACCCCGAGGAGGTGTACGAGTACCTCCCCGACCGACCGCATCCGGCGGTCGTGCGCACCGCCCTTCGGGAGGAGGCGTTCGACCTGGGACTGTTCGAGCGCGATGACGGCACCTTCGTCCCCGCGAGCGAGGACCCGGTCGACCCGCCGGGCTGGGCGCCGGAGGCGCTCCCCGAGAACCACGCCGAGGCGATCGAGGACCTGCTGTTCGAACGGTACGGGCTCGACTGGCACGAGGGCGACTCCGGCGACGCGCTCCGGGAGACGATCGACCGGCTGAAGGAGGACTACTACCGCGGCCGGCCCGTCGAGTACGACGCCGACGCCGCGCTCGCGTACGCGATCTATCACCAGCCGGACTTCTACGCCGCCGTCGGCTACGTCCTCGACCGGCTCGCCGACCGGGGGTTGCTCCCTCGAACGCTCCGCGTGCTCGACGTGGGCGCGGGCACCGGCGGCCCCGCGCTGGCGCTCCACGACTACCTCCCGGACGACGCGCTCGTCGACTACCACGCGATCGAGCCGAGCGCGAACGCGGACGTGCTGGAGGAGGTGCTCGACGACACCCGGTCCAATTTCCACACCGCGATCCACCGCGAGACGGCCGAGGCGTTCGATCCGGAGGCGGTCGGCGAGGTCGACCTCGTCCTCCTCGGCAACGTCCTCTCGGAGCTGGACGACCCCGAGGCGGTCGCCTCCCGATACCTCGACGCGCTCGCCGACGACGGCTCGTGCGTCATGCTGGCGCCGGCGGACCTGAACACCTCGACGGAACTACGAAGCGTCGAGCGTGCCCTCACGCCGCCCGAGAGCGACGTGAGCGTGTACGCGCCCGACCTGCGGCTGTGGCCCGGCGAGATCCCCGACGACCGCGGGTGGTCCTTCGAGGAGGAGGACGACCTCGCGGTTCCCCCGTTCCAGCGAACCCTCGACGATGCGGCGACCCGCGCGTACGACGAGGAGCCGGGCACGTACGTCAACACCGACGTGAAGTTCTCGTGGGCGATCCTCAGGCCGGACGGGGAGCGCCGCCACCCGGTCGTCGCCGGCGCCGAGCGCCACCACCGGATGGCCGACTCCGAGGACCACGTCACCGACCGGGTGAACCTCCTCGCGGTGAAGCTCTCGGACGACCTCGCGCCCGACGACGACGCGAACCCGCTGTTCAAGGTCGGGGACGGCAGCGAGCGGCTGGAGCACTACCTCGTGCTCACCGGCGAGTCGTCGCTCAACCGCGACCTGCTGGAGGCGCCGTACGGCGCGATCCTCTCGATCGAGAACGTCCTGATCCTGTGGAACGACGACGAGGGCGCCTACAACCTCGTGTGCGGCAAGGAGACGGTCGTGGACCTGGTCGCGGCCTGAGGCGGCATCGGAGCGGTCCGAAGGCGGATCGCCGGCGGCTCGGGTCAGTTGACCCGTCGGTTCAGGTCGGCCCGTAGCGTGCCACACCGACCCGTGCGACCGCGACGGCGACGCCGCCAGTGACGACCACGGCCGCGACCGCGAGGAACGACGCGGGGTCGGCGCTCCCGACGGCCAGCTTCGCGGCGACGTTCGCGGGGTTGGCGGGCGACAGCGCCGCCGCGCCGAACAGCCCGAGCACGCCCAGCGAGTACACGGTCTGTGCAGCCCGCCTGTCCGGCGCGACGAGCGCCAGCGCGGCCCCGAGCGCCGTCACCAGCGCCGCCAGTCCCGCGGTCAGCCCGAGCAGCCCCGCCACGCCCGCGACCGTCCCGAGCGCGCTCGGCGAGGGCGCGATGGCGGTGCCGTTGAACGACAGCAACGCGAGCCACAGCGCCGCCTGGATCGGGGCGAGGCCCGCGGCGGCCAGCAGCTTCCCCTCGACGATGTCGGTCATCGTGACGGGGGCGACCCGGAGCAGTTCCAGCGTCCCGCGCTCCAGTTCCTCGGTGAGCGAGTCGACCGTCACCGACCCGGCGATGAACACCGGGAGGAACAGCAGCAGCGGGACGAGCACCGTGTAGGTGAAGCCGAAGTACGGCGACGAGCCGGCCCGTGGCGGCAGTTCCAGCGTCTCCGCGGTCAGTGAGGCGGAGCGCTGGTCGCGCTCCAGGCGCTCAAACGCCCGCAGCGCCTCGCGGGCGCGCACGACGACCAGCGTCGTCCCGACGTTCCCGTCCGGGACGAGCACGCGGACCTCGAGGGTGTCACGTTCGGTGGCGGTCGACAGCAACGCGACGTCGACCCGCCCCTCGGAGAAGGCGTCGACGGCGGCTCCCCGGGTCGGATACCGACGCGCCTCCATGCCGTCGGTGCCGGCGACGGCGGCCGCGAGGTCGCCGGCGTCGTCGCCGGCGATCGCCGTCTCGACGGAGTAGCCCCCCGCGGCGCCGGGGTCGTACAGCGAGACGAGCCCGACGACGAGGAACGACGAGAACGCCGCGACGAACAGCTGGATCAACAGCGCCAGCAGGATCGTCTTCTCCGAGCGCAGCGACGCCAGCTCGCGCTTCGCGATCGTCCAGCGGGGGTCGCGACCCGCACGGTCGCCCGCGGCGACGGTGCCCGGGATCGGGTTCGGCGCGCCCTCGGGCGCCCCTTCCATGTCCCCCTCACGGTCGCTATCCAATGGTGCTCACCACCGTGAGGTCGTAGGCGAGGTGAATCGCCATCGCGACGGTCAGTGTCCCGGCCCAGGCGCGTCGCCCGCGCGTCGCGCCGACGGCGGCGACCGCCGCCGTGACGACGTGAAGCGCGAGCGGGAGCGCCAACAGTCCGAGCGCCACGACCGGTCCGACGCCGGACCCGACGCCGGCGGTGCCGAACGCCGCCTGTCCGAGCGGGAGCGAGCCGAGCCCGACCACCTGAACGATTGCGGTCGCCTTCTCGGCGAGGAAGAAGCCGGCGCCCGACAGCGCGCCCAGCTTCAGCGCCGTCGGGAGGTCGCGCTCGAACCGCGACTGGTGGAAGCCGGCGTACACACCGACGCCCTTTGCGACTTCCTCGACGACGGCGACGACGACGAGCAACACGACGATCGCCGCCCCCTGCGGCAGCGCGAACAGCACCGCGATCCCGAGCAGCTCGGCGACGAACACGAACGGGATCGACAGCGCGGCAAGCAGCGCCACGTCGCGTGGGCGGTGCAGCCGCACCGCGAGCGCGTCGAGGAACTTCAGCGGCACCGCCCGCTGGGTGAACATGTCCTCCTCGCGGTAGACGCCGACCCCCATGGCGAACAGGGTGCCCGCGACGAGGTAGAACGGTCCCGTCGAGAAGGCGTACTCCGCGATCGACACCGCCTCGCCCTGCAGGTCGCGGACGACGAGCGTCAGCGGCGAGATGAGCGCGACCGGCGTCACGGTCGAGAAGATGGCGGGCACGAACGCGTACGTCGTCAGCGCCACCGAGACCGTGACCGTGACGAAGGTGAGCTCCTTGAACGACCGCGCGAACATCGCGCCGACGAACGTCGCCGCGAGGAACACGAGCGCGATGGGGAACACGGCCGCCACCGAGAGCGGTCCGCCGCCGACGCCGAGGGCGATGATCGTCGTCGCCGCGAGCGCGACCCCCGCGTACGGGAGCGTCTTGCCCGCGACGATGTCGGTCCGCGACAGCGGCGCGACGAGCAGCAGTTCGCCCCGGCGATTGATCCGCTCGTTGAGGATCGTCGACCCGTACGCCTGGATGACGAAGTTCATTGGCACGAGGAACGCGAACGCGAGCACGAGCGAGGAGAACGGGAACGGCGGGGAGATCTCCGCCGGCGACCCCGTCGGCTGGCCG